>ERZ1370068.3366-contig-2477_pt1 | contig 99400 bp, 152 predicted proteins | sample MGYA00561227_ERZ1370068 | MGnify/ENA primary metagenome ERZ1370068 (study PRJEB38410, sample SAMEA6850437) | metagenome | study: Metagenomic assessment of the ecological functions of the soil: analysis of the soil microbiota associated with the...
AGTTACGTATTGCTGTTGATCGTCTTGGGTTCTGTTCCTAGTCGGCGGTCTGCCCAACTGGGGTTATCACTCATACGGCTTTAAACCCTCGGGCATCGCCGGTGTCGTGCTGCTGGTGGTTGTTGTTCTGCTCTTTGACCGGCCGGCTCTAAAGGTCGCAGGAGTGCCTTATGATAGTCAACAAAAATTCTAGTGGAGGAACGAAAGTCATGAAGAGATTAGGATTAGTAAGGCCGATGGTAACGGCAGCGGGAATTTTGGCGCTGTCCGGTGTGGCCATGGCCTCAAAGGGAAGGTGACGCGAGAAGTTGGCTGGGCGGTATGAGCCATGAAATGGTGGCCAGCGCAAAGTTGTCCCCAGATCCAGGTTACCAAGGAGAAAATAACCGAGAATCAAGCGCGGATTTCGCCCAACAGTATGCGGACAAAACCCCGCAGGCTTAAGGTAGTGAGGCCTTCTCGGCTACGGCGGCGGGTATCAGACCGTGTGCTGCAAGATGGATAGCCCCGCCACCGGAAGGTATCAATCCTTCTGTTCTGGTGAGTGATTCCATTGATGTGCAAAATCCAGCGGCTGAAATCCGCAACCTTCGCGTCGATCAGCTTCGGATACGTCACGGAGTTCAGCGGGCCCCTTTGGCGTTGCGGGCGAACGCGGTCCCGCGGGCCCAACCGGCCCAACAGCGCGCAAGGTCCAGCCTGGACCAGCGAGCCCCCATAGCCCATGGCTAATCCTCTGGGTCCCCAAAGCCAGCGGGGTGCGCTGACGCGCTCGGTTCCATTCAAGATCTCGCTTTCGACACCGACAAGTGGACATTCGCACCAATGAGATGGCGAGATCGCCGACATCGCCGCATTGAGTCGGGGCTGAATGATGGTAACGAGAATTAGCTGCGAGAGGATCGGCGCATTCGCGCTAGGTGTCCAACGCTAACCTGCTATGGAGTCTTACTCTATGAACAAGCTTCCTTTTGTTGTAGTGCTTATATGAACTTTCCTTATACTCTGCCGCCGCTTGACTATGCGTATAAGCGCGCTTGAGCCTTATATCGATGAGCAGACGATGCATTTGCATCATGACAAGCATCATCAGGCTTATATCGATAACGCCAACAAAGTAGTCGCCGACTATCCGGAGCTTCAGAAAAAAACTTGGTGGAACTATTGGCTCATCTTGACGAGTTGCCTGCCGATATCAGGACGCTACTACAAAGCAACGGCGGTGGGCACCTAAATCACGCGTTATTCTGGGAATACATGACGCCACAGGGTGCGGGTGAGCCTCAGGGCAAACTGTCACAGGCGATGACACAAACACTTTGGCGGTTTTACTCAATTTAAAGAAGAGTTTGATAGCGCCGCCAAAGATCGCTCGGGCAGCGGATGGGCGTGGCTTTCCGTGACGTCCTACGGGTGACTTGGAGACTGGCTCAACGGCGAACCAGGATACTCCGCTATCAAACGGCCATCTGCCAATTTTAGGCCTCGATGTTTGGGAACATGCCGTATTATCTCAAGTACCACAACAAGCGACCTGAATACATTACCAATTGGTGGCACGTGGTGAACTGGAAGAAGGTCCAGGAACAGTTCGCGAGCAATCACAGGTTAGCTAGATTTCAAGAGAAGCTACGTTGATACCGCTCATAGAAAAATAGGGAACGAAGTCTTTGTTGACACTTTTTTTTAGTCGCCTTTAGGATCTCTTGAATCGATGCCGCTCAAGTTGTCTCCGCGGTTCGAATGCGATGAAACAGGCGGCCGCCTTTCCACGGCGTGCCCACCAGAGGCAGCAGCCAGCGGTCAAGCCCGATCCATCCGGCATTTCGCCACGCCAACACCAACCACGTTGCAATCGCGAACAGCAAACCGTTGGTGGACGCGGATCCGGCCATAATGAAGTTCCAATTCATCATCCCGCCGAAGAACGCCGCCAACCCCGTGAAGGCGCCCTAAGATTAGACCCAAAGCGATGGCCAGTTCGCCGAAGATAATAACTTTAGAGAGCCAGGTATGCGCGCCGGAGTTGACGAGAAATTCAATGAACGATCGATACCAGTCGAAAGCGATCACCGGCTTCGGCGTCATTTTGAGGCCTCTTTGCCAGAACTCTACAAGTGCCTGGCCGCCATCAATCCATTTCGGATCGACGAACTTATGCCACCCGGCCTCCCACCAAGCCCAACCGAGATAAAGGCGCAGCGGTAACCATAGCCAGGCGAATCGAGTATCAGCGAACAATAGTCGCGCGATTCGCGGTTCCTCTATCATGACTGCTTCTCTGTTTGCCATTTTGTGTCTTCCCTTTCACCGGGCTATTAAAAGTTGCGTCGAAAATAACTGATAACGCTTGCCCGCCGTCGGGTTCATCCTCGAAGCCTGATATCGTCTTTGACATCTTCCCTCATCCATCAGCGCACTTTCATGTATTTACACTATACGCTACCGTTCCAGAGGACTTCTGTTCAATATGAGACAATATTGTAGAATAGTTGTAAATTGAATTTGAGTAGATAGCGTGAAAGCGGAAGCTCTTGTTCCCCAGGGCAGCACTAGGCGCACGGTCCTCTTTCTCTGGCACGACCTACGCGAGTTTCTCGATTGTCGTCGTAGTCATCTTTCTCTCGCCCTTCTTTCCGAAGCAAGCCCGCCTGTGTGAAGAGGCTAGTTTGTGGGTTTGCCCTTACCGACCTTTGGTCGAAAGCCTCGACGATTTTTGCCGAGCTTGCTCCTCCATGTTCATCCTGACAGGCTAAAGAAGCTATCGGAACATCTGGCCTTCCCTCACGGACAAGGGATGGCACAACAACTGCTCTATAGCTCTATAGACATAGAGTTCAAAAAAAACACCTAAAAGGGAGGTAACTGATTATGGGCCTGATACTGTTGATCGTCTTAGTTCTGTTCCTAGTGGGCGGTCTGCCCAATTGGGGGTTATCACTCGTATGGCTTTAAACCCTCGGGCATTCTCGGTGTGGTGCTGCTGGTCGTTGTTGTTTTGCTCCTTGAGCGGCCGGCTCTAAAGGGTTGCAAACATGCGCGTAGGGTTAAAGCAGTTTAAGGCGCATAGGGTTTCACGCCAGAGACCGTCGTCATCATGTAACTGAAGCAGGACTCTCGTGACAACTCCTACACGGATCTAATCCGCGTCCAAGAAAGCAACTGAGATTGGGGCTCAAGGTCCGCAATTACTAGGAGCCGGAAAAGGTTTCAGACGGAAGCCTTTCGACTCTTAAAATCAAGGACTACCCAAACATGATTCAACAGACTCCTCAAGCAGACAAGTTCAAGCAACAAATGCGTGAGTCATTGCAGCACGAGACCGTGAATTCATTGCGCCATGCAAGATCGCCGCGGCACGCGAATGTTTACACCTGTGGCGATCAAGATGAGATGGTCTACTTCATCGAGAGCGGCCAGATCAAACTGCTTCTGCTCTCGCCCGAAGGTAAAGAGTGTCTCCTTGCTATCCACAGCGACGGAGATATTTTCGGTGAGCTATGTCTATCCGGCTTAGGCGCACGCCAGGAAACAGCCACCGCGATGAAAGCAAACGATCTTAAAACAAATACCCTTGTGCTCAGTTCCTTGCGCGTCTTAAGCCGCGACTCGCTTGTTTGAGGGTTTCGCTGCGCTACCTGGCCGTGCGCATTGCCGACCAACAGCAGGTCATCGCCAATCTGGTGACGGTGGATAGCGAGCAGCGGCTGGGCCAGACGTTGTTGCAGTTGGCCCGCACCACTGGGCAAGAAAGGACCCGCGCAGCATTCGCATCGAACTGAAGATTTCCCATGAAGAATTGTCGGAGATGGTGGGCACGACCCGGCCTCGGATCAGCGTCTTCATGCAGCGCTTTCACAACCTGGGTTGATTGAGACCAACAGAGATCGCTTTCTCATCATCAAAGAAAACAAGCTCGACCAATTACCTCGCTCAGATCGCCTAGAGGCGCTGGGCATCTACGCGAGCAGCGCGATATTTCTTTTCGGGACTGTCCAGTGTTGAACGCGAAGCTCTTCCGAGCCATACACCTTCCCGGCTTCCACGATTCCTCTTGTTATCTTTAGGTTCCTATGAGCAGGGTTGCGACAGAATGTCGGTTCCCTTTATCAATGCGCGATAGCCCCAGAAAGGAGAACCACAACCGTGAATACCTTCGAACAATTAATAAACACAGGAGATTGTTTTACCCAGGTTTCGCTTTATCAACTTCTGAGAGAAGACGGACGGGTCTTTATTTTTGTTCATAAGATTCTCGCGGGCGCAGGGAAGGGATCGTTTATGGCCCACCCCACGCACACTAGTTGGCCGCCACAAAGACGAATATGTTGGTACTGGAAAATCACGCGACGAAGCCCTCAGAGATTGCCTTGCAAGAATCAAAGGGGTACCCACCAAAGACATGGCCGACGTTCAATCGCAGTAAGCAAATCATCTATCGACCTGCCTGATACGATTCTAATCACTGTCGTCACGACAATATCAGTCCCGTCAACGACTATCGATCCCGGTTTAATCGCGTCATCGTACAATCCTCTTTCGAGGATCTCGTTCACAACATGAAAGAAGAAACAGTCGCAGAACTAAATAGTCCAGTCTCGACCTTTTGGTCGAAAGCCTTCGACGATTTTGCCGAGCTTGTTCTCCATGTTCATCATGACAGTGACTAAAGAAGCTTATCGGAACATCTAGCCTTCCCTCACGGACAAAGGTCTGGCACAACAACTGCTCTATAGTCTTAGTTCTGTTCACCGGTGGCGCGGTCTGCGCGCAATCGACGAACGACCCCTGGGACCAACCGGCCCGGGGTCGTTCGTGTATTAGTGCACAATCGGGACTATAATGCTTTCATCCATGCGAAGAGTTTTCCTACCACGCCACTTTCTCGCCTCCGGTCTTCTACTTCTCGTCTTAGCCTCTCTCTACGTTTTTTTGAAGCTCAAAGGCTGCAGCAAGAATTCTTGCGCCAGACTGAGGACAAAGGAACTACATTGGCCAAAGCGATGGAGGCCAGTGTTAAAAACGCCATCGTAGGAAACGCTCTCTTGGAGGATTTGATCGGGCAGCGTCTCCTGGACAATGCCCGGCTGATCGACCAACTGCTCTCTCCGCCGTGGTAGATCAGGCGCTGCTTAAAGAGATCAGCGCCATGAACCGCCTGCAAAGATCGATCTGCTCGATCAGCAGGGCCAACCCTGGGAGCTTGCCGCACTGCCGGCAATGATAGCAAGGCAAAAGGAGAACGAAGAACTCTTTCAGCGCCGCCTACAGACGATAAGCTATATGTGGGGAAAGCGTCTGGCGGCTGCCCAGGGAAAAAGCTGAGAACCGGGCTGCCGAACTACCACCAAGAGTCACGGAGAATGACTTCTGGAAAGGCAGTGCTTTTGGTGTCGCTATCGGCGCCCGCAGTTTTCCAGGCATCATCGCGGTCCACGCCAACGCCGACTATGTTTTAAACTTCGAGAAAGAGATGGGAGTTCAAAGTCAGATTGAGGATCTGGGCCGTCATTCCGACAGTGAGTTCATCGCTCTCCTCGATAGCAATTTGAATGTCGTAGCCCATACCGACCGAGATCGCATCGGACAACAAGAAAAAGAACCCCTGGTTTTGAGAGCGAAGGTTGACGGCAAGCTCTTCAGCCAGATCGTCGATAGCGGCGGGGGAAACGTTACTTTGAGGTAGTCAAACCCGTTGCGCTGGATGATTCCAATCTGGGTTTCCTTAAGATCGGTCTTTCCCTGGGATCGATGGAGGTCGCCTGGCACAACAGCCTGCGCGCCATCATTACCTTAGGGCTGGCTATCGTAGCCGCGGGCATTCTGGGAATGGCGGCGATCCTCCATAACCAGCACTCGCATATGCAAGAGGTCAAAGCTTTGGAAATCGAAGTATTACATAGAGAACGACTTTCAGCACTGGGAAATCTGGCCGCGACCGTCGCCCACGAGATCAGGAATCCGCTCAATGCCATTTCGATGGGACTTCAACGTCTCAAGGTCGAATTTCAGCCGACCGATGATCAGGAGCAATACTCTCGCGTGACGGAACTGATGTTGGGGGAAGTGCACCGCCTCAACTCGATTGTGGAGCAATTCCTTTCGCTGGCGCGCCCTCTCGAGATTAAACCCGAAGCGTTGCGGGTCCAGGATGTCCTCAATGAATTAGCCACATTGGTGGAAGGCGAAGCTCAGCAATCGAAGGTGCAGATCCGAGTCGTCGCTCCGCTGACTCTGCCCCCGCTCAAGGCGGACCGCGAATATCTCAGACAAACGCTCTTGAATTTAATTCTTAACGGTCTTCAAGCGATGCCCGAAGGCGGGACATTGACGCTGAAGGCAAACACGTCGAACGGCAATTTTCTAATCAGCGTCACGGACACCGGAATCGGGATTGCGCCGGAAGACCGCCGGAGAATCTTTGAACCTTACTTCACGACCAAGGCCAAGGGCTCCGGGCTGGGGTTGGCGATCGCACGCAGGATTATAGAGGCTCACGGCGGCACGATCACTGTTCTCAGCGAAGCGGACCAGGGGTGCTGCTTCCAGATTTCCTTGCCCATCAACGCGTACGGAGGTTTAAGTGCCCGACCCTTTTCATATTCTCGTAGTCGACGACGAACTCGTCCAGCGCGAGCTGGTCTCGGGTTTTCTCAAAAGCAGGGTTTTGAAGTGGCTGTAACCGGAAGCGGTGAAAACGCCTTAGAGCTTTTTCGTCGAGAGTCATTCGATCTGGTCCTCACGGACCAAAAAATGCCCAATATGTCGGGTTTGGATCTGCTCCAGGCTATCCGCGCCATCAACCCCGAGACGGCTGTCGTTTTGATGACTGCTTACGGAACTATCGAAGCGCGCCGTCTCTTCCATCAAAGGAGGAGCAACCGACTACCTGACCAAGCCGCTGAATTTGGATGAACTGCTTTTCCGCATTGGACAGGCCAGCGAACGTCATCGACTCCTCACCGAGAACCGCGAGCTTCGGGAAACGTTACGGGGCCGGCATCGCATAGAAGGAATTATCGGCGAGAGCGGGCAGATGCTTGAAGTCCTCTCTCTAGTGCGCCGGGTGGCACCGAGTGAAGCGACGGTTTTGATCCGCGGCGAGAGCGGCACGGGAAAGGAACTGATTGCCAAGGCTATCCACTTTGCCAGCCCAAGAGCCTCCGGTCCTCTAGTTAAGGTAAACTGCGCGGCGCTTCCTGAAACTCTTCTCGAATCGGAATTGTTCGGCCATGAAAAGGGCGCTTTCACCGGCGCCGTAACTACGCGCCAGGGGCGCTTTGAGTTAGCCAATGGGGGAAGTCTCTTCCTCGACGAAATCGGCGACCTTCCGCTGCCTCTACAGGCGAAGCTCCTGAGAGTCCTTCAGGAGCGGGAATACGAGAAAGTGGGCTCCAGCCGTCCGGTCCAGGTCAACGTCAGGATCCTGGCTGCCAGCCACAGACCGCTGGAGGCGCTCATTAAGGCGGGACAGTTGCGGGAGGATCTCTACTACCGGCTTAATGTAGTCACGATTCTCATTCCACCGCTGCGCGAGAGACGCTCGGATCTGTCACTGCTGATCGACCACTTCCTTCGGCACTTCGCGGAGAAGAACGGCAAGACGATCCGGGGTCTTACGCATGAAGCCCGGGATGTTCTTTTACGCTACGACTATCCGGGCAACGTGCGGGAGCTCGAAAATCTTATTGAACGGGCAGTGGTTCTCACCAGGGATGATGTGATCGGGAGCAGCGATCTACCTTGACCGTCCAAGACCGTGAGGTAGAGGGCGACCGGGAAACTAACCTAGCGGTCGCGGTGGAAGGGCTGGAGCGCCGCATGATCCGGGAAGCGCTGGCTCAGTCCGACGGGGTCCAGACCCGCGCCGCGGAACTGCTAGGAATGAGTGAACGGGGACTCCGCTACAAACTGATAAAATACGGCTTTCGGGAAGAAGCCTCAAGTCATTCGATCCGCAGGAAGATCAATTCGGGGGAAAAAGTACTAAACCACAGGACCCCTCAGATATTCCCTGAGAGAGATATTTCCTGAGAAGCGTCCGTGGCAATGAGGAAAATGATCGAAGAAGAAAAATTACGAATCGACACGCCATGGCTGAGCCTTGGTTGATTGTCTGGATGCAAGAACGTTTTTTCACTAAGGGAGGATTGCATGGCCTTTAGCAAAGACTGGTCGGAATGGTGGCGCCGTTTTCTCGGGCCTCCTCCTGGCGGGGACCGCAAAGCCCTAGACATCTTGCGCCAGCGGTACGTGGAAGAGATGCAGGCGGCAGGTCGATTTAAGCAGCATGCTCAAGAGATGCAGTATCCACAGTTTCGCGAAAAACTTCTCCATATCGCGACGGAAAAGAGTAAACATGCTGAGTGGATTGCCGAAAAGATAGCCACACTTGCAGGTAAGCTGCCCGAGGTGCCTGAGCGTCGGTCAATGGACGAAAACAGTTGGCAATATTTGCTGACAGATCTAGAAGAAGAAAATCGCTCTGCCGATCATCTACCAGAGCAAATATGGAGTATTGAATCTGATCATCCCGACATTACCGCAGTTCTTCAACGAATCTACGAAGAGGAAAAGAAGTATCGCGGGGAAATCAGAGATATGCTGATGCGGAGCGATTCGTTTGCCCTATCGCTCGCTTAGGACAATGGTTGGCGCCCTTGCGCAGTACATACATTCCAAGAATCATCGTCTATCAGCATACGTTCAACCGCTGTTTTTCACTGCAAGCTGAGTAATCTAATCCGACTCTTTGGTCGAGAGTTTCGACCCTTTTAACGAGTCCGTCTCCTCGTTTCACTCTGACAGCCTCGAGAAGCCATCAAAAACGCAGCCTTTCCCTCACCGTAAAGTCTGGCACAGGTAGTGCTCTACGCATAACTGTTGTCAGGCGAAAAGACTCAGCAGCCGGTGGCCTGAAGTGAAAAACAAAATACCTAGGAGGTAACGATGAAGATCAATTATCTCGAAACGGAATTATCCCCGATTGGCTTCTTGGCTCGAGATTCCTTAAGCGGCGTTGCGGAGCTGGTGAAAGGGCTTATCACAAGAGATCATGTTACTGAGGAGAAGCTGAGCTACTGGCAGCTCTGTCTTCTTGCAGAGCAAGGCGAACGGCTGTTCTTACCATGGCGAGAATCTTCCCCACATCAATTGGCAGTGGCCCAAGAACACCTGGTTTCAGGAACACCTGAGTCATCAGCTTGGAGATGCCGAGCTTGCGGCGAGGGCGGCTGAATAGCTAAACATGTCCGCCCATGAGCGTGGCCTCGCGAGCGGAGAGCGCTCGCGGCTTCTGAAATCTTCCCTGGTTTATCGCAACCTGGATCAACTAGTCTAGAGCGCCTGGAGCGGGTGCGCATCTCCCCCGAGTCGGTGATAACTTTCTTTTAAAATTGTCCAATATTAGACAGCAATCCCTTCCGAACCACTATAGTCTACATACCGAAAAGACAGGCTCCAACCTCATCATCACGATGGGTAACGCCTTGTTAGGAGGAGAGCTGTGTTGTCAAAGAAGATACTGGTTGTCGAAGATTCTTGTCATCTTCGCGAGCTACTGGGAAAGATTCTCACCTCACGGGGATGGGATCCAATCCTTGCCGAGAGTGGCCGGGAAGCGCTGGCCAAACTTGAGTGCCAACCACCGAGAGTCATTCTCATGGACATGCGCTTACCGGATATCTCAGGCTTTGCGCTCGCGGCGATTCTAAAAAGCATCCTGTCTACAGGAATATACCCATTCTTGCGGCGACCGGGTCTGCCGGCGACATAGCCCGGCAGCGGTGTCTTTCGGCAGGCTGCGATGATTTCATTTCCAAACCCTTTGCGATTTCCGTGCTCGAAAGGCGTCTTACCAACCTAGTGTTCGCAGAAACACCAAAAACAATCGTGGCAAGGGCCTAGAAAGGAAGTGACATGCAAGTAAACCGTAATGGCCACAGGATCGCCACCACCTTGGGAGAGCTCATAGCAATGATCAGCGATGTGGCCTTTGAATATTCCGATGACACAAAAGAGGCCTATCATCTTTCCCGTCTGGTTTTGGTGGAGATTTTGAAACGCGCATCTCCCAAAGGTGCAATCGTTGACCGGCATTTTTCCACGAGTAAATACCTGCATTAATCTGTTTTAATCTCTGCGGCTTTAATTCCCTGCAGCTTGCTGCGGGTAGTTCACGCACCTGCCCTCGTACGACCGTTTAGTCGAAAGTCTCGACGCTTTCGACGAGCTTTCTCTGGTTGCTTATCCTGACGGGTTAAGAAATCTATCCGAACATTTACCTTTTCCTCAATACAGGTTGTGGCACAAGGCTTGCGCATACTCAGTATCGATAGTTCCTTACAGAGGCGCGATATGCTCGCAACCATTTTGATCGTCGTCATGATTTTGCTGCAGACAGGTGCATTGTCACTTGGCCTCATGGTCGATCGTCGGTTTATTACCGCGGCGGCGAGCTTGAACCGCAAATCGGCTCACTCAACAATACATAACCGGGAACGGCCCTAAAGGCGCCGGTCTCCGGAAACAGGAAAGAGGTGCTTATGCCTTTAGTTCAACTCGTACTGGTCCTGATCGTGGTGGGTGTTCTCCTCGGGTTAATTAATCGCTACATACCGATGGCGGGATCTATTAAGTCGATCTTGAATGGGGTTGTGGTCATTGTCGTAGTTCTGTGGCTTCTGAATGTTTTTGGACTTATGAGCTCGCTCTCCGCGATCCATGTGGGAAAGTTGTCTTGGCTCGGCGCGAACGGTGCATAGTTGCGGCGAAAAGGAGTCGCGATGGGCTTCCAACCTTACCTGAAGAATCAGAGACCATAGAGTACAGGCTATGTTGTATTGGTCGCTGATGTTTCTTTTGTTGCTCTAACCGCCGGCCTGCTGGCCATTGCGTTCACAGCGGCGGGCGCGCGAAAGATTTTGCCGGCGCCCTATCCACACACGCGCTGGGACTCGGCGACTTATATTCCACCTTGGTTGAGACGTTTGCGAGTGAGAGCTCTGGCGGTCACTTGTAGAATCCGTCGTACTCGCTTGGGCAGACTGAATTGGGGAGGAATGTCCAGTACTTTGCCATTTGCACAACAGTTTTTACAGCCGCTCTCATTACAGTTGGAATCCATTACGTCTATTTTGATCGAACCGCCCTGCCTGACATTGAACCATTCGCCCGCTTTGAGTTTCCTGCGATCGGCACCGTTTACGATGCCAACGGCCAGCCGCTCATGGAACTGGCAAGAGAGCACCGGCGGCTCACAAAGTATGAGGACATCCCTCGGATTGTCCGTGACGCAATCATCGCTGCGGAAGACAAGAATTTCTTCTCCCATAGCGGCGTTAACTATTCGGTAATTCCTCGCGTGCTGGCCAAAGTCAGGATTGGAACTCTGGTCGGCACGTCTTATGGGGATCGGACCGCAAGACGATAATATTAGTCGGGCGATCTTCCCCCAAGGCGGATCGACGATCACTCAACAGCTTGTGCGAGGTCATTTTCTCAAAACCTAACGGCTCAAGAAAACAGCAACCAGCTCCGGCATGGCGGACTCCTAGCCCGCGCGCTGTCGTATGCGATCGGCGCGCGTAGTGTCAACATGCTGGTTCGCAAGCTGGAGGAGATTCGCCTCTCGTTGTGGATCGAAGAAGAGATGCAGAAGCGTTTCGGTTCGAAACGCAACGCCAAGGAAGAAATCCTCGCCCGCTACGCCAGCTTCATTTACATGGGAAACGGCCAGTACGGGTTTGCGACGGCGGCGCGAATACTATTTTGGCCGGTCTCTCGCCACGTTCACCGCCGATGACGCCGACAAGGCAGCGCTGCTCGCAGGCATCGCCAAGTCGCCTCGTTACTACGCGCCCAGCGCGAAGGACACGGAGAGAGTCCTGCGCCGCAGAAATCAAACTCTGGCGCTTATGGCGGCAAACGGTTTCATTTCCCGGGACAGTGTGAATTCAGCCGAGCAGCGCCCGATTCAAGTGATCGCGCGGCAGCAAAGACAAGATGCTTCAGGCGCCCGCGGTCCTTGAAAATGTCCTTCAGGAGCTCAAAGGCCGGCGCGACCTCGCAGCATTGAAGATCTCCTGCAGGGACGTATCCAGGTTTACTCGACGGTGGACGCGCGGGTGCAGCAAATTGCCAACGAGGCACTGGAGCACGGCCTCGAGCTTTATGAGAAGCGACACCCGGGTGCCAAAGGGCTAATCCAGGGCTCTGTGGTCGTGCTGAGGAACCGCGATGCGAAGCATCCTCGCCGAGACGGGCGGTCGTCAGTTCTACCAGGAGCGCTCCGGCCTCATACAGCGACTTTAACCGCGTCACGAAGTCCCTGCGGCAACCTGGGTCGACAATGAAACCCATGGTTTATCTCGCTGCTTTTCGACAGGGAGGCTTTAATCTTGAGACCGTGGTTCCCGACGAACCGATCGGTGTTCCGGATGCCGAGAAACAGAGTACGAAATGGATCTCAAACTACGATGATCAATTCAGAGGCATGATTCCGGTCCGCGAGGCGCTCGCAGAATCCAGAAACGCCGTCGCGATTTGGCTCACAGAGCAGATTGGGATCGCCAGTGTCCTGCGGAACGTCACGGAGTCTAGGGGTCAAGACGCCGATTGCAGCCCTATGCCACGACGGCGTTGGGCGCGTCCGAAGTGAATTTGCTTGAGCTGGCCAATGCGTACCGCACGATGGCATCGGGCATCCTCGCCGAGCCGTATGTGATCCGAAAGATCGTCCGCGATTCGGGCGAGGTGGCGGTCGATAACGAACACGGGTGGGCCTCCGGTCGATGTCGACGACTCCGCGCTCGCGCTCATTCAGGAAGGCCTGCGCGGTGTCGTGCGTATTCCCACCGGCACGGCTCATGCGCTTGACTCCAGCGTTTTCCCGATCGCGGTCATGGGCAAGACCGGGACGACAAACGAGTTCAGAGATGCGCTCTTTGTCGGCTCGACCTTCGGCCCCGAAGGAATCACCGTCGCCGTTCGTATAGGCTTCGACGACAACCGTTCCCTCGGACCTCAAGAAACCGGCGGCAGGGTTGCGCTGCCGGTGTTCAAAGAACTCATGCTCAGAGTGTACCGCGAAAAGCTAGTAGGGCCCGCGCCGGCGTTTCCGGCGCAAATGGAACAGAGCATTAACGATTATCTGAAAGGCGACTCGGTAAGTCCACCGGACCTATCCAATCCACCGACGCCGGTTTCGGCGAGCTCGTCGCGCGATGGTAGCAAAGTCGTCTCAACGACGGCCGTAGATACCGAGCCGTTATTGGACAGCAACTATATTTCAACGTGGCCGATGATTGAAAAGTTTTCATCAGCATTAATAACCCGATCCTTCCGCAAGGATCCGAACACTGAAAGGAGACAAGTATGTGGAACAAAGATGAGATCAAAGGCAAAGGCAAACAAATCCAGGGAGCTATCAAGAATAAGGCCGGGAAATTGACCGACAATCCCAAGCTCGAAGCCAAAGGAAAAGCTGAACGCGTAGCCGGAAAAGTTCAGGAGAAGACCGGCGAGGCGCGCCGGAAAGTCGGTAAGGCGGCAGAAAAGGTAGGTAAGGCGATTGCCGGCAAACTCTAGCTCGGCAGTTGCCTCACTGGTTGTATGATTACCGGCTGGCGGCAGAGAGAAAAGTTTTTAAATCGCCTCTCTGCCGCCCGGCAATAAACAAAAGAGCTGAAGCCGAAAGCAGATGACACGGTGATTTATTCTTCATCGCCTTTTTCCCGTTTCGCCAAGTGGACGGCGCGAGCCGCGGGTCATCCGGCGGCATTCATAGCCGCGGCTTCGATCGTCGTGGTCTGGGCGTCACAGTGAGCTACCCAAAATCTTGACTGCTAACCCAAATCTTGACCCAACCTTACTTTCGCCTCGCGTGGTTGCCGACCGGGAATGTCACTTTTGTGACAGACTTCTGCGAAAAATTGAAGTAATAATCATCGAGCGCCCGCTTTAGATCCGTTTAGAATTGGTTTTGCGTGCTTGCGGCGCATCTTCTCGGCGCCGAAAATTATAGGCTTGAGCCGGTTTTGAAGTGGATAATACATCATGGAAACGGCTGATGGGGTGAAGATACTCATGAATTCGGTGGATGCCAAAACTTTGCAGCGGCTGAAAAACCTGGCAGGCTTTTCAGCGACTAATCTAAAGAAGCTGGCAGACAACCTGTCAGTTAAAACCGCGGCAAAAATGAGATTGTTTTTGATCAGGGTGATGATGCCAAGCTGGTCTATTTGCTTTTGTCCGGAGTCGCCAAGCTCTCCTATCTTAGCAATCAAGAAAGGCAGACGATCGTCAGTCTCTTGCCGGCGGGGAGGTTTTTTGGTCTCGATTCGCTGATCCCGCAAACGCATTATGCTTTAAGGTGCGAAGCGTTTGAAGACTGCACCATCGGCTCCATTAAACCAAAAACTTTGATTGAACTATTTTCGGGCGCTTCGTATGAGGCATTTCTTAGGGGATACGTCGCGGTCTTTCATCCCGCTAGAGCTGCGTACATTCATTGCATCAGAGGCATGGGCGTCGATGTGCGCAGGCGCCTTGCAATGGAGCTTCTTAGCCTGGGTGATCGTTTCGGCACCGCCAATCCGCGCGGAATTTCCATCGCATTAAATCTTAGTCACGAACTGCTCGCCAGTCTTGTCGGTGCCTCGCGTCAACACGTGACGCGAATACCCTCAATGAATTCGATCGCAACCGCGTGATTTTTCGAGACGGCCGTCGTATCATCATCGACCCGGAAAAGCTTCAGAAGATCTTGAAAGTTGTGGCTAATGCCTCGATCGACAATACAATCAAGTGCACGGCGGTCGCGAACAGCGTTTTCCCATAGTCGGCATCGGCACCTCGGCCGGCGGGCTGGAGGTGTTGAAAGAATTTTTCACGGCGATGCCCGCCGACAACGACATGGCTTTCGTGGTGATCCAGCACCTGGACCCCAGCCACGTGAGTCACATGTCGGAGCTTCTGGCCAAATTCACGGACATGCGTGTGGTCCAGGCCGAAGATCAAATGGCGCTCGACGCCAATTCCGTTTACACGATTCCCCCAATAAGTTTCTTGGGCTGGCCGAAGGCAGGCTGCGCCTGACCGAGCCGGTCAAGCGCGACGGGTGCGCACGCCGATTGACTTCTTCTTCCGCTCCCTTGCTGCGGATCAACGCGAGAAGGCGATTTGCGTGCTTCTTTCAGGCAGCGGGTCGGACGGGACGCGCGGGCGTACGAGATCAGGGCGCTGGCGGAGCTGATTATGGCGCAGGCCCTGAGACGGCCCAGTTCGACCCTACGTCACGCAGCGCGATAGCGACAGGGCTGGTCGATTGACGTCCTGCCCGTGGCGGAGATGCCAGGGACGCTCATCAAGTATGTGCAGCAGTCCTACGTGCGCGCCGGAAACGAAGCCGAGACCGAGGAAAGGACCAGCGGTTTCAACGCGATCGTCACTTTGCTCGCGGAGAAAGCACAAAGCGACTTCGGCCCTTACAAGAAGGCAACGCCCTAAGGCGCATCGAACGGCGCATGGGGCTCAACCATATGGACGACGTCTCCGACTATCTCGCGTTTCTGCGCCAGGATCCTGACGAGGTCGCGCGTCTAGCGAAGGACATGCTGATCAATGTCAGCAGCTTTTTCCCGCGATGCTGAGGCGTTCGTCGAGCTACGGGAGAAAGTTCTCGCGCCGCTGATCGCAGAAAAATAATAACAATCCCCTGCGCGTGTGGGTTCCCCGGTTGCGCCACCGGCGAGGAGGCCTATTCCATCGCCATGCTGCTCCTGGAAGAACTTGGGGCGGCGCGGAAAAACTGTCCCGCATCCAGCTCTTCGCGTCGGATATCGGACCCTGACGCCGTCAGGTTCTGCCCGCGAAGGGCTCTATCCCGAAAGCATAGCCGCCGACGTTTCCGAAGAACGACTCAAGCGCTTCTTTGCCAAAACCGATAAGAGCTACCAGGGTCACCAAACAACTGCGCGAAGCGGTGATCTTCTCCGTGCAGAACCTGATCACCGAACCGCCGTTTTCGCGCCTCGATCTGGTCAGTTGCCGAAACGTTCATGATCTACCTCGAACCAGACATCCGCAGAAAAGGATCATCACGCTCTTCTCTTTCGCGCTCAGGCCGGGTGGCTATCTCTTCCTGGGCAAGTCCGATGGCATCGCTGGGCCAGAACGAGCTGTTTGCCACTCTCTCCCGAAGTGGCGCATCTACGGCAGCCGAGGGCCGCCCCAGCGAGCCGTGGAAAACTTCTTGCTTTGGCCAGAGAAAAGCGCCTGGCGGCGCCTTGGTAGAGAAAAGTCATCCCCCGCTCAACCTTAGCGACCTTAACCCGCAGGTGCTGGCCAAGCATTTTCGACGCGGCGATCGTTCTCACCGATGAAAGGGGAATATTCTCTATTTCTGCGGTCCGACCCGCAAATACCTGGACCACCCGACCGGCCAGGCTAATCCTCAATCTGCTGAACATGATCGACACCGAGTTTTCCGCGCGACTCCGCCTCATGCTTCGCAACGTAGCGCAGGAAAACGAACCCGCCACGCTCGAGCGTGTCCCATTCAGACGGGAGGATAGGGCCTCCTTGGCGAAAGTCACGATCATGCCCGTTCCAGCGCGAAAGTCGGGCGAGCGCCTCTTCGCCGTTATCTTCGAGGAAGTGCGCGGGTCACAGGGGACGCCTCCTAGCCCTGTCTCCGCTGAGGCGGGCCCGAAAGACGATTCCCTGATCCCGCAGCTTGAAGCCGAGCTCAAAGCCTTGAAAGATGAGTTTCGGAGCAGCATTGATGAATACGAAAGCTCTGCCGAAGACCTCAAGGCGAGCAATGAAGAGGTCATGTCCATAAACGAGGAGCTGCAGTCCACCAACGAAGAACTGGAAACCTCCAAAGAGGAGATTCAGGCCGTTAACGAGGAGCTGAACACCGTCAATAACGAGCTCAATCTCAGAATGGCCGAGTTGAAAGAAACAAATGACGACTTGGCCAATCTCCCTGAATGCCTCCGACATCGGCATGATCTTTCTCAACTCGGCCTTTGCATCAAGCGCTTCACCCCTTCAGCGCAAAATCTGCTGAACTTGATCCCCGCGGACCTGGGCAGGCCGATCAGTCATCTGTCGCACCGCTTCATCGGTCTGGATCTTGTAGCAGACGCTGAAAAGGTGGTGCAGAACCTCTCCGTGATTGAAAAAGAGGTTCAGACTGCGGCTGGTCAGTGGTACGAGATGCAATGTCACCCTATCGTACTCTGGAGAACAAAATCGACGGCGTCGTCTTCACGTTCACTGACGTGACCCGACTGAAGCATTCTGGAACAGGCGATGATCGAGGCCCGAGATTATGCCGAGAACATCATCAACACGACGCGGGAATCCTTGCTCGTGCTGGATCCTCAGCTGAAAGTTGTCTCGGCTAACCGGGCCTTCCACGAGACTTTCCAGGTCTCACCGGAGGAGACGGAGAATCGTCTCATCTATGAGCTGAAGAATCGTCAGTGGGATATTCCCAGGCTGCGGGAGTTGCTGGAGAAAATCCTGCGCCACGACACGGACTTCGAGAACTTCGAGGTTGAGCACGAGTTCCCGGAGGTCGGACCAAAGGTCATGTCCCTGAACGCCAGAAGGATCTACGATAGAGAGAGACACCAGTGTCCGATTAATACTTCTGGCAATCCGGGATCTCCCCGAGAGCGAGCGGGCAGCGGAGGAGCGAAAAAGGCTCGAAGAGCAACTGCGTCAGGCGCAAAAGATGGAAAGCATGGGGACTCTTGCTGCCGGTATCGCCCACGACTTCAACAATATTCTCAACATCATCCAGGGTTACGCTTTATGTTCTCAGGGGTCACGCTGCCAAGAACGATGAGATTGCTGACAGCCTTAACGTCATCAATGACACAACCAAGCGAGGTGCCGCCCTCGTACGGCAGCTTTTGACCCTGGCCCGGAAAACCGAACCTAAATTAGAATTGACAAATATCAACACTGTGATTGAGGAACTGACCAAGTTGATTAGGGAAACGTTCCCAAAAACAATCCAAGTGACGTTGGAGTTGAACCGTGAGCTTCCACCGGTCATGGCAGATCCGAACGAAATTCCCCAGGCGCTCTTGAATCTTTGCGTCAATGGCCGCGACGCGATGCCCGACGGGGGTAAGCTTTGCTCAGGACCAAGACCGTCGACCGAAGGAGCCTGCGAGAATACGGCGAAGGAAAAGCGGAGCGGTACGTCTGTATCGAGGTCAGTGACACCGGCATTGGAATGGACGAAAGCATTCAAAACCGGATCTTTGAGCCTTTCTTCACTACCAAAGAGTCTCTTGGAACCGGCCTGGGCCTTGCGGTGGTGTACGGCATTATGAAAACCACAACGGTTTTATTCAAGTAGAGAGCACACCGATGCATGGAGCGACCTTTCGGTTGTATTTTCCAGTCGCCCCCTCTGGAGAATAACCGGCTGTAGATCACATTTCAGAAAGAAGATCGTGACGCGATGCAAAAGTTGCATTGGCCGCGGCACCATCCTCATAGTGGAAGATGAACAAGTCATGCTTCGTGTGGTGGAAAAGGTCTTATTGCAGCACGGTTACCAGGTCTTGGTGGCATCCGATGGTGAAGAGGCAATCGAAGTCTATCGCCGTCACAAGCTAGAGATCGATGTTGTACTGCTGGATGTCGATCTTCCCAAACTTACGGGCTGGGATGTGCTGTTAAAGATGAAAGAGGAGAACCCAGATGTCAGGGTCGTCATCGCCACCGGCTTTCTAGAGCCGAAAATGAAGACTGAGATGTCCCGCGTCACCGTCAAGCACTTCGTGGATAAACCCTACATGCTCGATGAAGTCGTAGAGACTCTTCAAAAGCTTAATTGACGCGCCTGTGGCTTCGAGCGGTTCTAATACCCAGGTAACATAAATAACCTCAATGCGGTCCAGGATCATCTTGTTTCAAAACTTTGAAGACGAGGTCGCTGGAGATTAGCACAGCGAAGCGGCCAAATCTTTACCTATGACACAAGGCTCGATTCAATCTCCACTTGCGCAAAGATTTCTGCACTACCTCGTGCTTCAGTTGCGAAAGACGTGCCCAGCGAAACTGTGACTCATCAGATTTCAAATACACGTCGAAGCAGCCAGGCGCGTGACTACATTCTCCGGTCCAAGCTTCTGTACTGAACGGCTCAGCAATGTGGGAATCAGCGATGGTGCGGGCCAACGTTCAAAACTCGACTGTAGGCTCTCGCACTCAAACCAAGTCTATTGATCGCTGTCTCTAGTAACTTCTCTGCTTCGTCTTTCACAGATCGGTAGCCGCTTAATTTCTCGCGTGCCCATCTGGGCCGTGTACCTTTACCGTACAAATTCTTCGTGGACTTAGTTTGCAGCCTATACGGTCTGCCTGTCTAGCCGGTGTAAGTGGGGTCGCGGAAATTGGTTGTTTACCCGAGTCATATTCGACATCGCCTGAGGGTAGACCCTGGAGATGAAAGGTCGAAGTAAACGGCCGTTCCCTAATCAGATTCGACCTTTGGTCGAGCGATTCGACGTATGCGACGGTGCTTTCATCCTTGTCCCTCTATCAGACCGAAAGAAGCGGTCGGAAATCGACAGCCTTTTTCGCACCACAAGTTCTGGCACACAACCTGCTCATACAGAGTTTAGAATAGACAACCTAAATAAAGGAGAGACTATGGATACTCTATTGATCGTTATTATCGTGTTGTTTTTGCTCGGTGGTGGGGGCTGGGGATATTCTCGTTGGCGCCGGTAGCGCCCACGGCCATTGACCTGCCCGCCAAGTCGCCCACTTAGAACAAAAAAGCGATTTGAGAGGGAGACTTGAATCGCTCACGGTTCGTTGCCAGCAGGCTTGCTACTCCGCTGCTGGCGGCGGGATAGTTCATTGATCCGGCTCTCAAGGGTGGCCAACGTTGTAGCGCAACTAGGTTGCGTACAAATCACGTCGCAGCAAACCCCGATGAAAGTTTAGGAGAATTTTATGACGAAACAAATCGAGATCCACGGTCAGCGCGTTCAACTCTACAGTTTGGGCGAAGGCCATACCTGGTCGAGCAGCCCGCAATCGATTGTTGCTTATGGACAACGCAAGACGATGTTGCGCTTGGAATTACAAAAGAGGTTTGAACGCATAGACGGGATGCAGGACCCCGATCCGAATAATATCGCTGAACTTGAGATCCCAATGAGCTTCATCGGACGGTAAGACAAGCGACACCTCTCGCCTGCCTCTCTTTCCGTAATGTTGTGGCGTCTGGCTCAACGGTGATCCGATCGCGCGAAAGAAAGGAGAAACTGACATGAACAATATTTTTTACATCATTGGTGTTGTTGTTGTGGTGCTTTTCATAGCCGGCTATTTTGGACTGCGCGATAGGCCAACAGCTGATACGTCGAGGGAGTCGTCCTCCCGTGCGCAGCCCCGACTGGCGCAAGGTCGTATGGAATCGGTTTAAAAGCGAGATGCCACCATCAGAGGGGCGGCCTTTGGGATGGTGATAAGCGCTCTGTGGGCGATAGCCAAACAGGTTCTGCTGCCACCCGCCCGACAAATCGAGGACGCTATCACCAAGCCGGCTGCTCAACCAAATCGACAGCCCACAAATTACGAACCAAGTTTTCACTTCAAAATTAACCGCCGAAGCGAGTTATAGATGAGATACCGCGAAATCAGCAGCTTCGGGAAAACTTAGTAATAACGGAAATTTTATGACAACAGGTGCTCTAGGTTTAATTTTAGCGTTTCTAGTAGTCGGATGTACCAAAATGATCTGTCTAAGAATCACCAGCCCAGCCAAACCGCCGCGGTGGGGCGTGATAATCGTGGCGGTAACGTCCGAGCACGCAATGAGACAAAGACGTCCGGCGATCAATCTGAAAGTGAAGAGGCGGATCTGACAATTTCACAAAACATCCGCCAGCTATTGTAGCGGACCAATCGGTCCCCGAATGAATGGCAAGAACGTAAAGATCATCACGGTTGATGGCGCGGTGACGCTACGTGGACCGGTGAGGGGTGAGAAGAGAAAACCAATATCGGCGCTGAAAGCCCAGCAAATAGCCGGTGTGCGAACAGTCGATAACCACCAACAAATTAAATACAAAAAGGAGAATACTATGTCAAAATCCGTTTTTGTTTGCATAATACTGAAAGCCAAACCGAAAAGATAGTCCTGGATAGGAGGAGGAAGGGATGGCTGGTAGCTATTGAGCGTTAGCCATTCCCGGCGTCGGCCCATTTTAGTGCCAGTCCGATCATGATCGATCAGTATAGGTCAAAAGGTTGACGCGGCTAAGAAAAGAGAAGCAGAAATTTTTGGCATCGGAGGGAACCTGGCACCCTCTCATCGGCAAGTTATCCAATGCACACTTCAATCCCGAGCAGAGCGGTACAAAGACCCATACCGATACCGTACGCTACTATGGTCCCACTACTCGCAAACTGGCGCTCGCTTTTGACCGAGCAAAGCGCACAACATTCAATGAAATAATGGAGCATTATAAACAGATTCTGGCGCCAACAGCCCGACAAATCGATAACGCTGTGACCAAGCCGAGCGCTCAGCCATTCGATAGCCTCAGAGCAGAACTCCAGAAGAGTAATGAATCTAAAAGGGCTGTGGATGCTCTTCAAGGATACCTTTGTTCAATGGAGTGACGATAACCCTTTCCAATTGGCAGCGGCTCTGGCTTATTACACGCTATTCTCCATGGCTCCACTTTTGTTGATCGCGATCGCGGTCGCCGGCTTGGTGTTCGGGCGAGAAGCTTCTCAAAACCAGATTATAGGTGTGATCGAGGATCTCGTTGGGGTTCAGAGCGCGCGGGCCATCCAGGCGATAGTTGAAAGCGCAGGTAAAAAGCCCGACTCAGGTTTTTTCGCCTCCGCTATGGGCATGATTTTCTTGTTGCTAGGGGCCGGAGGCGTGGTAGGACAGCTGCAAGCCTCGCTCAATACAATCTGGCGTGTCGTGCCCAAAACTGGTCGCGGGATCGTAGGGTTTTTACAGGACCGTTTGATCTCTTATTCCATGGTATTGAGCGTGGGCTTTTTGTTACTCGTCTCACTGGTCATCAGCGCGGTCTTAACCGCGGTTTCGGGAATAGTAGGCGGCTTCCTACCGATCGACGCTGTCACGGCGTACACTTTAGATTTAGTCGTCTCGTTTGCGTTTATCACATTGCTCTTCGCGGTAATCTACAAATTCGTGCCTGACGTCCGAATCGCATGGAGAGATGTCTGGATCGGCGCGGCCACGACCTCATTGCTATTTTCGGCCGGAAAATTTTTAATCGGCTTTTATCTCGGCCACAGCACGATCACATCCATCTATGGTGCGGCCGGTTCACTCGTTACTCTTTTGTTGTGGGTCTACTATTCATCTCTCATGTTTTTCTTCGGCGCCGAGTTAACCCAAGTCTACGCGACCCGGTACGGATCGAAAGTCACCTCCGCGGAAAATGCTCAAAGCGGTAGGCCGGCGAGTGACCACATTCTCCGGTCCAAGCTTCTGTACTGAACGGCTCAGCAGTGTGGGAATCAGCGATGGTGCGGCCAACGTTCAAAACTCGACTGTAGGCTCTCGCACTCAAACCAAGTCTATTGATCGCTGTCTCCAGTAACTTCTCTGCTTCGTCTTTCACAGATCGGTAGCCGCTTAATGTCTCCTTCGGGGAATGGGAGAAAATCCTCGCCTTTAGGCGAAGCCTTCAAGGTTGATGATCCGCTTGCTCCCCAGCTGAAGCTGGGGGTTTAAGGAAAAAGATGAAGCAAAGATCCGCGACCAAAGTTTGTCGGCGGTGGTAAAAGCAGAGAGGGTCGCGATGGGTTGTGATGTGTTGGCGCATGGCTGTGTGCTTGACGTGGCGACAAACTGTGTGAGTGTTCATGGAACTTATATCGCCCTTGAGCCGTCTTTAGACGGAGAGGGAACCCACCGCCTTTAAGGCGGTGGTTCTCAGTTTAATCTCTCACCTTAGTCTATTCCATCTAGTCAACAACGTCCTAAACGTTATTAGATTCACTGCGAATTATTTTCGAAACTGTCTAATATTGGACTGAAATTATCCCGCATAGTGCATTATGTGGATCAGACGATACTTGAAACCCGAGTTTCAGCTTCGATAGGAAGATCAAATCTTTACAGACTCGGCTCCATTATTTTGTTCTCGATTGAACGGAGAGAAGCAGCCATGACCTACTGTGTAGGCATTATGCTCGACACCGGGCTGATTTTTGCGTCGGACTCGCGTACCCATGCCGAGGTCGACAATTTTGCGCGTTTCTGCAAGATGACCGTGTTCGAACGCGCTGGTGACCGGGTCCTCGTTTTGTTGAGTTCGGGTAACCTGGCCGGGACACAGGCCGTCATTAGCGTGCTGAAGCAGCGGGGAACGCCAAGGACGGGGTGGCCAATCTATGGACCGCGGAGTCCATGTTCGATGCCGCGATGCTGGTGTCGGACGCAATGCGGGACGTCGATCGGCGCGACGGGCAGCACCTGGCAGACAGTGATATCGCGCTTCAACGCCTCGTTCATACTCGGCGGCCAGATAACGGGCGAGCCGCCACGCCTTTTCCGGATCTATGCGCAGGGCAACTTCATCGAGGCAAGCCTGGAGACGCCCTATCTCCAGACCGGTGAAACCAAATACGGGAAGCCGATCATCGATTGGGTAATTACCCGTTCGACCTCGCTGAACGACGCGGCAAAATGTGTCCTCGTTTCGTTCGATTCAACGATGCGCAGCAATTTGTCCGTCGGCATGCCGATCGATCTGATCTGCTACGAACGGGACAGTCTTGAAGTGCGAATGCGTCGCCGCTTCGACGAGGGGGATGCGTATTTCAGCGCGCTCGGCAAACAATGGAGTGAAGGCACGCGACAGGTGTTCAGCCGCCTGCCCAACCTGGACTGGTAAGGCCAGCTGAACATGCTGTCGGAGACCGCGGCGATGGATGGACGCGCAGCGGACTGCGGCGGTCTGGCAAGCGCTGGACTCGTGATCACCTGCGAGCACGGCGGCAACCGGATTCCCGCGCCGTATCGCGACCTGTTTCACGCCCATCAGGCGCTGCTGGACTCCCACCGCGGCTACGATCCCGGCGCGCTCATCATGGCAAGAGCGCTGGCAACGGCGTTTGCAGCGCCGCTGGTGGCCTCCACCGTAAGCCGTCTGCTCGTTGACCTGAATCGATCCGTCGGCCATCCGCGTCTCCATTCCGAGGCGACCCGCAAAGCGCCTGCCGAGGTGCGTCAGCGGATATTGAAGCACTATTACCAGCCTTATCGCGCGCAAGCCGAGCGTTTTGTCAGGCAGGCGATCGCGGACCACGGCCTGGTGATCCACCTCTCTTCCCACAGCTTTACGCCCGAGCTAGACGGCAAGATACGAGACGCCGATATCGGCCTGCTCTATGACCCGGCTCGACCGGGCGAGGCGGATCTGTGCGAGCGCTGGAAGGCATCCCTCGAAGCTTGTGCGCCGGATCTCACCGTCCGCCGCAATTACCCGTATGCGGGAAAAGGCGATGGCCTGACCGCCTGGTTTCGTCGGCGTCTGCCGCCCAGCGCCTACGTGGGCATCGAGCTGGAGGTCAACCAGAAGCACGTTGTCAGGGCAGGTCGACATTGGACCGCCATGCGCAAGGTGATCGTAGAATCGCTGCGCAGGGCGCTCGCGAGCCGCTGTGCGGGGATTTCCGACCCTACAACCAAGACCGCCAGAGCATGCTCGGCTGCGCTGGCGGTCAGCAGGAGCCCCACCATGAAGATCCGCATAGGCTACGAACTGATTTACGACTGCCCGCAGCCGACCCCGATGATCCTGACCTTGAGCGTCCACTATACGCGCGTCTCCGACATCATCATTCCCGACCACCTGATCGCCGACCCGCCCGTCCCGCTCACCGCCTATCGCGACAGCTTTGGCAACTGGTGCAGCCGTATCGTCGCGCCCAAGGGTCTGGTCAGGCTGTCCGCCGATGCGCTCGTGAAGGATACGGGCCAGCCGGATGTGGTTGTCTCGGCGGCGAGACAGACGCCGGTGGAAGAACTGCCCGACGAGACCCTGCTGTTCCTGTTGGGGAGCCGATATTGCGAGACCGATCTGCTGTCCCAGGTGGCTTGGGACCTGTTCGGCAAGTCACCGACCGGATGGGGGCGCGTCCAGGCGATCTGCGACCACGTCCACCGGCATATCACATTTGGCTACGAGCACGCGCGCTCCAAGACGGCCTGGGAGGCTTTCCAGGAGAGGACCGGCGTTTGCCGTGATTACGCGCACCTCGCCATCGCCTTCTGTCGCTGCATGAACATCCCCGCACGTTACTGCACCGGCTACCTGGGCGACATCGGCGTGCCGCCGCCCTATGGCCCGATGGATTTCGCCGCCTGGTTCGAGGCCTACCTTGACGGCCATTGGTACACCTTCGACGCCCGCAACAATACCCCGCGCATCGGACGCGTGTTGATCGCCCGCGGCCGCGACGCCGCCGACGTCGCCATCAGCAGCACCTTCGGTCCCAATACCCTGAAGAGTTTCAAGGTTCGGACCGACGAGGTGAGCGAGGGGTGAACCGGCTGAAGGGCCGCAGCAATAAAGGAACCAGGTCGGACCAGCGCAATATATTGATCGGACGGATTCAGAAGCTATGCAAGGAGTAGATTGATGAGCCCTTGGATCATCTACATATACGTGCTCATCAGCTTGGTCATAGCGTTCACCGCTTTTAGCGCGGGATGGCGAGCAGGTTTATCTGCTATTGGTACCAGCTTTTTGCCTTTGTGGCTGGGGCGGGGTTAAGAGGAGGTCTCTACGGGACGACACGGCAAAAAGTGGCAGGGTTGGGGCTAGCCGTCGGGCTTATGAGTATCACGCATTGGGTTGGACAAGGATTTTCAGTTCACGTTTTTGGCTATGACTTTACTGGCACGGCATGGGGATGGTTAGGGTTTGCGATATGCTTCTTGTGCATAACCAAGCGATTCGCAGTTTCAGGAAGTCATGAAACGCGGTGAGTTGGTTACTGCTTCCGACTCTGTTTTTCCAGGCGCTTTGCTTTTGCCATAACTTCATCTATGAGCTTCTGGTAGTCGCTCGTTAGAACAATTGGCGAGTAAGGCGTTTCCCTCGAACCACAACCCACGCCAGCCGATAACCGCATTTTAGGCTGTTGTAGTAAGATTGCCTGACGATTCAAAAGCGTCTGATTTGATCGGTCATGGTGTGGTGTCTGCCGGGCTGACATGACGTCTGCTACCGGTCAGGTCACTCCGCTGCGCGGGTGCGCGCGAGGCAGGCACGCACGCGCGCCGCGAGTTGCGGGTTCGAGAAGGGCTTGGTCAGGTAGTCGGTTGCTCCGAGATCGAAGCCGGCACGAGTATTGACCTCGTCATCCAGGGCCGTCAACAAGAGGACTGGCAGCGCCGCCGTCGCTGGCCTGGAACGAAGCACCTTGAGCACCTCCAGGCCCCCTGTTCCGGCATCAGCAGGTCCAGCACGAGAAGATCGGGTGCCTGCGCGTCGATCAACGCGAGTGCCTCCTGGCCGCTGGAAGCTTCGCTTACGATGTGGCCGTCCTGGCTCAGAGCCTTGTTCACGAGGGCACGGAGGTCCGGGTCGTCGTCCACGACCAGGATGTGGCTACCGCGCAGGGCGTCCCGACCCGAGTGCGGAGCCAGCGGCGTGCTGGCTAGTTGCCGGACGCTGTGCGGCTCGACGGCCAGATCGAGGCCCTCATAGGCGCAGCAGACCCGGACAGCGTAACCAAGCTGCTCGGCGTACCCGCGGGCGCGCTTCTCGATCGCCTCGACGAAAGCGTCGTCGTGGGTAGGATCGTGGTGGGTGAGAGCGAGTTGACGCACCCCCGCCGCGGCGGCCAGCCCCACGGCATACTCGTAGGTGCTGTGGCCCCAATTCTTTTTGGATAGGTACTCCTCCGGAGTGTACTGCGCATCGTGAATCACCAGGCCGGCGCCGGCCATGAATCGCGCGTGGCGCCGGTCCCCCTCGTGCACGATGGACTCGGCGTGGCTGGACGCGGGGTGGTCGTGCCAGAGCGTTTCGGAGAAGGGCTCGTGGTCGCACAGGTACACAACAGCCGCGCCGTCGGCCTCGACGCGGTAGCCCAGCGTCATTGCCGGATGATGGAGGTACTGCGCGACGATCCGCGCGCCGCCGATCTCGTGCGTGCCTTCTCCGAGTTCTCGGAAGGTGATGGTGGCCGGAAGCTGGCCGATCTCGACGGGGAAGTAAGTGAACTCCATCTGGCCGGAGAGGACTTCGCGCAGAGAATGTCCGCTCCCTTCTGGACCGCAGACCGTGATCTGGTTCCCGGGAACGAAGAGCGGGGCGAAGAAGGGAAAGCCCTGGATGTGATCCCAGTGCGTGTGGCTGAGCAGGATCGTCGCCGAGATGGGCTTCGGGTGTGTGCGCCATGAGCTCCGCGCCGAGCGGGCGGGCGCCCGTCCCGCAGTCAAATATGAAGCAGGCGCCCCCGCTCGTCGTCACTCCCACACACGAGGTGTTGCCGCCGAAACGGACGGTGCCCGGGCCCGGCGCGGCGATCGACCCCCGGGTGCCCCAGAATCGTACTCGCATACCCCTCCAGTGTCAGTTATTCGTACTCCACGTGGAGACCGTCGAGGTACCGGGCGAGCTCCGCGGCCCGCGCGCGAATCTCCTCGGGCTCACGGCGTCCGGCCGCCTGCTCCAGGGATGCGCCGATCTCCGTAATCCGGTTCAAGCCGTAGCCGGCGCCGGTTCCCTTCATGTTGTGGCCCAGGATGCGAACGTTTTCGTAATCCGCGTCGTTTGAGCGCTGCAGCTATCGCCTCGACGTCCCTCCGTCGGTTCTCCAGGAAGCGGGGAACCAGCTCCGCGAGACTCGAGTTCACCCGGACGCGGACGCGTCCCATGGTGTGCTCTTCGATGGCGTGCAGGAGCGTCGCTTTGCGGATGGGTTTGGTGAGGTGGGCCGTGCAGCCGGCATCGAGGCTCTTGCGGACCTCCTCCGGCAGCGCGTGAGCGGTCAGTGCCAGGATCGGAACCGGCCTGGCGCGGTTCTCGCCTTCCCACTGGCGGATCCTGCGTGTGGCGGAGTAACCGTCCATGACCGGCATCTGGACATCCATGAGCACGACGTCGTACGTGCCGGAGATGAACATCCGCAGGGCGACCTCGCCGTTGCCGGCCAGGTCCACGCTGCACCCGCTGGCTTTCAGGTAAGACTGGATCAGCAGCACATTATCCTGGGAATCCTCGGCCAGGAGGATCCGCAGCCCTTGCGCGCCTTCCAGCACGCCTCCAGGCGCTGCGGCGCTCCACCAGAGCGGCCGCGCCGGCGCGGGCCTGCTGGATCGCCTCCAGGAGCTCGGCGCGCTTCACCGGTTTCACCAGGTACGCCGCCACCCCCAGCGTCGCGGCCTCGGGCGAAGTCCCCGGCGCGGTTGTCCGAAGTGAGCATCAGGATGGTCGTCCCGGCCATGGTAGGATGCTGATGAATTTGCTCGGCCACCTGGAACCCGTCGACTCCGGGCATGCGGCGAGTCCAGCAACACGAGGGCATAAGGGACAGCGGCCTGCTGTGCCCGCAGCAGCTCCGCGAGCCCCTGCTCGCCCCCTGCCGCTTCCGTCACCACGGCGCCCCAGCGCGAGAGCATCTCCCTGAGGATCAGCCGGTTCGTCGTGTTGTCGTCGATGACCAGGGTCTTCACGTCCTTGAGATCCATCGGCCCGGAGAGGACCCTGAGCGGGGCTTGCTGCCGACCGCGAACCGAGCCGTGAAGTAGAACGTGCTTCCGGCTCCGATGCTGCTTTCCGCCCAGATCCGCCCCTGCATCAGCTCGACGACCTCCCGCGAGATGGCCAGTCCGAGGCCGCTCCCGCCGAACTTGCGCGTCGTGGAGGTGTCCACCTGGGAGTAGGGGGCAAAGATCAGCTCGCGCGTCTCCTCGGGAATCCCGATCCCGGTGTCGCAGACCGCGAACCGCAGTGCGCCAGCGGCGGCGTCCTCGGGATCACGCTCGACCCGAACGATCACCTCGCCTTGCTCTGTGAACTTGATGGCGTTGCCAATGAGATTGATGAGCACCTGCCGCAGCCGGGCCGGATCGCCGACCAGCGCGGTGGGGATCTCCGGAGCGATGCGGAGCGCCAGCTCGAGCCCCTTCTCGTGGGCGCGAATCGCCATCATCTCGAGCGTCTTGTCGAGGACCTCGCCGAGATCGAAGTCGATGCTCTCGAGCACCAGATGGCCGGACTCCACCTTGGAAAGGTCCAGGATGTCGTTGATCAGGTCCAGGAGCTGGCTCCCCGCCTTCCTGAAGATGCGGACGTACTCGCGCTGCTCCGAGGCCAACGAGGTCTCCCACAGCAGGTCCGCCATGCCGATGATGGCGTTCATCGGCGTCCGGATCTCGTGGCTCATGCGGGCGAGGAAATCCGATTTCGCCAGATTGGCTTTTTCCGCCGCGGACCTGGCGCTCTCCAGCTCGACATTTTTCTCCTGCAGAACCTGATCCAAGCGTTTGCGCTCCGTGACGTCGCGCGCCGCGGCGAAGACGCCCTGCAGCGTGCGGCCCCGGTCATAGAAGGTGGTCGCGTTGTAGGACACCACAGTTTCCTTACCGTCCCTGGCGCACGCGGTGAGCTCGTAGTTGGTGACCTTCTTTTCGCTCAGCACCAGCTTAATAGCCGCCTCGGCTCAGCTCCGGATCGGTGAAGTAGCTCTTGAACGGCGCGCCGATCAGCTCGTCGCGCGTGCAGCCGGTGAGCGCCTCCATCTGCTTGTTGACGTCCGTGATGATGCCGGAGGGATCGGTGGTCATCAGCGCGTCGATGTTGGATTCGATCAGCGAGCGCGTGTAGAACTGCTGGTCGCGCAGGCGCTGATCGAGCTGCTTTTGCTCGGCTTCGACCAGCTGACGCGCGGTGTTATCGGTGCCGATCAACAGATAGCCGATGATGGCGTCCTGCGCGTCGCGCAGCGCCGTGACGGACACCACCGCCCCGAACCGGCTCCCATCCTTGCGGATAGTAGGTCAGTTCATAGATGTCCTCGATCCCGCGCGAGGCCTTGAACACCAATGCCTCGAAGCCCGGCGTAATCGGGGTTCCGAGCTCGACGCTTAGCGCTTTGGCGCGCGCGATCAGTTCCTGCGGATCGGAAATGTCGGCCGGCGTGATCTTGTTCATCACTTCGGCGGCCGTGTAGCCCAGCATCCGCTCGGCGCCGACGTTGAAGATCTGGATGACGCCCTTCGCGTCGGTGGCGATGCTCGAGAAATTGGCGCTGTTGAAAATCGCGCGCTGCAGGGCCCCCGCCTTGAGCAGCGCCTCTTCCGCCTGCTTGCGCGCGGTGTTGTCGGTGCCGATCAGCAGATAGCCGATGATGGCGTTCTGCGCGTCGCGCAGCGCCGTGACGGACACCACCGCCGGGAACCGGCTCCCATCCTTGCGGATGTAGGTCAGCTCGTAGATGTCCTCGATCCCGCGCGAGGCTTTGAACACCAACGCCTCGAAGCCCGGCGTAATTGGGGTTCCGAGCTCGAGGCTCAACGCCTTGGCGCGCGCGATCACTTCCTGCGGATCGGAAATGTCGGCCGGGGTGATCTTGTCCAGCACATCGGCGGCCGTGTAGCCCAGCATGCGCTCCGCACCGACATTGAATAATTGAATGACACCCTTCTCGTCGGTGGCGATGCTGGAGAAGTTGGCGCTGTTAAAAATCGCGTTCTGCAAGGCGCCCGTCTTGAGCAGAGCTGCTTCACGCCGGACTTCGGTGACGGCTTCCGCCTTGCCCGCGTCGCCGTCGAGAAAGGCGGAGTCGTGGATTTGCTCGGACATGGCTGCCTCCGTTCAGATCGTGAAGCTGAAGAACTCCATCACCCCGAGAACGTCGCCGCCCAGGAGGATCGGGAAGTGTATAGGAAATTCAAACGCTATTTTCCCAATGACCACTGTTGCTGGCGTACCTCCTTTCCACTCCAGTGAAACTCATGCCTAACCAAGAATATAGGGAACCATAAACTCCCGTTAACGAAAATTATAGCGTTGTGAAATTTACCCCTTCAATCAACGAGTTGTCAATCAATCTCGACTTGGGGCCGTTCAATATACTTGGTCAGTATAAGGTTGCCTGTCTAGCCGGTGTGTGCGGTCGCGGAAATTGGTCCTTTACCCTAGGCATATTCGACATCGCCAGAGGGTGACCCTGGAGATAAAAGCTCAGTAAACGGCCGTTCCCTAATCAAATTCGACCTTTTGGTCGAGCGATTCGACGTAAGCGACGGCACTTTCATCCTTGTCCCTCTATCAGCCGAGAGAAGTGGTCGGAATCGACAGCCTTTTTCGCACCACAAGTTCTGGCATACAACATGCTCCGTGCGCGAGTGACCAGGAGGAGTACCATGAAAATTAACATCTTAGATCGGATGGTGATGGCCCTTGTAATCACCACCTTGTCATTGGCGGGGATCAGCATAGCGGCCGATGGGCAGCGAGAACCGCAGGAAGAGCAAAAGCGCGATCAGCAGGAAAAGCAGCAACCACAAAAACAAGAGCAGAAGCAAGAACGGGTTCAAAAAAATCAGAGCAAGACCAGAAGCAACAGCAACAGCGCGTTCAGCAACAACAGCAGCAAGACCAAAAGCAGCAACAGAAACAACAGCAGCAGGAGCGCGTGCAGCGACAGTCAGATCAAGACCAGAAGCAACAGCAACAGCGCGTTCAGCAACAGCAGCAGACAAGACCAAAACCAGCAACAGAAACAACAACAGCGTCTGTCCCAGCAGCAGCAACAAAAGCTTATTAGTCAGCAGCAACAACGTGTGGTGCAGTACCGTCAACATCTAGAACAGCAGCAGGCTCTCGCACAACAGAATGCAGTGCTGCTACAGCAACAAAAGCGTGTAGCGCAGTATCGTTTTCAGGAACAGTATTTAGATCGCGTACGTCAGCAGCAGATCCACCTTCGGGACGATCGGTTCGATTACGATCGTGACCCGTATTTCTATACGCCTCCGATCTATCGATACAATCGTGGCGGCAGCTACTACGAAACGAACGAATACGGTGCGAAGACGCTACGGCAGGCGGTGAACTATGGCTATGAAGCAGGCTTCCGCGCCGGAAAGGCAGACCGGGACGACCGTTGGGGCTCCAACTACAAAGACTCTTATGCCTATAGTGACGCAAACTACGGCTACAGTGGCTATTACGTAGACCGGAGCGACTACAACTACTACTTCCGTCAGGGCTTCCGACGCGGTTATGAAGATGGTTACAATAGCCGATATCAATATGGTCGCTTCGCTAATGGAAACTATTCCATCTTGGATACCATTTTGTCACAAATCCTCAATTTCCAGGCTCTTCGCTGACGACCGAGAGGATGATGTCCTAGTGCTTCTGGTGCTCTGTGCCAGAGCCAGCGCGGTTCGCCCTGTTCTATATCACTTCACCTCTTCTCCAGGGATCTTGGGTCGTTGCGGGATCATCACGAAGAATCCCATGGTGCAGGGACGGGCAGGTTCGTAAGGAAGCCAGCGTTCCCTTTTGGCATAGAGGGCATCGAGTGATATCGATGCCGGTGAGTTGGAGCATCATCTCGTGAACTGATCTTTGGGGGGAGCTCGGAACTGCTGACTATGAACGAACAGAAGCAATTAGAAGTTATTCTCAGAGTCTTTAGGGGAGAGAAAAGAAGTTGCGAGGTAGCAATGTCGCTAGAGGTCAGTGGCCGCAATTTCAGTCTCGCTCAGTCTTAAATGTTGCCCTCATATCTGCGGTCGACAGGGAATATCAAGGCCAAGGTCCGTTCGAGATCGTTGCTTAAAGCCAAATACCGAGGCCCGAAAGTCTCTGCGTAAAAAAGAAAAATCCGGACAATCAAAGCACAGGCTGACATCTGCGCTCAAAATTCAAGGGAAGGTTTCGAGGTCTTCGACGATCTCCTGCGCGAGCACGTCGGGATCGGAAGGTTGTCAGATTCTTCGAGGCTTTCGTATCTGAGCCAGAAGATGTCACAGCGTGCTCGTAATAAAGTCGAGACGTCGAAGTCTGACCCTATAATTCCCTTGTGTCAAAAAATTATTATTAAACATCAAGGTTGTTCCTTTTTGTCTACAATCAGATTTGCCAATTCCATCCAATTCTTAGGAATGGCAAAAAAATCGCTTCGGCATAACGCTTGCTCTTTCCGATCTACCGGTCGATGCGGCAAACCATGCCGACCGCTCGCCGGCAGTACATCCCGATGACTCGCCATCTATATGAAAAATCCACGAGCACGCAACAATCTCCGGGGCACTAGCGGCCGCGGCACCGGAACACTACCATCACTGATCGCCCTCGGGAATGTTGTACTGATTATTGCATCCCTTTATTGGGCTCAAGCTATTCTGATTCCGGTCGCCCTGTCGATTTTGCTGACCTTCTTGTTGAGTCCGGTTGCCGGCGCCCTGGAACGGATAGCTCTTGGACGACTCCCTTCAGTCATCCTTATCGTAGTTCTTACATTTTCCCTCCTGGGAGGAATCGGCTGGATCGTCACCCTTCAATTTGGAAGCCTGGCTAACGAGCTGCCCACATATAGAAAGAATATCAGGCAAAAAATAGCCGACATACGTGAGGCGGGTAAGGGAGGTGCTCTAGAGAAAGTCCAGAAGACTGCCGAGGATGTGAAGGAGGAATTTCAGAAGAATGACGAACCCGCAAGAGTTCAAGAAAAGCCCCGTGAGGTTGTCGTGAAGGCCGAGGAGTCGTCCACGTTTTGGCCCATTCCATTGGCCGTCGGCAAGATGGTGGAGCGGTTCGCCGGCGCCGGCCTCGTGATTGTGCTGGTGGTCTTTATGCTCATTCAGCGCGAAGACCTGCGTAACCGTTTGATCCGTTTCGTGGGTTACGGCCGGTTGACGTTTACTACTAGGGCACTGGAAGAAGCGGGTCAACGCATAAGCCGCTACTTGCTCATGCAGACAATCATCAATTCCTCCTTTGGGCTGGCGGTGGGTTTGGCACTTTATCTGATCGGCGTCCCTATGCCGTGCTTTGGGGCTTTTTCGCGGCCGTGTTGCGTTTCATTCCCTATGTCGGACCCTTTGCGGCTGCAATCATGCCGAGCGCCCTTAGCCTGGCGGTTTTCGAAGGCTGGCCGTGGCCGATCCTGGTTGTGGGAATCTTTGTGGCTCTGGAACTCACCTGTAATATGGTTTTGGAGCCTTTGCTTTATTCCGAGAGCGCAGGCGTTTCAGGGGTTGGACTCCTAGTCGCAGTCGCTTTCTGGACTTGGCTTTGGGGACCGGTCGGACTCGTCCTCGCTACCCCGCTCACGGTCTGTGTTGTCGTGCTTAGCAAGTACGTACCCGGGATGGATTTTATCGGAGTGCTGATAAGCGATCAGCCGGCCATGGAATCAAACATAAGCTACTATCAGAGACTGCTAGCTATGGACCAGGCCGAAGCGGCGGAAATCGTGGAAGACCATCTCAAGACCCACCCGCAGGAACAGCTCTTCGATGGAGTGCTGATTCCGGCATTGAACTACGCCCGGAGGGACCGGGAACTTGGCCGGCTGACGGAAGATGGCGAACAATTTGTTTTCCGAGCGACAAGGGAGATCCTCGAGGACCTGAACAGTTTGAAGCCCCAGAGTTCGTCGGAAGTATCAGACTCTTCACAACCTGCGACGATCGACGAAAACTCCCCGGTTATCCTTCCGAAAGTTCGCATCTTGGGATGTCCTGCCCAAGACGAAGCGGACGAACTGGCACTCCTCATGTTCCGGCAGCTGCTCGATTGCGCAAATATGAAGTCGAAATTATGTCCGACGCGATGCTCACCGCCGAAGTGGTTGCTCGGATTGGCGAGAAGAGTCCGGCTATGATTTGTATCGCAGCCGTACCGCCCGGCGGACTGGCCCAGACACGTTACCTCTGCAAGCGGCTGCGGGCCCGGTTTCCCAATCTCAAGATTGCGGTCGGGCGATGGGGCACAGGAAGCGAAGATAGTAACAGTATCCTGCTCTCGGGCGCTGATAAGGTCGGGACTACGATGATTGAGACACGCGAGCAGATGATTCAATTGTGCCAAATCAGCCCTCACTCCGAAGCTCAGTCCGGGGCGACGGCAGCTCCTTCCTTTCCTCCTGACGAAAAGCTTGCCGCAGAATTTCTCTCTGAGTAAACAATAACCGACCTATACCTCAAGAATAGGATACACGGATTACGAATGACCAGCTCGAGATCAATAATCTGTGGCGGCATCGACAAGCACGGGCTTTCCCTTGCCTGAGATGTCGCACCGTATCTTCCAGCCGCTGAACCACCATTCACGCAGCCGACCTTTTGGTCGAGAGTTTCGACGCTTTTAACGAGCCATCTCTTCATTTCACTCCTGACAGCCTAAGAAGCTATCGGAAACACAGCCTTTTCCTCATGCGCAAGGTCTGGCACAGATAGTGCTCTACATAACTGGTGTTAGAAAATAAAATCCGAACACAGGAGATACAACTATGCGCCAAATAATCTTCGCAACGCTACTGATGTTGGTCCTCGTGGGCACGAACGTGGCTTGCAACACGGTTCACGGTTTCGGGCAAGACGTTGAGCGGGCAGGCGAAAAAGACTCAGGACGCGGCGGACGCCGTGAAGAAGAAATTGTAGTGCCGCTGCTGAAATGGCCAGAGATATCGGCGGAAGAGCCCCCTTCGCAGGAGTCCTGGCCTCACGACATTTCTTTTCTAATTGGTCTCTTATTAGACAGTAATCTCTAACTCGTCAGCGTATCGTTAAAGACCTTTCGGCGATTACGTCAGAAGTCACAGATTCACCATCGGCGTTGGTTGGCTGATGACGGAGAAGCGATGAGATTCCTTCGGACTACAGCAATTTTGATCCTCGTTGGATTGCCAAGCGGCTGCGCGCTGGAGACCGCTTCACCGCGCCGGCCCGCCCCACAAGAAACACCACGCTCTTCGACCAGCCGCCCGCTGGATGCGCAGCCAGACGGAGCGAGTGCAGCGGATCATGATGCCGCTGATTCGCGCGATGGATAACCCGCGCCGTTTAAACGAGATACGAGTCCGCGTTATTGACGATCCAAACATCAACGCCGCCAATGCGGGAGGCGGCGAGTTTCAAGTGACGACCGGCCTTCTTCAAAAGGCCAACGATGAGCACTTAAGAGGGGTGCTGGCACACGAGATTGCTCACGATGATCTTGGGCATGTGGCGAAAGCACAGACTTTGGGTACGGGTCTCAACATCGGCGTGATTCTGCTTGAGCAGTTCTTCCCGGGCAGCAGCGCGGTTACCCCGATCGCAGGCGCGCTCATTGCAAATAGCTACAGCCGCTCAGAGGAGCTCGAAGCGGACAGTCACGGTGTCGAGATCTTGCGTCGGGCTGGTTATTCCAAGGAGGTCATGATTGACACGCTGACGTGGCTGCTGCAGACCTCAGGAGGCGACAGTGGGGGCGGTTTCTTGTCTACGCACCCGGCAACCGAAGACAGAATCGACGCGTTGAGAAAATCGGACGCAGGCCAGGGATGAGAAGAGGAAAGAGATCTCTAACAAACAGTATGGAGGTGTTTATGGTTCGGGCATTCAAAACGTTGATTGTTACGTTAGTAGTTCTGTTCTTGATGACCGGCTGCCAAGCCATGACCGGTGCGACCATGGGACAGAACATCGATGATGGCACTCTTACGTCATACGTGAAGAGCAAGCTCGCGTCAGACAAGGTTGTCAGTCTGACACGTGTGGGAGTCGAGACCAACAATGGAATCGTTTATCTCACCGGCGAAGTGGAGACCGCCGAGCAGAAGTCCCGCAGTGGATCTCTTGCGTCTGAAGTGAAAGGCGTCAAACAGGTAGTCAATAACCTGCAAGTCATCAAGCACTAGAGCCAGACTGTTTCAACGTTATTGTATTCAAAAGAGGGGAAATTTATGACAACGAATAGCGAATCAAATTCTCGTACTTGTTTATCGGTCTGGGTCTGGGCCTGGGGGCCATCGCTGGGCTGATGTTTGCGCTGCTCGCGCGCAAAGAAACGCGCGAATTGCTGCGTGAGCGCAGCAGTAAGACCCTTGATTACCTGAATCAGCATGCGGGAAAGCTGCGCGAGAGCGCCGAAGCGGTGGTCGAAAAAGGAAGGAAGTTTATGGGCCATCAATGCGACGCGGTCGATACCCATACGGAAGCCGAAGCGCAGGCCTACCATGAAGAAAGGCGAGAAACATTGGGGGATAAGAAACCCGACAGGGTAGGGTTCTCTATAAAAGGAGTTGAAACATGCTTTGGACGATCTTTGTGATTCTTTTGATCATGTGGGCACTGGGATTGGTCACCTCTTACACGATGGGTGGGTTCGTCCATATACTATTGGTGATTGCCCTGATAGTTCTCGTGGTCAATCTTGTTCAGGGACGGAGACCCTGGTAGCCGTTTCGGCTTTCAAAGGAAGGAGGATTTTTATGGGTATCAAATCGATAACGCTTGTTGGGATCGCTCTCATCCTTCTCGGGATCGTGGCTTTTGCTTACCAAGGGATCAGCTACACAAGCCGCGAGAAAGTTATCGACGTTGGCCCACTTCAGGCCACCGTTGATACCAAGAAGACCATCCCGCTTTCACCTCTCTTGGGCGGATTGGTGCTTGTAGGCGGGATCGTGTTGGTCGTGGTTGGAACCAAGAAATCGTCTTAGTGCGACTGAGGGTCACTTACCACGGGCAATGTTTATGAAGATATTACGGCGGTGCTCTATTCATTGATCGTACTGCTTTCGGTAGAGCTCAATCCGGATCGAACGATCTCGCCGTCGGTCAACAACCAGGAAAGAATTTCTGACGTTCGGACTCCGCTTCGCCTTCAAACGGTAGGGCTATATCCGCATCGATAGCGCTCCCAACGATCGTTTTTGCAAGTTGATCGTGAAGAACGGGGTCGTGCGACTAACGGGGACCGCATGAGCGGTGAAACGAAAATCAAAAGCATGGGAGCCATTCCTCACACGGGGGAGTTGGGTTCCGTGTGTGGGCGCCTAATGCCCAGCGGGTTTCCGTTATCGGATCGTTCAACGACTGGGACAGGCGACAGGCATCCCATGCAGGCCGAGGAGAACGGCCACTGGTACACCGACGTTGCCGAGGCTCATATCGGCGATCAGTACCGCTACCTGCTGACCACGGCAAAGGGCGAGTTCAAGCGCATCGACCCGTATGCCCGCGAAGTAACCAGCTCGGTCGGCAACGCCATCGTCCACGACCCGAGCTTCGACTGGGAGGGCGACGACTTCCATCTCGCGCGGCGCAACGAGCTCGTCATCTACGAACTGCATGTCGGCACGTTCAACGACGAGGAGGACGACAATTTACCCGGCAAGTTCGCCTCGGTGTCGTCCCGTCTGGGACATTTGAAAAAGCTCGGCGTCAACGCGATCCAGATCATGCCGATAGCCCAGTTCGCGGGAGACTGGTCGTGGGGCTACAACCCCGCCCATATCTTTTCGGTTGAGCTCGCCTACGGAGGCCCTTTGGGGTTCAAGAAGTTCGTCAAGCGCGCCCACAGATACGGCATCGCAGTGATCCTCGATGTTGTTTACAACCACTTTGGCCCGGGGATCTCGATCTTTGGCAGTTCGACGGTTGGTCCGAGAACGATCACGGTGGAATCTACTTCTACAACGATGACCGGGCGCATACGCCGTGGGGAGACACCCGTCCCGATTACGGACGCAACGAGGTCCGACAATATATCTTCGACAACGTCTTTATGTGGCTCGATGAATACCACGTTGACGGCCTGCGCTTCGACGGCACCGCCTACATTCATTCCTTCCCTGGACCCGGCGGCCAAGACCTGCCTGAAGGCTGGAGCCTACTCCAATGGATCAACAGCAAGGTCGCTGAGGAATATCCCGGGAGGATCACGATCGCCGAGGACCTGCAGAACAACAAGTGGCTCACCAAGGACGTTGGGGCAGGCGGAGCCGGGTTCGGCTCGCAGTGGGATGCCAACTTTGTCCACCCCATCCGCCAGGCGGTGATCACCCACGAGGATCAGCATCGCTCGGTGATCGCCATCCGCGATGCACTCTGCCATCGCTACAACGACGACGCCTTCGAACGGGTCATCTACAGCGAATCGCACGACGAGGTGGCAAACGGCAGGGCGCGCGTGCCGCAGGAGGTGAACCCCAAGGATGCTAAGGGCTGGTACTCCCAGAAGCGCTCGACCTTGGCTGCGGCCATGGTGTTCACCGCGCCGGGCATCCCCATGCTCTTCCAGGGCCAGGAATTCCTCGAGGGAAATTATTTCCGCGACACGGTCCCCGTCGATTGGGACCAACGCGACGAGTTCCACGGCATCGTTCGGCTGTACCGCGACCTCATCCGGCTGCGGCTCAATCGCGACGGCTTCACCCGTGGCCTCTGCGGGCAGTTCACCCAGGTCTATCACTTGAACGACGAACGCAAGCTCCTCGCCTACCACCGTTGGGACAAGGGCGGCCCGGCGGACGACGTCGTGGTCGTCGCTAACTTCCTCAACGAGCCGCAGGATGGTTACGTCATCGGCTTCCCGGCCGCAGGGACCTGGAAGCTCCGTTTCAACAGCGACTGGCAGGGTTACAGCGAAAACTTCGAAGGTTATCGGAGCACCGACGTGGCCACCGAACCGGGCGAGTACGACGGCTTCCCTTCCGCGCCGCGCTTTCCATTGGTCCCTACAGCGTGCTGATCTTTTCGCAATGATTGAAAGAAGATCTTCTCGCGCAATGGGTAGACTATCCGAAGTACGACGACCTGGCTTTCGGAGCCAATATGCGATTGGTATTCCTTAAATCCACGTCACTGGAGATATCACGGCGGGGATATGCTCTCGGCACCAGGAGAGAGCGATATGCTTGTTGATGCAGGATCTAGGAAACTGAAAATGCCCAAGCCGGCTTGGTATCAAGCCATCGGTAAGTACGCGCATTCGCATCCCAGCAAATCGCTGTGGCAACTACTTGATACATTTGTTCCTTATTGCGTCCTGTGGGTCCTGATGCTCTCCACGGTTCGACAGGGGTATCCCTATTGGGTCACTCTGGCGCTGGCTGTGGTGGCAGGAGGCATCCTGGTACGCGTTTTTATCCTTTTTCACGATTGCTGTCACGGCTCCTTCTTTGCGTCACGCCGGGCAAACACCATCCTAGGCAACGTCGCAGGTATTTTGACATTCACACCGTACGAAGACTGGCGGTATGCCCACAATATACATCATGCCACGCAGGAGACGTTGACCGACAGGGCGTCGGCGATATTTGGACGATGAGGAAAGAGGAGTATCTGGCAGCGCCCCGGCGAAAACGGCTTGCGTACCGGATCTATCGAAATCCCTTCGTCTTGTTCGGTCCGGGTCCGGCGCTGCTGTTTTTATTTTTCCAGCGATTTTCTTCCAAAGGCGCGGGAAAGAAAGAGCGCCACAGCGTGCTTTTTACTAATTTGGCGCTGCTGGCCATCATCGCGGTGGCGAGCTCAACGATTGGCCTTCAAACATATCTCTTGATCCAATTGCCCGTTATTCTGATCGCCAGCACCTTTGGCTTGTGGTTGTTTTATGTTCAGCATCAATTTGAAAGCGTGTATTGGGCCCGCCATGAATTTTGGGACCCTCTGCGAGTGGCGCTGGAGGGTAGTTCTTATTTCAAGCTGCCGAAAATCCTCCAATGGTTCTCAGGCAACATTGGTCTGCATCACGTTCATCACGCGCGCCCCACGATTCCCAATTACAATCTGCAACAGTGCCACGATGACATCACGGCGTTCCATGCAGTCGAACCGTTGACCATCCGTACAAGCCTCAAGTCGCTGCGATTAAGTCTTTACGATGAAGAACAGAAAAAACTGATCACTTTTCGCTCGTTGAAGTCTCCCGCTTCGGGGTAAGTGTTCATGTTCCGGATCCGCACTTGCCTGTCAGTATTGCTTGTGCAGCATTACCTGGTTCTGAGTGTTCCCCCTGAGTGGGGAACTTGATAGCCTGAGTATGCGCGCCCCGCGCCTAGGATGACCGCGAGGTATGTGGATTGGAATCGTTATTTTTCAGAACCCGTTACGCAAAAACCATTCAGAGGCCGTTGCCCTTTCGGCGCTCGAAGAACCGATTCGGGCTGAACTCTTCAGCGCCGAGCGTCTTGAGCAGCACGCTGAAAGCCTTGCCGCCGCCCAGCGCGTCACGACCACGCCGCGGAAAGGTCGTCCGCTGTTGCCGCGCGTGCTGGACAACGGGCGGGTGCTGCTCGAATCGTATCGTGCAATCGCCCAGGCAATCCGCGAGGAGCGCGCGATCACACCTGCGGCAGAGTGGCTGGTCGACAATTACCACATTGTGGACGAACAACTGCGCGAGATCCGTGACGACCTGCCGCCCGGCTTTTACCGAGAGCTGCCGAAGCTGGCTGAGGGCCACCTCCAGGGCTATCCGCGCGTCTATGGGCTGGCCTGGGCGTTCGTCGCCCATACGGACAGCCGGTTTGACCCGGAGATGCTCCGTCGATTCGTGCGCGCCTACCAGCGCGTGCAGCCGTTGACGATCGGCGAGCTCTGGGCGGTCGCGATCACCTTGCGGGTGGTGCTCGTGGAGAATCTCCGGCGCCTGGCGGAGCGCATCGTGCATGGACGGGCGGCGCGCCAAGAGGCCGACATGGTGGCCGACCGCCTGCTCGGACTTGGCGGCCGTTCAATTGAGCCTGCGGCGACGATCCTGCGGCGGTTCGAGGGCGTCCCGTTGGCGACGGCCTTCGCGGTACAGCTCGTCCAGCGGCTGCGCGATCAGGACCCGGTGATCACGCCGGCTCTTCACTGGCTCGAGGAACACCTGGCGGCTCAGGGCACAACGGCCGATGAGATGGTCCGAGCTCGAGCACCAGCAACTGGCAGCGATGAACGTGACCGTGCGCAATGTGATCACCAGTATGCGCCTGATCTCCGCCTTCGACTGGGCGGAATTCTTCGAGAGCGTCAGTCTTGGTCGACGCAATACTCTGGACCGACAATGGCTTTGCCGCTCCGGACTTCGCGACACGCGATCGTTACCGGCGCGCGATCGAAGAACTGTCGCGGGGTTCACAGCACACTGAGCTTGAAGTTGCCCGACGGGCGGTATTTCAAGCGAAAGGTTTCCGCAGCGAAGCGCAAGAAGCCAGTGACCCGCTGGGGACCGGCGCGGTGATCCCGGCTACTACCTCATCGCGAACGGACGCGTAGCTTTCGAGCAGGAACTCGGCTTTCGCATGCCGATCAAGATCTGGCTTCTGCCGCGCCTATGTTACTCAAGCGACATCTCGATACCTTGGAACCATCGCGATTGTTAGCGGCCTCATCCTCGCTTTGTTCCTCTTCAATTCCGGTGCAGCGGAAGTTGGTGTCGTGGGCCTGCTCCTACTCGGGCTTCTCGCTCTCGTCCCGGCCTCGGATCTGGCGATCGCATTAGTCAATCGTGAAGTCACGGAGCTGCTCGGGCCACGGGCGCTGCCCAGGCTGGCGCTCCGTGACGGAGTGCCAGCGGATCTGCGGACCTTGGTCGTCGTACCGACTCTCCTGACAGGCCACGCCCAGATTGCGGAGCAGATCGAGCGGCTGGAAGTGCACTATCTGGCAAATCCGGATGGCGATCTTCGTTTCGCGCTCCTTTCCGACTGGACAGACGCCCCTCAAGAAACCATGCCCGGAGACGACGAACTGCTTGGCTGCGACGATTGAGGGCATCGCGCGGCTGAACCAACGCCATGGGGCCGCCCCAGATGGGAACGAGCGATTTCTCCTTTTCCACCGTCGGCGCGGCTGGAACGAGAGCGAGCGAAAGTGGATCGGGTGGGAGCGCAAACGTGGGAAGCTCCATGAACTGAATCGCTTGCTGCGCGGTGCCACCGATACCACCTTCGTGCCAACAGGTGGTCGGGCAACTCTCGTTCCTTCCGGCGTCCGCTATGTCATCACACTGGATGCCGACACGCGGCTGCCGAGGGGATCCGCCGCTCGATTGGTCGGCACCATGGCGCATCCCCTCAATCGGCCGAGGTTTGACCCGCAGGTCGGCCGAGTCGTTGAGGGCTATGCCCTGCTTCAGCCGCGCGTCACGCCGACGCTTACCGACCGATCGCGAGGGATCTCTTTTTCAGCGCATCTTTTCGGGCCCGGGCGGCATTGACCCGTACGCATCTGCCGTCTCCGACGTTTACCAGGACCTTTTTGGTGAGGGTTCTTACATCGGTAAAGGGATCTACGATGTAGATGCATTCGAGGCAGCCCTCGCCGGGCGGGTGCCGGAGAATGCCTTGTTGAGTCACGACCTCTTTGAAGGGATCTTCGCGCGGGCAGGACTCGTCACCGATATCGAGTTCTTCGATGAGTTTCCGCCGCACTATGCGATCGCCGCGGCTCGCCAACACCGCTGGGCTCGCGGTGACTGGCAGTTGCTGCCGTGGATCCTCGGCCGCGCACGAGACGCGAACGGCGATCAGATTCGCGCCCCGATTCCACTGATCGGCCGTTGGAAGATGCTCGATAACCTCCGGCGCACGCTGTCAGCTCCGGCCGCCTTTCTGACCTTGATTGCTGGGTGGACGCTACCGTTCGCTTCGCCAGTGATCTGGACGACGTTCGTGCTTGCTGCCATCGCTATCCCTCCCCTTTTGCCCGTCTTGACCGGGCTGATCCCGCATCGCCGCGGGATATCAAAACGCAGCCACCTGCGCGCCGTCGGCACGGACCTGGTGCTTGCCGTGTCGCAGGTTGGACTCACCGTGACGTTACTTGCTCACCAGGCATGGTTGATGACCGACGCGATCGTCCGGACACTCTTCCGCGTGTATGTGACCCGCCGAAAGCTGCTCGAATGGGTGACTGCCGCGCAGGCGAAATCTGCTTTCGATCTCACCCTCGGCAGCGTCTATCGCTGGATGGGCGGGGCCGTAGTGCTCGCCGCGGTAGCAGCCATCCTCGTCCCGTTCGCGGCCGCCGGGCGCATGGCTGGTTGCGGCGCCGTTCGTACTTCTCTGGGCGCTGTCACCCGTGGTGGCACACTGGATCAGCCTGCCACCGCGCGTGGCTGGGGCTCAGCCTCTTTCGGCAGGATGACGCCCGCATGCTGCGGTTAACCGCGCGCGCGGACCTGGCGGTTCTTCGAGACCTTTGTCGGCCCAGAAGACCACGCCCTTCCTCCCGACAATTTTCAGGAAGAGCCAACACCAGTCGTGGCCCACCGCACGTCGCCCACCAACCTCGGGCTGTATCTCCTCTCCGCCATCGCTGCGCACGATTTCGGCTGGCTCGGCACCGTGGCTGCAATCGAGCGGCTCGAAGCCACGCTCGAAACGATGAATCGCCTCGAGCGTTTCCGTGGTCACTTCTATAACTGGTATGACACGCGTGACCTCCGCGCGCTCGATCCCAAATACGTATCCTCGGTCGACAGTGGAAACCTCGCCGGTCATCTCGTCGCGCTCGGACAGGCGTGCCAGGACATCATCGACCGCCCACTGCTTGGCCCGCAGGTGCTCTCCGGGATTGCCGATGCCATTCTCCTCCTCCGCGCATCGGCACGCGCGATCGTCGACGACCGGCGCACGCAAACGGTCACCCGGAAACACCTGGATGAAGCGCTCGACGCTCTGACCACCGCCCTCAGTCCGGTCCCTGTAACTCCGGGTGATTGGGTCGCGCGCCTCACTGAACTCGAGGCCCGCGCTCATACCCTGGCAGACATTGCGCGCACACTGACCGCGGAACGGGGTGACAGCGCCGATGCAGAGTTGCTCACCTGGGCGGAGACCGCTGGACGCAGGCGTCGCGAGTCACGCGCGCGATCTCGACATGGTACTTCCCTGGGCGCGGCTTGTCTTTGGGAAGACCTCTCTCATGGCGTGACGACTCCGGAGCAAGAGTTGGGTTGGACTGAGATTCCGCGGATTTTTTCTCGCTTCCGACCCTCGCCGACACGCCGGACCACTGCGAGGACGCCATACACGAACTCACGACTCTCCGCGCGCGCTTGGCTAGCGACAGCGCTCGCACAGAGCGAAGCCCTCGACACGAATCGATGCGATCATCGAGAGTCTCGCCCGTTCTGCTGCAGCCTCTGGATCGTTGGTCCGCCGCCTTTCCACCCTCGTCCAGCTCACGAAGACGATGTTCGATGCGATGGACTTTGGCTTTCTCTTCGACCCGACACGGAAGCTCTTCTCGATCGGCTACCGCGTTTCCGATAACAGCCTCGACCCGAGTTCTTACGATCTGCTGGCGTCTGAAGCGCGGCTCACAAGCTTCATCGCCATTGCCAAGGGCGACGTCCCGTCGACCCATTGGTTCCACCTCGGTCGCGCTTTGACTCCCGTAGACCGGGGATCTGCGCTCGTCTCCTGGTCCGGGTCGATGTTCGAGTACCTCATGCCCGCGCTCGTGATGCGCTCTCCGTCGGGTAGTCTGTTAGGCCAGACGTACCATCTCATCGTCCGCCGTCAGAGAAAATATGGAACCGAGCGTGGCGTTCCGTGGGGAGTCTCAGAATCGGCCTACAACGCGCGCGATCTCGAGCTGACCTATCAGTACTCGAATTTTGGCGTGCCGGGCCTGGGGCTCAAACGCGGGCTGAGCGAAGATGTGGTCGTCGCCCCTTACGCGACGGCCCTGGCGGCGATGATTGACCCGGAGGCGGCGGCGCAGAACTTCGTACGTCTCACCGAGGCCGGCGCGAGCGGCCGCTATGGCTTTTACGAGGCGCTCGATTACACCGCCACGCGAGTCCCTGAGGACCAGCGCGTGGCCGTCGTGCGCGCCTACATGGCGCATCACCAGGGGATGTCGCTCGTGGCGCTCGCGAACGTCCTTCACGAGGGCGTCATGCGCGGGCGCTTTCACGCCGAGCCGCGCATGCAAGCCACCGAGTTGCTGTTGCAGGAACGCACTCCGCGAGACGTCCTGGTCGCCCGGCCCAGGGTCGAGGAGGTGCGGGCGGTCGCCAACGTCCGCGATCTCGTTCCACCGGTCCTTCGTCGCTTCACTTCCCCACACGACGCGACTCCCGGCATCCACCTCCTCTCCAACGGGCGATACGTGGTGATGGTCACGACGGCGGGCTCCGGATACAGCCATTGGCGCGACCTTGCGGTTACACGATGGCGCGAGGACCGCACGCGCGATGCCTGGGGGACGTACGTTTTTCTTCGCGACGCACACAGCGGCCAGGTCTGGTCGGCCGCATACCAACCGAGCGGGGTTGAACCGGACAGCTATGAAGTGGCTTTTTCCGAGGATCACGTAGAGATCCGGCGGCGCGATGGCGCGATTGCGACCACGCTTGAAGTTGTCGTTTCGCCGGAGCACGACGCTGAGGTGCGCCGGGTGTCGATCACGAATCTGGGGCTGCGAACCCGAGAGATCGAGCTGACGTCGTACGCCGAAATCGTCCTGGCGCCGCCCGCAGCCGACGCGGCCCACCCGGCATTTTCCAACCTGTTTGTGCAGACGGAATTTGCTCCCGAACTCGGCGCCCTGCTGGCTACGCGCCGGCCACGGTCACACGGCGAGCCCCAGGTCTGGGCGGCGCACGTAGTCGTCGCCGAAGGGGAAACCGTCGGCGAGCTGCAATATGAGACCGACCGCGCCCGGTTTCTCGGCCGCGGACGCGGGATCCGAACGCCGATGTCGGTCATCGACGGCCACCCACTCTCCAACACGGTCGGCGCAGTGCTCGACCCGATCGTCAGCCTCCGGCGCCGCGTGCGGCTTGCGCCGGGAGCCAGCGCGCGGGTCACCTTCTCGACGCTCATCGCGCCATCGCGCGACGAAGCGCTCGCCCTGGCCGACGAGTACAACAATCCGGCGACGTTTGAGCGTGCTGCCACCTTGGCGTGGACGCAGGCCCAGGTCCAGTTACACCATCTCAGCATTGATCCCGATGAGGCCTACCTCTTCCAGGAGCTCGCCAGCCAGATCCTGTACTCGGACCCTACGCTGCGGCCTTCAGCCACGGTACTCACACGCAATACCCGAGGGCCCTCGGCACTCTGGCGCCACGGAATTTCCGGCGACATGCCGATTGTTCTGGTCCGCATCGACGAACCCGAGGATCAGGGAATTGTCCGACAACTCCTTCGCGCCCACGAATACTGGCGGATGAAGCGGTTGGCAGTCGATCTCGTGATTCTAAACGAACAGGCCCCATCCTACGCTCAAGATCTCCAGGCCTCTTTGGAGGCCCAGCTCCGGACCAGTCAGTCACGCTTGCGGCATGAGGGGCATGAACCGTCCGGCAGCGTGTTTATTCTGCGCGGAGATCTCATTTCGGCTGAGGATCGCATCCTGCTCCAGACCGCCGCGCGTGCCGTGCTCTTGAGCCGCCGTGGGACCCTGGCCGAGCAGGTCGTACGCCAGCCGCGATCCGAGGCGGCTTTGGTTCCACTGGCGCGGCGTCAGCCTGCGACGAACTCATTGGATGTCTTGCCGCCGCGGCCCGACCTCGAGTTCTTCAACGGTCTCGGTGGCTTCGCGGCAGATGGCCGTGAGTATGTGACAATTCTAGGCGAGGGACAGTGGACGCCGGCGCCCTGGATCAACGTGATCGCGAACCCTTCCTTTGGCTTCCAGGTTTCTGAGTCGGGCTCGGGTTACACATGGTCGCTCAACAGCCGTGAGAACCAGCTCACGCCATGGTCGAATGACCCGGTCAGCGACCCTCCGGGCGAGACCATCTACGTCCGGGATGAAGACAGTGGCGAATTGTGGGGCCCGACGGTGCTGCCGATCCGCGAGGAGGCTTGGCCCTATATCGCCCGACACGGGCAGGGCTATAGCCGCTTCGAACACGCGTCACACGGGCTGTCGCTCCACCTCCTGCAGTTCGTGCCACTCGAGGACCCAATCAAGATTTCCCGCCTCACCATCGAGAATCACTCAGGCCGATCGAGACGTCTCTCGGTGACGGCGTATGTCGAGTGGGTGCTCGGCGTTTCGCGGAGCGCCTCCGCGCCCTTCGTCGTCACCGAGAGTCGACCCGGAAACAAGAACGATGCTCGCACGCAACGCCTGGAACAGCGAGTTCGGTGGTCGCGTGGCCTTTGCCGACCTCGGCGGGCGCCAAACGCGCGTGGACGGGTGATCGAACGGAGTTTCTTGGCCGCAACGGCACCCTCGACCATCCTATATCGCTCGAACGAGGGGACCGACTCTCTGGGAAGGTCGGCGCCGGCCTCGACCCGTGCGCTGCCCTGCAGACGACGATTGAGCTGCGTCCGGGCGGCCGCGCCGAGATCGTCTTTTTCCTCGGCGAGGCAGCGACCACGGAGGAGGCGCGGGCGTTGATCGCGCGCTACCGCGCGGCTGACCTTGATGCGACCCTGCGCGCGGTCATGAAGCACTGGGATGACGTTCTTGGCGCGGTTCAGGTGACCACACCGGATCGAGCTATGAACGTTCTGCTCAACCGTTGGCTGCTCTATCAGACGCTCGCCTGTCGCGTCTGGGCGCGAGCGGCGTTTTATCAGGCGGGCGGCGCGTATGGCTTTCGCGATCAGCTCCAAGACGTGATGGCGCTCACGGTGGCGAAACGAGACGTCGCACGCGAGCAGTTACTGCGGGCCGCCGCACGGCAGTTCGTTGAGGGCGATGTCCAGCACTGGTGGCATCCGCCGTCCGGCCGGGGCGTTCGGACCCGGATCTCCGATGATCTTCTGTGGCTGCCGTACGCGGTCATCCATTACCTTGAAGTCACCGGCGATGTCGGTCTTCTCGACGAGGTCGTTCCCTTCCTCGACGGGCCGACTCTCGCGGTTGGCCAAGACGAGTCGTATTTCGAGCCCCGTGTGTCCGCGCAAAGCGGTACCCTGTTCGAGCATTGCGCGCGCGCGCTCGACCGCAGTCTGAGTAGTTGGCAGCCACGGCCTTCCGTTGATCGGCACAGGAGACTGGAACGATGGGATGAACCGGGTCGGATCTGCAGGGAAAGGCGAGAGCGTCTGGCTCGGCTGGTTTCTTCACACCAACCTCTGGGAATTTGCGCGGCTCGCCGACGCGCGCGGCGAGCACCAGCGCGCCGAAATGTGGCGACTGCACGTCAGCGCGCTCAAGGCATCGCTCGAACGCGAGGCATGGGATGGCGAGTGGTATCGGAGAGCCTACTTTGACGATGGGACGCCACTCGGCTCCGCCACGAACGCCGAATGCCGCATCGATTCGATCGCTCAATCCTGGGGGTCATTTCCGGTGCCGCTGAGCCGGCTCGTGGAGCGCGCGCCATGGCGGCGGTCGAGAAATATCTCGTTCGTCGCGGCGAGGGTCTCGTCCTCCTCTTCACCCCGCCCTTTGACCACGCGAGCCCGGACCCGGGCTATATTAAAGGATACCTGCCCGGCGTCCGCGAAAACGGTGGCCAATATACCCATGCGGCGATCTGGTCCGTCCTCGCCTTCGCGGCGCTCGGCGACGGAGATAAGGCCGGCGAACTTTTCTCGCTCTTGAACCCGATCAATCATGCGAGTACCCGCGCCGGCGTTTACCGGTACAAGGTCGAGCCCTATGTCGTCGCCGCTGATATTTATGCCGAATCGCCGCACGTCGGCCGCGGCGGCTGGACGTGGTACACCGGGTCAGCGGGGTGGATGTATCGGGCTGGCATCGAGTGGATCCTGGGTGTGCGTCTGCGGGGCACGAGGCTTTATCTCGACCCTTGTATCCCGCGCGCGTGGCGGGGCTTTGAAATCACATTCCGCTATCACTCGTCGCGCTACGAAATCGTCGTCGAGAACCCACACGGAGTTGCGCGAGGGGTGTCGTCTGTTGAATTAGATGGCGCACCCGCTCGCAGGCGGCGCGCCTATCCCGCTGGCCGATGACAGCGCAACGCACCATGTGCGCGTTGTCCTTGGGTCAGAGAGACCCGCGCTCGCGCTCCAAGCTGCGATACCCCTGTGACGGCGTGAGTGAACAAATTGGTTGCTCAAGCCACCTGCAAAATCCTTCGCGCTAAGCGCGGATCCCCAAGCAGCCACGGCGAGTCGCCGAAGTGGTATTGTCAAGGAAATTGCCGAAAACAAAAAACTCATGCGATACAGTAATCAACTCCCGAGGCAGATCCGCGTGAGTCTCTTGCGAATTGTGGTTGTTGCAGCTGAGATCTGACACTGAAGCGTTAATTTGATTTTACCGCAACCTGATCATCTACGTCGGTGGCGAGCTGGAGCGGCGGCTGTCGCAGCCTCGCGATATTTCCTCTCAGAACTCGTTCAATATTGGACAGACACCTCCGGCATGACCGTATAAACTGGATTCTATGCAAAATGTGCTGTTTAATCTGAGATGATGGCGTTATGAATGCGAAACTTCGTCGTCGCCCTCCAAAGCTCCCGACTACAAAGGCCTACTGTATCATCGTGACTTAAACGAAAAATGAGAAAGGAAAGTGAAACCATGAAAACGAATAGTGAATTCAAATTTCCTCACTTCCTAGTGGGTATAGCGCTAGGTGCTATCGCCGCGCTGTTGTTGGCGCCCAGCCCAGGGAGGGAACATGGAAATATCTTCGTGAGCGAAGTAACAAAGGGTTGGATTATTTGAATCAGCAGGCGGGCAAGCTTCGCCAGACTGCCGAAGGGGTGGTCAGAAAAGGAAGGAAAATTGTCGGCTCTCATCGCGACACGGTCGATACCGCTACGGAAGCTGAAAAGCAGGCTTATCAGGAAGAAAGGCGAGAAACATTAGGGGGATAAATACCACACCCCTTGAAAGAACATCGAAGTTCGATTGCGAAGATGAGCTGCGAAACGTAAAAACTGAACGTGATGTGAGTCTCTATTGAAAGAGCTCAGGATAACCGATGTTATCCTGCGGCTCTGTCACCGAGATCGGATCATTTGATAGTAAGCGAAAACCCTTTGTTCTCTTTCTTGGCCCTTTTCGCGGCCCTTTTTTCCATCAAGGTCTTGAGTGGTTTCTTTTGTTCTGTTTCTTACTGTCCTGGCCTTTACTCATGTTAGCCGCTCCTTATATCTGGGTTTGATAGGCTGCATGGAAAACAACGCATCGCCTATCGATCTTTGCCGCCTCACGCACCTACACCGCCGCGTTAACGACCACAGTGAAAAACCACCGTCGGTCGGCAACAGGAATTGGGGCTCAGAGTGAGTTGACACCTCATTGCTCCCAATCCCGTTGTCGCTATTATAACTAGCAATTGACAGGCAACGCTACCTGCGGTTCTTACTGCTTTCGCCGCAAGCTGCTTGGCGCACGCATCGGCAACCTTACTATCGGGTTTATCCTCACCCGGCATGATCGCCCAGCTCTGCTTTTCTATATAGCGGCCTTTGTCCCAAGTATCTTTTTCCTTCATTTCTTTGAGCTTCGGGCCCTTCTCCGAATCCCCGTTAAACTGTGCGACGCAAATAGATCCCAAGCGTTCGGCGACAGCATTTGCTGCGGTCTCCTTAGCCATTGCCTCGGCAGTACCGGTGGTCACCCAACCACCATAGTTGAATCCGACGACGGCTAATACGATCGCGCCTCCGACGGCACTTAACGAACCGAATTTAATTTTCTCCATGTCCATAAAGGTACCCCTTCAATACACGTTTGGAACACCCAGGTTTAATTTCCAGTGACAAACCCAGTAGTCCGCCTATTGTTTTTACGACAGAGCATTCTTTTGAGCTTTACGCTGCGCTGATCCAGCGACAGTTGCTGTCTAATATTGAACAATCTTGAAAAGAATTATTACCAAGCCCGCAAGCAGGCACACCCGGGAGTCCGGATCTGACTCACCGCTATAAAATCGAGATTTCGACTTCAGGCGCCAGCGCCCTTTCGCAAGAGCATTGGCCCGCCGGGTGACCCCATGGATCATGCGATAATTCTTTTGAAGACCGTCCAATATTAGACAGTAATCCCCACCGGCCGGTGTAGCTTATAACAATTCAAGGCATAGGGTTCACTCCGCGGTTTACCTGAAATTCTTCGAGTAAGCCTACAATCCTCACCCCTGTAACAGTCCAAGCCGGGAGGTTGGAATGTACACTCGCAACGTCAGGATCAAGCTCAGGGCCAATGGTGCGCCGGAATTTACGCGCATTCTTGAGAGAGGAAATTATTCCTCTACTGCGCAAACAGGAGGGATTTCAGGATGAAATGCTCTTCGTCGCTCCGCAGCGGAATGAAGCAATAGCGATTAGCTTCTGGGATAAGCAGGTTAATGCGGAAGCTTACAACCACATAGCTTATCTCGATGTCTTGAGGATCTTATCGAAAGTGGTTGAAGAGATGCCCATAGTCGAAACCTTTGAGGTCGCAAATTCGACTTCCCACGAGATCGCTGCTAGCGCGGTCTAACCAGACAGACCTTTCGGTCCGGGAGAGGCAAACACTTCTCCGGATCGTTATTATCGAACGGAGGGACGCTTCGTGAATGTCATAATTCGGATCATAGTCGGAGGATTGACCGGTTGGTTGACCGGAAAAGCGGTTGAGGTCGAGGGGCGCACAATCGTCGTGAAAGAGAGCCACGTTACAGACGCGGTCTACGGGATCATCGGCGCCATGCTCGGGGAATATCTATTTTTCTGGATCGTTATCGGTCAACGGCAACGCATTGAGTAGTTATGCAACTGCCGTTCTAGGCGCCATCACTCTCGTCGGAGCCGCTCGGCTGCTAGCTGCACGGTGGCACCGCGTCCGATCTTAAAGAGGCGGGACCCGTCTCAAGAAAGGGAAAACTAAAGCAATGAACACTGCCACATCCACGACAGAGGAGCTGGTCAACCGGGAATATAGGTACGGGTTTGTTACCGACATCGAGACTGACACCGTGCCTCGCGGGCTGAACGAAGATATCATCCGTTTGATTTCGGCCAAGAAGAACGAGCCGAATTTCATGCTGGACTGGCGTATGAAGGCCTACCGGCACTGGGTGAAGCTGGCAAAAGTCACAGGCAGAGCCAAAATGGGCCAACATCCACTATCCGCCGATCGACTACCAGGACCTCATCTACTACTCGGCGCCAAAGATCAAGCGCCGAGGGGCTGAAGAGCCTCGATGAGGTAGACCCCAAGCTGCTCGAGACCTATGACGAAGCTCGGTATTCCCCTGTCGGAGCAAAAGCGGCTTCAGCGGCGTCGCGGTCGATGCGGTCTTTGACAGCGTCTCGGTGGCGACGACGTTCAAAGGAAAAGCTGGCGGAGTTGGGGATCATCTTTTGTCCCTTTCTCCGAGGCGGTGCAGGAGCATCCCGATCTGGTGAAAAAGTATCTTGGATCGGTGGTGCCCTACAGTGACAACTTCTTCGCCGCCTTGAACGCCGCGGTCTTCAGCGACGGATCCTTCTGCTTACATCCCCAAAGGCGTGCGCTGTCCGATGGAGCTATCGACTTACTTTCGCATCAATGCCGCTGAAACGGGCCAGTTTGAGCGCACGTTGATCATTGCCGATGAGGACAGCTACGTGAGCTATCTGGAGGGATGCACCGCGCCGATGCGGGATGAGAATCAGTTGCATGCCGCGGTCGTGGAGCTGATCGCTCTCGACAACGCGCAGATCAAATACTCGACAGTCCAGAACTGGTACCCAGGCGACAAGGACGGCAAGGGTGGGATCTACAATTTTGTCACCAAACGCGGCAAGTGTCTGGGCATAAACTCCAAGATCTCTTGGACCCAGGTGGAGACCGGCTCGGCGATCACCTGGAAATATCCTAGCTGCATCCTGCAGGGTGACAACTCGGTTGGAGAATTTTACTCGGTGGCACTCACCAACAACTATCAGCAGGCGGATACCGGCACCAAGATGATCCACATCGGCAAAAACACCAAGAGCACCATCATCTCGAAGGGGATCTCGGCGGGCCACGGGCAGAACACCTATCGGGGGCTCGTGAGAGTCATGAAGGGCGCTACCGGTGCGCGTAATTATTCTCAGTGTGACTCGTTGCTGCTTGGGGATAAGTGCGGCGCTCATACCTTCCCCTACCTCGAGGTGCTGAACAGCTCGGCGCAGGTGGAGCACGAGGCTTCGACCTCGAAGATCGGCGAGGATCAGCTTTTTTACTGCAGGCAGCGCGGGATTTCACCGGAGGATGCAGTCACTCTGATCGTCAACGGCTTCTGCAAACAGGTGTTTCGGAAGCTGCCGATGGAGTTTGCCGTGGAAGCGCAGAAGCTTCTGGGCGTGAGTCTCGAGGGCAGCGTCGGCTAAAACAAGGAGTATTCACCACAGAGGCCCAGCGCGGCAGAGCTCGCGACCAAATCGGAGTCACTCCCGCAAAGGCGCAAAGGGCGCCAAGGAAAAAACGCATTGTCATTTCGACCGAAGGAGAAATCTTTCTCAGATCCCTCGCATTCGCTCGGGATGACAGGCCTTGCCCGTCACTTTGCGAACTTGGCGTCTTGGCGCGAGCAAATCTCCGCGTTCGAGAGTTGCTCCCACCGGAAAATCTGCGCAAGCGGCGAAAACTTTCAAGGATGGTAATGAGAGTTCACGGAGGTTACTTTGTACTCCCTCTTCACCGCGACCTCCGTGGTTCGACAGGCTCACCACGTCCAGAGCCCGCCGCCACATACGTGGACAAGATTTTGAAAGGCGCTAAGCCGGCTGACCTTCCCGTGGAGCAGCTAACAAAGTTCGAGCTGGTGATCAATCTCAAAACCGCCAAGCAGATCGGCCTGACGATTCCGCCGAATGTGCTGGCGCGGGCGGATAAGGTGATTCGATAGGTGTGAGGCGCTTCGACGGAGTTTATCTCGAGCGAGGCCCGAAGGGCTCAGGGCACGCTCCGGCAGAAGGCGTGAGTAGAATATTTTGGAATTTTGAAATCGGTACTAACTCAACCGTACGAACTCTTGGAATGGACTTATCTGTTTTGAAATCGCCGCGACTTCCAATAACCAGGGCGGCGTCGCCCGTGGGCCACCGCGATCACCTGAATGGCGGATTCGGTGATCCGTTAAATTACCCCGTACGGGAAACGTCGGAGAGAAATTTCCTCGTATCATGCAAATGCATAGGCCAACGCTCCGGACTGGTCTGGATTTGACTGATGGCGTAATCGAGTTCAGAGATGAAAGCATTTGCAGCAGCGGGATTGCGTTCGGCATACCACTCGTAGGCAGCCTTTGCCTCAGCGATCGCCTCAGGATGGAGCCTAACGCTTGGAGCGGCCAACGGATCGTCCGAGGATCTGGCGCCGCGCCACGGACCAGGGAACGGTCTTTACTTTTCCCCGATCTAGATCATCGATGCGTCGCGCAATCTCCTTACTCCACGCCAATTCGACATCCTCATCGACTGAGTCATCCAAGCTTTCGAGCAGATGACCGGCAAGCGCGGCACGTGCTTCAGCAGGCAGACGGAGGGCTTCTTCTAAGACTTTTTTGTGCATCGGTTTCATCGGGACAATTCTATATCAGTCCCTCTCATGAACACAAGTTTCCGCTCGCGGAGGTGGAATGGTTAAGAAAACTGAGTATCTTCATTTTTGTAACTGTGATTCTTGCTTCAGTTCTCTTCGCTCATGCGCAGCAGCCGAAGAAAGTCCCGCGGATAGGATATCAAGGCGCGGGTAGTACCGACGAGAACGAGGAGGCATTTCGCGAGGGACTGCGTGAACTGGGCTACGTCGAAGGACAGAACATCGTCATTGAGTGGCGATTTGCGGAAGGAAAGCCCGATCAGGTTCCACGAAATGCGGCTGAGCTGGTCCGGCTAAAGGTTGATGTCATCGTCACGGGCGGCCCGACAGACACGCGTGCAGCCAAAGGAGCGACAAGCACGATTCCCATAGTTATGACAAATGAAAGCGATCCCGTAGGAACAGGTTTGGTTGCGAGCCTTTCCCGGCCTGGCGGCAATATCACGGGGCTGGCGACTCTTTCCGCTGAACTAGACGGGAAACGGCTGGAGCTGCTCAAGGAAACCCTTCCACGGCTCTCACACGTCGTTGCCCTTCGGGGTCCAGGCAGCCAAAGCTCCGCAGTGACACTGAAAGAGACAGAAGTCGTAGCCCGATCATTAGGGCTCAAGCTTCAATTCAGGAGGTAAAAGAGCCCGACGATCTCAATCGCGCATTCGAGGCCATCACCAAGGCGCGTACCGGGGCTCTTATTGTAACAGGAGGCCCGTTCGGTAGTGCTATCCGGAAGCGGATTGTGGAATTTGCAGCCAAGAGCCGGCTTCCGGCGATTTACTACAGGCGAGAATTTGTCGAGGATGGTGGGCTTATGAGCTACGCCACGAACCGTAACGACTTGGCCCGACGCGCAGCCGTTTTCGTCGACAAGATTCTCAAGGGCGCCAAGCCCGCTGATCTGCCCGTCGAGCAGCCGACGAAGTTCGAGCTGGTCATCAACCTGAAAGCCGCGAAGCAGATCAGCCCTGACGATTCCGCCCAACGTGCTGGCGCGGGCGGATAAAGTGATTCGGTGAAAGGTAAGGCGAATCGCTGGATATTCTCAGCTTTGAAGAAAATCGGACAGGACCACCACTTCAACCGCATCGACTTTTTTATGCGTTTATCATTGGTCAAAAACAGAGTGGCTTCCCTTGAATAGCCGCGGCGACTTGCAGGGCATCGGGCAGGCGGATCGCGTAGCGTGCCCGAATGAGCGCCGCCGTTTCACCCAACTTCTCGTCAATCGACGCGACGGAAAGCGAAGAGAAAGACTTGAGCGTGAATTTGATTTCATCGGCCAGAGAGAAGTTTTTATCGGCAAACGGTTTTGGTAAGAATCTCGGCGAATGTCACGGTCGAGGTGACGGCGTGCAGAGCATGATTTTCCAGCAGGCTAAATACCGGATCGAGGAGATCGGCGTAGGGGGCAACGTCCTCGATATAATAAATGAACGGTGCGGTATCGAGACCGATGATCTTGTGCTTTTCGATGGCCCGTCGAAGCTTAAGCGCGTTCCCATTCATCGCGCAGCTTCTCGATGTAGGCGTCGATCTTGGCTCGATTGCCCCAGGTTCCCTTACCGAGACCGCGCAGGCGAGCAGTTGGGCTCTTAGGTTTAGGCCGGAGGACGATTTTGTTGCCCTCTACGACAGCGGCTAATTGGTCGCCGGGCTTTAATCCCAAGCTCTTTCGGATTGCTTTGGAGATAACGATTTGTGACTTTTGATTAAGAGTTAATACGTTTTCCATATTCGTAACCCAATATTGAATTTAGGATAAATTTAGCAAACTTGGATGACAACGTCAATTGATAGCCGAAAGCAGATAATCTGTGTTCGACCGCGGCAATCATAAGGCGGCTATCGGAGTGAGGAAATTAATGTCATGGCCAACGCTTTAAGAAACCGATTCGTCGTGTCTGGCACTCTTATCTGGTTACTGACAACTGTTTTTCCTGACAACTGCTCCCTTTGCCCAGCGCGCAGCAGCCGAAGAAAGTCCCCGGATAGGGTATCTATCGTCGTTCGATCCAGCTACTGAGTCCACCCGTTCCGAGGCAATTCGGCTGGCTCTGCGCGAGCTTGGCTACATAGAAGGACAGAACATCGCCATCGAGTACCGATATGCGGAGGGGAAGCGCGATCGGGCTCCTGAGCTTGCGGCCGAGCTGGTGCGTCTCAAGGTTGATATCATCGTGGTAGCAGGAGGGACCGGTGCGATCCAGGCGGCCAAGAATGCGACCAAGACGATTCCCATCGTTATGATGGGCGCTGGGGCCGATCCTGTCGAGGCAGGCCTAGTTGAAAGCCTTGCCCGTCCCGGCGGCAACGTCACCGGCATTACAAACCTTGCCAGAGAACTAGGCGGGAAGCGGCTGGAGCTGCTCAAAGAAGCCGTTCCCAAACTTGCCCGTGTCGCGGTTCTCTACGATCCGGCCAGTCCGGGCAGTGTACTCGAGGTGAAAGAGGTTCTCCCAGTCGCGGCGCGTGCGCTGGGGTTGACTATTCAGCCTTGGGAGGTACGAGATGCGGACGGTTTCGAGAAGGTATTCGCTGCGCTGAGCAAGCAGCGCCCGGATGGACTCTACGTGCTCGGCGGGCCCGCTAATGCGTGCTAACCGAAAACGGATCGCGGGCTTTGCGTTAAAGAGCCGGTTACCGTCGATGTACGGCAGCAGAGAAGCTGTAGATGCCGGTGGGCTCATGTCCTACGGGGCGGACCTCGCGGACAGCTACCGGCGCGTCGCATATTACGTGGACAGAATCCTGAAGGGAGCCAAGCCTGCCGATCTGCCCGTGGAGCAGCCGACGAAGTTTGAGCTGGTGATCAATCTCAAGACGGCGAAGCAGATCGGCCTGACGATTCTGCCGAACGTGCTGGGCGAGAGCGGATAGGGTAATCAAGTGAGATGGGGCGAGTGTCAAGTGTCGAGTGGCGAGTGGATGGAGACAGAGAAAAGATATGAAGAAAAATCACGGTCCTTACTCTTGCGCCATGCTCCTTGCGCCCTGCTCGTTTCGTCGATGCGCAGCAGGCAACGAAAATCCCCCGGATAGGATACCTAACTGGTACCTCCCTTTCCACTAACGCGGCCCGCAACGAGGCATTCCGGCAGGGTCTGCGCGAGCTCGGGTACGTGGAGGGGAAAAACATTGTCATTGAGTGGCGATCTGCTGAGGGAAAACTCGATCGCCTCCCCGCGCTTGCGGCCGAGCTAGTGCGTCTCAAGGTAGACGTCATCGTCACGGGTGGTCCGCCAGCAACCCGTGCCGCCAAGGAAGCAACTGCTACGATTCCCATTGTCATGGCGCAGGATACCGATCCTGTTGGCCTCGGGGTTCGTCGCCAGCCTTGCGCGACCCGGTGGAAACATCACTGGATTGTCAACCCTTGGCCCGGAGATAAGCGGAAAACGACTGGAGCTTCTGAAGGAGATCGTTCCTAAGCTCTCCCGCGTGGCCGTCTTCGCGACTTCAACCCAGCCGGGCTACGCACAAGCGTTAAAAGAGATGGAACTCGCCGCAGGGGCGTTGAAAGTGAAGCTTCAATACCTAGACGTACGAGATCCCAAGGATATTGAGACCGCATTCCGAGCCGCAGGCAAAGGGCGGGCTGATGCAGTCCTCATGCTGGCGGCGGGCAGCCTCGTCACTTCTCACCGAACAGAGATTGTCGAACCTCGCGGTAAAGAGCCGGCTCCCGGTGATCTATCCAAATAGCCAGTGGGTGGACGCAGGTGGCCTTATGACCTACGGCGCGAGCATTACCGATATGGAACGGCGCGCCGCTACGTATGTGGACAAAATCCTGAAGGGTGCGAAGCCCGCCGATCTGCCCGTAGAGCAGCCGATCAAAGTTCGAGCTTGTCATCAATCTGAAAGCGGCCAAGCAGATCGGCCTGACGATTCCGCCGAACGTGCTGGCGCGGGCGGATAAGGTCATCAGGTGAATTTAGATTTTTGATGGTTCGACGTTGCTCACCACAGGTTTTCGATTTTGGATTGAGGAGAAGAATGGAGAAAACCATTTGGATCGGTTCTCTGTCCGGCCCCAATCTAAAATCAAATGAAGGTCGTCCCCAAGACCGCTTTGTATATGCTGCGGAGGCTGAGGCTGCCGCTGTCGTAATGGCGCGCACGTGGGTGGATAGCCACGTGCGGAATGATCCCTCAGACTAAAATCTCTGTCACTTTAACAACCGTGCCCAAGTCATCGCTCAAGAGGTTGTTTTACGGTCGAGCGGTTGCCACAAGGAGATCCCAAGAATGGCTTTAAGCCACAGAGAACGACACCGAACCGAACGCGTCGGCTGGTTACGGGCGACGGTATTGGGTGCGAACGACGGTATCCTTTCGACAGCGAGTCTGGTGCTCGGTGTGGCAGCGGCGCATGCGACGCACAGCAACGTATTGGTCGCGGGGTCGCCGGCCTGGTCGCGGGAGCTATGTCGATGGCTGCCGGTGAGTACGTGTCGGTCCATTCACAGGCAGACACCGAACAGGCCGACCTCGCGCTTGAGCGCAAGGAACTCAAAATAGACGACCCAGGGCGAGCGCAAGGAACTCACGGCGATCTATGTTGAGCGCGGCCTCGATCCTGCGCTCGCGAAACAGGTCGCGGATCAACTCATGGCCCATGACGCGATAGGCGCGCATGCCCGCGACGAACTCGGCATCTCCGAGACTCTCAGTGCGCGTCCGATTCAGGCTGCGCTAGCGTCGGCCGGCAGCTTCGCTGTTGGAGCAGCGATGCCTCTCTTGACCGCAGCTTTAGTCCCTGAGACGGCTCTGATCCCCGTGGTCTCTGGAACGTCACTGCTGTTCCTCGCGCTTTTGGGTGGCTTGGCGGCGCGCGTGGGCGGTGCGCGCGTAACGGTGGGGGCAATGCGCGTCACGTTGTGGGGTGCATTGGCTATGGGCCTGACCGCAGGGGTCGGAGCTCTCTTTGGAACAACGTGAGCGGAATGGAGCGTTAAAGTATGGGAGCATGGATTATTGGGTTTTAAACCGCGCACGTCGCAATATTTTTTCACAATCTGTCCAATATTGGACAGAAACCTCTCCCGAGTCGGCATAGGTTAAATTCAAAGCGGAGGGAGGTAAACCACGATAATATGAACACTAAACGTATCCCCGCTCACCAAAGTAGATCACCCCAGCCGGCATCGGGCTACAGGAATCCCTGGTACGAGAGGCCGTCCGATGTCGGCGCGCTTTCGGAACAATTCTTCGACTCTCGGGTCAGCCGGGTGAAAGTATGCCCGGAGACGGCGTTGATGTACGCGGTGCTCGAAGATGCCTTCCTCTGTTTTCAGAAGAAGTTTGAGACGGAGCGAAGGTTCATCGCAGCGCGCGCAGGAGGCTGAAAGATGGTTTTTCAGCGATGCCTCTCGTTGGCTCTTCTCCTTCGTGTTCTGTCTGTGATGCCCTCGGGCTGGAACCGGAGTACATACGGAAGAAGCTTAAGCATTGGACGCCATCCCGCCTGGACACAGCACAGGCAACGAGGTAGTGCGTTGTTGGAGGGTCGGCCTGTTAGAGCATGCAACTGCTGCTGTAATAATCGTGGAAATCGAAAGGAACCTCGATCATGATTCAACAGACTCCTCAAGCTGACGAGTTCAAACAACAATTACGTGATTCCTTGCACCGCGAGACCTTAAATTCGCATGCCATCAAGGTTGCGCGACACCGTCAACGTCTACTCTTGTGGCGATCAGGATGAGATGGTCTACTTCATTGAGAGCGGCCAGATCAAGCTTCTCATGCTCTCGTCCGAAGGTAGAGAGTGTATTCTTGCCATCCACAGCGCGGGAGATATTTTCGGTGAGCTGTGTCTATCCGGGTTAGGCGCGCGCCTCGAAACAGCGACCGCGATGAAAGCAACGACCCTAAAACAAATACCTTGCTCTCAGTTCTTTGCGCGCCTGAGTTCGCGACTCGCTATTCGAAGGTTTCGTGCGCTACCTGGCGGTGCGTATTGCCGACCAGCAACAGGTCATCGCCAACCTGGTGACCGTCGATAGCGAACAACGGCTGGGCAAGACCTTGTTGCAGTTGGCTCGCACGCATGGGCAAGAAAGACCCGCGCAGCATTCGCATCGAACTGAGGATTTCACATGAAGAATTGTCCGAGATGGTGGGCACGACGCGGCCTCGGATCAGCTTGTTTATGCAGAGATTTCATAACCTCGGGCTGATCGAGACGAATAGAGATCGCTTTTTCATCATCAAAGAAAAGAAGCTCACCGATTACCTCGCTCAGATCGCCTAGAGCGGCTGCCGGTGAGCTGGTTAGGGTAAGAATTTTTTTCAAACTGGTTCAATATTAGATATGGACAGGGAGGTACCTGACCGATGGACAAAAAATATCGAGAACAATCCGACGAACCATGACATCTTTGCAGGGCAGTGGAAGCAAATGCGCGGCACACTTAAATCGTGGTGGGGCAAGCTCAGTGATGATGATTTCGAATGGATCGAGGGACAAAAAACAAATTGATCGACTTGGTACAAGAGAAATACGGATACACGCGCGATCAGGCCCGGGAAGAAGTCGATCGTCGCTTTAATGAGTATGACGATAAAGACAGCAGCCGCGAGCGTTCGGGATACTGACGGCCAAAGTCTACGAGCTTGCCGGAAACCGCTGCCAGTAAAGCACGCGGGGCGGTAACAGCGCTAGCGGATGAATTTGCAACGGCGGGGTCTTCCATACGAGAAAAACAAATTGGTGACTATGGCTACAGACATCAGCTCATTCATTCGCAAATATCCATTCGCATTGCTATTTGTTGGAATCGGCCTGGGCTACTTTGTATTCCGCAATAGAAATGACTAGCAGGCTGCTGAAAAAGATCTCATATGCTTCGTTGCGCTCAATCGCCTCGCTACAACGTACTGATCAAGTACGCCTCCGCTCGTCGATTTTTCGCGCGCCTCGCCTCTGAGATCTTTTGAGCAGCCTTGCGAACAGAGTTTTTCAGTAACCTGCTAGACTAGGTATTAGACGGTTACGGATGCAGAAATGGGGATCTCATGCGCAAACGAACGATCAACTCAGGTTCTGAAGCTGTCTCGCCTTCAGGTGGTGATGTGGTTGGATCTCGAGCGTTTAGCTCAGGTCGAGATCACCTCGGAAAGCGCCGAACATCCCATCGAGTCAGCGCTGATACCCGATCGCGGGCCAGGCTGGCGGGCGGCGCAACCCGGGAAACAGACGATCCGCCTCATCTTTGACCAACCCGTTAGCCTTGGGCGTATCCTTCTCCGGTTCGAAGAAGAGGAACAGGGGCGCACGCAGGAATTCGTGCTGCGCTGGTTACCGGAAGGCCAGCAGTCGCGCCGAGAGATCGTGCGTCAGCAGTATACCTTCAGTCCGCCCGCCACTAACCAAGAGATCGAGGATTATTCTGTTAAGCTCAACGGAGTAACCGCGCTTGAACTAGAGATCGTTCCGGATATAAGCGGAGGCGGTGCCTACGCGTCGTTGGCGCAGATGCGTCTCGCATAATTGGCAGCCATACTCTAAGCTGCCGAATTGTTCGGCAGGCTCTCACCAAATGGAGCGCGAAAGAAGTAGAGGCGTTACTGCTTAAACTAAGAGAAGAGATACTAGAGTGCTTGAAATAAGAGCCGGCTTGTACAGGATAGGGTTGCCATAGGGAGGTGATTTTTCATGCCACATGATCACAAATATATCATCGCGGACGATCAGGCGGTGCAGGTGCTTCTTGATAAGATGCTGGGTGGAGGAACGCGACAGAAACGCCGCGAAAAGCTCCTGAAAGCGCTGGATGAGGCGTCTCGGCACTATGAAAAAGACCAATCAAAAGGAGAGGCAAGCTTTTTTCCACGGACTGCTAACCGGTTACGCAGTTGCGTTAAAACTCTTGTAGTTAAAAAAGGCAACGCGCTTTTAAGAGGGCGGGCCCACCGCGGACGTGTACGTGTTCGGGGCTCAGCGCCACATTGAGGAGTACCCGCGAGAACTAAAGTGGTTTCCATGGCCGTGAAAGAAGTGCCGAGCGATCATGATTTCTTTGATCCTGGGTACGTCAAACAATGGACCGACAGCATTGTCCGATACAGGCCGGAACGGCTGCAATTGTTTAAGGCCTTTGCCGCTGAAGCCGCGGGAATACAAAAAGACCGATTGTCAGTGCTCGAGCTGGGATGCGGCCCGGGTTTTTTGGCTGAACAATTGCTGCAAAACTGCAATATATCGCGTTACACGCTTGTCGATTTCTCGCCTCACATGTTGGAGCTTAGCCGGGAGCGTTTAGCGAGATTCAAAGATCGGACGGTTTCTTTCCAGCGGGATTTCAAAAAGAAGAGTTGGACTGCGGCGATTCCGGCTGACTTTGATCTAGTAGTCTCGTTGCAGGCCGTGCACGAGCTCCGCCATGCGAGCCGCATCCCAAGACTGTATGCTCAGCTTTATAATCTGCTGGTTCCCGGCGGGAGTCTTTTGGTTTGCGATCACGTCAATTCACGTTTGCCGTCCCATTATCGGGCGGCTCATTTCATGACCGTCGAAGAACATCTGTTGACGTTCAACGAGCTTGGTTTCATCAGGGCGAGAGATCTGCGCCGCGGCCGATCTGAGCCTGATGGCGGCAGAAAAGCCCTGATTAACCAGCGTAGGTGAGATTGCTATGAGGATCTGGGTACGGTCCGCCATATGCGTTTAGTCTCGCGTTTTCACGGTTTGATAATTTTCAAACCGTGAAAATCTCACCGTCTCCCTTGTCTGCCCGTCTCCTTGTCTCCGCGGTCTCCCTGTCTCCCTGTCTGGTCTTTCTTTCGCGATAATTCTTTTCAAAACTGTCCACTATTAGACAGCAATCCTTCCCGAGTGAGGTTACGTTAAGGGAAGACGAATTTATGTTATTGCATTTTCGAGAGCTGTAATGGCGCGCAAGAGGTAGAAGACCGGGCCACACACTCAACGGTGGCATGGACTTCGGCTCCGGTTTGACAGCGAACGTATTCCCGGTTCTGATCTCCTCTCCTCTTCCAATATCCAAAGGCCATCAAGAGCCTTAAAAAGGAGAGAGTTTATGAATCCTCTATTGATCATCGCCATCCCTTTAGGGTTGGTGATCCTGGGCATGATATTGAATAGTTTTGGACTTTCTTTCGCTTACCCTCCAACTTCACAGGAACAAGATCCTGCTAAGAAGGTAGCGGCGGAAAAGGAATCTTACCGCAAGTTCTTTGATCTGCAGAGAACCCAGTCTATGACACGGCAGAAACGGGTCGGCCAGTATGGCTGGTTGCTGATGGCCGCTATGATCGGCGCTTTCATCTGGCTCTATACGGATACCGTGAGCAAGACCAGCCTTTCGAGTCGCATTGCCGGACTTCAAACATTGGGAACGGAAGAAGGCAAACAGATGGTTCTCTCGGTGACACTGAGCGACGGGAACAATGTCAAATACCTGATCAAACTGCCCCAAGCCGACAAATTGGCAAGCCCCCGCAAAAGAAGACGTTAAGATAGAAAAGGTCTCATCCTGGGAGCTGGAGAGATTAGGCACGGCTTTGAGTACCGGCGATAATCCACTGCCTATGGGCGTCGCGCTGAAGATTTCCCAAGTAGCACTCGCAGCCAGATAGACGCGGAGATTTCTAGAGATCCAAATCAGACTTGAGGCGCCGAGTCGGCGCCTCAAGCCCCTGATTGTCTCATTTCGATGTTTCAGGAATTCTCTGGGTCACTGGGGTCGCCCACTAGGCTTTCTATTCTAGACAATTGTTCATACTAGAGTGGCTGCATGGTGCGGCGTCCACGGCTCTTGCTTCCCGGAGTTCTGTATCACGTGATCGCGAGGAGAAATTGGGGTCAGAGTACCTTTTCACCGTCAATAAAGTAGCCTCTGACCCGAATTTTCGCGAACCAACCAGGACCCTGTCTGGGGCGAACTCGGCTAGCCTTTCATCCGGAGGATATTGTGGGCAGCGATCGGGCGGTGAAAGCCCTTAAGCGATAGCTCGCCTGCTGGCTCCGCTTCCACCAGTTCGTCTACACTGCCGAGTAGACGCTGCGAGACCAGAATCTCCCCGGCTTCGCCTCGCCGCATAGACGCGCGGCAAGGTTCGGCACGCTCCCGATCGCCCCATATTCCCAACGTCCCTCGAAGCCGATCGCGCCGATAGTCGCGTAGCCCTGCGCGATGCCGACACCGAAGTCGAGTTCGTAACCTAGCTTGCGCCACTTGACAGTAAGATCTTTCACTCGCTCACGCATCGCCAACGCCATAAGGATCGCCCGCTCCGCCGGGTTCGGGACCGGCAATGGGTCGTTAAAGAAGATCATCATGCCGTCGCCGGCAAAATGCTCGAGGGTCCCTTCGTGCTGAAGAATCAGTTGGCCCATTTCAGCGTGGTACTCATGCAGCACTCCCATCACTTCCTCCGGTTCGGAGGTTTCAGCGAAGGCGGTGAATCCCCTGAGGTCCAAATAGACCACTGTTATCTCTCTACGATGTGTTTTGAGAGGATCCTCGGCATCTCCGGACACTATCAGCTCGGCAAGTTGACTGGAGAAGAAGCGTTTCAACCTGCCTAAACGTTCCAGCTGGGTCACCTGCTCCTCAACGCGATGCTCCAGGGTCTTGTTCAAGTCCGAAAGCTGAGCGGCTTGAGCCTGAACAGTATCATAGAGTCGGGCATTCTCCAGCGCCGCGCCAAGCTGGGAGCTGAAGGCCGACAAGAGATGAACTTCCCGATCGGTGAATTCGTGGAGCTTTTTACTCCCAACTGCAATGAAACCCATAGCCCGTTGCTTGGAGACAATCGGAACCATGGCTAAGGAGATAACCCCTTCTTTTTCCATGGTCCGGGCCTGAAACATCGGATCCTTCCGAATATCGCTGCAGATGTAAGGCTCCTGTGTTTCGAAAACTTTTTTCCTACAACGGGATCAGGGGAGTCTAAAGGGAATGTGGTGCTTAAGAATTCGGGAGAGGATAAACCTCTAGCTACTCGGACAATCAAATTTTTCTTCTCGGCGTCCAGAGTTCGAATATAACCGACATCAAAATCAAGGATCTCTAGGGACTTATTTAGTGTATCGTCGAGGATCTTTTCTGTCTCGAGGGACCGCGTTGCAGTTTGCGAAATCTCCAGCAGCGCGGCGAGTTCCCGGTTTGTTTCCCGTAACTCTTTTTGGGCGTTCCACTGACACCTACTCAAAAAACTCCACAACCATTTTAGCGAGAGCATAGACCACACGGGTGGAACTCGACCTCTCTCAAGACTAGGTGCTCACCATCCCATTCAGACAAGAAATCGGTACGAAGCGGGTGGCTTATCCTGCCAATTACCATATGGTATGGCCATGGCACCAGCGGCGGACAGCTGAGATGCAAACTCCGGCGCCATGGCAAGGATCGCCCGAGTGGTCGTTCCAGATTTTCCGCATCACGTCGCGCAGCGAGGTGCTCAATCGCGATCGGCGACAAAAAAGTGCCTCCCGTTGCAGGTCTGTACCCCAAGAGCTAGAATCAACACCGGCGATGTGAGAGGGGTTTTTCCTGGAGGAACTTCTTGAGTTCATCATCAAAACATATTGCACTTTGGTTGGTCTTGGCGCTCGTTTTTGTTATGATTTTCAGCGTTTTTAACAAACAATACCGGCGCGAACCGGAAATTATTTTCAGCGAATTTATGGGCGGCGTCGAGCGCGGCGACGTTCGAGAGGTCGTGATCCAAGGACATTATATTCAGGGCAAATACAAGAACGGTGAGCAGTTCAGAACTTTTGAGCCGGATGATCCGGAGCTGGTGAAGTCATTGCGGGATAAGGACGTGAAAATCGCCGCCAAACCCGAGGACGAGTCGCCGTGGTACATGGTGCTACTGGTTAACTGGCTTCCCATGCTGCTTCTGGTTGGGGTGTGGATATTTTTCATGCGCCAGATGCAGGTGGGCGGCGGCAAGGCGATGTCCTTTGGCAAGAGCCGCGCAAAACTGCTTACGGAGAATCAACACCGCGTAACCTTTAGCGATGTCGCCGGCGTGGATGAGGCCAAAGATGATTTGCAAGAGATCATCGCATTTCTAAAAGATCCAAAAAATTCACGAAACTTGGCGGCAGAATTCCCAAAGGGTGTTTGCTCGTGGGGGCCCCGGGAACCGGCAAGACCCTGTTGGCTCGTGCCGTCGCGGGCGAAGCCGGAGTCCCGTTCTTCAGCATCAGCGGTTCCGATTTCGTAGAAATGTTCGTCGGCGTCGGCGCTTCCCGAGTCCGTGACCTTTTCGTTCAAGGCAAAAAGAACGCGCCTTGCATCATTTTTATCGACGAAATCGACGCGGTTGGGCGTCACCGCGGAGCCGGCCTCGGTGGCGGCAATGACGAGCGGGAACAGACGTTGAACCAGCTGTTGGTCGAGATGGATGGATTCGAGTCCAACGAGGGAGTTATTCTCGTCGCTGCTACCAACCGGCCTGATGTATTGGATCCCGCGTTGCTCCGTCCAGGGCGGTTCGATCGGCACGTTGTAGTACCACGGCCGGACATCAGAGGGCGAGAAGGTATCTTGCAGGTGCACACCCGCAAGGTTCCGTTGGCGACGGACGTGGACGTGAGCATACTGGCACGATCCACGCCCGGGTTTACCGGCGCGGACTTGGAGAATCTCGTAAACGAAGCGGCTTTGTTGGCAGCTCGGAATGACAAGGAAAAAGTCAACATGCTCGACCTCGAGCTGGCCAAAGACAAGGTCATGATGGGTGCGGAGCGGCGCAGCATGATTATCAGCGACGAAGAAAAGCGCAACACGGCTTATCATGAAGCCGGGCATGCATTGGTGGCGAAGTTGCTCCCTGGTGCCGATCCGATCCACAAAGTGACGATCATTCCACGCGGCATGGCTTTGGGTCTGACGCAGCAACTGCCTATGGACGAAAAGCATACCTATCCCAGGGAATATCTGCTCACTAATTTGGTCATCCTGTTCGGCGGCCGAGTGGCCGAAGAGCTTGTGCTCGAGCACATGACGACGGGCGCGGGGAATGATATCGAAAAGGCAACGGATCTGGCGCGCCGGATGGTCTGCGAGTGGGGAATGAGCGAAAAGCTCGGGCCAATGACTTTCGGCAAGAAAGAAGAAGCGATTTTTCTGGGAAGAGATTTTACGCAGAAAGTGGACTATTCAGAGAACACGGCCATTGAGATAGACGCCGAGGTCAGGCGCATTATCCAGGAGAGCTACCACCGGGCTAAGGACCTGTTAAAGACTAATCTTCGTCTGCTACATAAAGTTGCGGAGAAGTTGCTCGAAAAAGAGGTTCTGGACGGTTCGGAGATTGACGCCATAGTCAGAGCTTTCGGCGGTAACGGTGGAGATCCGTTCACACCATCGAGTGCGGCGGCCATTGCTTAAGTAGCTCCCGGTATCCCTTAATCCAAAGCTAAGAGTCGGCGTGGGGTCTGGGCTTTGGATCTTAACAACCTCGATAGGCGTCCAGCACGTTCTGTACCTGAGGTCCCTGCGCGGGCGTTCGGTTACCTGGTTATTCAGGGTATAGGAGCACAACGGTCAGATGGAGGTGGCTATGGAAGCTACTATTATAGAGGCAGAGGTGATCGAAGCGCTGCGGTCCTGTTTCGATCCGGAAATCCCAGTCAACATCTATGAGTTAGGATTGATTTATGATGTGAAGGTCGATCCCTCAGGTGCGGTCGGAATCTGAATGACCCTCACCTCGCCCAGTTGTCCGGCGGCGCAATCATTGCCTGCGGAAGTGCAAGCCAAGACGAAGGACGTTCGCGGCGTAACGGACGTCACGGTCGACGTCGTCTGGGACCCTCCTGGGAACCGTCCAAGATGTCCGAAGCGGCTAAACTTCAGCTTGGCTTCATGTAAGAGGAATTTCTGAAAAGAAATTCTTGCGACAGCCGGGAAGCCCACGGATGGAGCGGTTTTTTCTTCAGTAAAGGCATCTCGTACTCTGCCCGCTTCTCCTAGTGTTCATCTATGCCGCGTCATCTCCGGTGTTAGGTGAAAATTCAGACTCGAATATCTCGGCCACAATACGACAGATATCCGTGGCCGAAAGGATGCCGGCAAGTTTTTCATGATGAAGAACGATCGCGGACCCGGCATGACGCTTCGCCATCTCAAGAGCGACTTCGTTGAGAGGCGTATCGAAGGCAACGATATACGGATCATCAGCCATAATGTCGCGCGCTCGGATGCGTGCCCTGTCTTTAATTGGCAGGAACCGATCGCCTAAGTGGTACAGGTCTCGCTCTGAAACAATTCCGACAACTCGACCATTCTGCTGCACGGGAATATGATGGATATGGTGCTCGCCCATCAAGCGCTCCACTTCTCCAACCTCATTATCCCGTGTCAACAAAATAGGGAAAAGGGGTCATGACGGATCCGACATAAGGAATCTTTTGTACTTCTTCATAACAATTGCTCCTGCGAATAATACCGCTATCTTACCACCTTAATCGTTCGTGGTCTTTACTTTTGAGGCGAAATAGAGTGAAAAATAGATAGCGTGGAGGACAAATTTGAGGGTGTCTCTTATCACCTGATTGCCTGCGGGCAATCAACGCCGAGACATCTTTCCAGATAATCACGATCGGGTGTGCCTGCCAGGCGGTGCCTGGCAATAATTCTTTTCTGGATTGTCCAATATTAGACAGCAACGCCTGGCGAGTTAGCGCAGCATGAGAAGCAAAAGACTGTGGTGAGCAAACACGAGCGTAAGGCTCCCTGGAGGAACGATATGGCGCTTTATGCGGTCGATGTCCGAGACCGAGTGATCCGGCGGGTGACTCAGGAATACAATGGCGTGGACAACAAGCGTTTTTTCTGATCGAAGCGGGTTCCGCGAAGCAGGCATGGGCAAAGGCCAGCCGCGCATCGGCAGCGATTGGCAGCGCCGATTGTGGTGGCTGCCCCCATCGTTATTGTAGCGCTTGTGAAGAATGCTCCGTCACAAAAACGATACTCGGACTACTGGATTTGTCACTGTTGCGGGAGTTAAACCCGCGTGTTCTCAACTTGCATTGAAGGGGTGCTTATATGGACTGGGAGAAAACGAAATTCGGTTTGTTGAGCGCCGCCGGAGGCGCGATCGTAGTAGCCGTTATCGGCTTCAACTGGGGTGGCTGGCTGACCACCGGTTCTGCCGAGGCGATGGCTAAGGAGATCGCTGCAAATGCTGTCGCCGAGCGCTTGGGATCGATTTGTCTCGCACAGGCTAACCGGGACTTACAGAAGGGCCAGAAGCTCAGCGAAATGAAGGGGCAAGATGTTTGGGAGAGAGGCCGCTATATAGAAAAGCAGAGTTGGGCGATCATGCCGGGGGATGAGAAAGCCGACAGTAAGGTTGCCGATGCCTGCGCCAAATATTTTACGGAGAAAGATTCACTTCAAATCGCTCGTTAACGACAGCGCAATCGAGCGCGGGAACTGCAGCATCAAACCAGTAGCGCCGTTCTGGTTTGATGGCTCAACATGAACGGCGTTTGTAATCCGTTTGCACTGAGCAGTCGAAGTGTGAACGGACAACGCAACGGCACGGTAGCCGGCGGTTGTTTGCGGGTTGCGGTCGAAGCCCGGCGGCGGGACAATGTAAAAGGAGGTACGCGATGGGCGACAAAGGCAAGAAGGATAAGGACAAGGCTCGGAAACAGAAGATAAAAAAACAGGCACAAACCGTAAAAACGAGTCTGGAGAAACTACCGGCAAAAATCCCTGCATAGAAACCGTGGGCGTTAGTGGCGTTCCATAATCCAGCGATCGATAATACGGGTTACGCTTGGAGTAGAATAATTCAATTCACACGAGTTATTGCTGCTACCGCTTGTGAAACGATTCCGATCCGGAGTATGACCTAGGTAGACACCTAGTCTAAAAGGGGATACGAAAATGCGTCCATACAAGAACCATCCCATTTACGGGATCGCAGTTCCAAAACCGGGAAAGCTATGGCAACCTCGAGGGCTAGTGTTTGCTACAGATGAAAACTCGACGATAGAGATCAAACGCCTGGAATCCACCGACTTAACTTTCGCGACTAAGAAAGAAGCCGAAGAGCACGCACTGAGCCTATGTAGGGCATGGATTGATGAGCATGGATCGGAGTCTAGTAGCAAGGTCTAAAAAGGATCAGGATCCGCTTGGCTTGGAGGTCGCGGGGATCAGCTTCTCGGTTGCAATTACATTGCGTTAGGGAGTGAACCGCCGGGCATGATCAGTTGACCTGTTAGTTATAGCGCCCTCCTTTCTTCTAGCTCGATCTTTGAGGTTTTTCCGTTATTCTTAAGTAGCCCCACTGACAATTTTCTTTTCTAATTGTCCGGATATTGGTGCAGCTATCTTTCCGAAGCCGGCATAAGTTTCAAACCGTATGACTCCGATGCCCGAACAACGCGTAGATCCCCCACGGCTTCGTTTCTTAATTACACGCCGGTCCCGTTGGCCTTTGGCACCAGCGGATTGCGCGGCCTGGTCAAGGATATCACCGACCTCGAGGCCTATATCAATGTCAAAGCTGCGCTCCGGTATTTGTTGAGCATTGGCGATATTGGTGCGCGGCAGCAATGTGGTCATCGCCGGCGACCTCCGGCCCAGCACCGATCGCATCATGCGCGCCTGCGCCCAGGCGATTCTCGACTCGGGCTGCCAGGTGGAAAACGCCGGCAAGATTCCTACACCCGCATTAGTCTCGCATGCCATCTCCACCGGACGCGCCGGTGTGATGGTGACCGGCAGCCACATTCCATTCGATCGTAACGGTATAAAAATCAATTAAAGCGTCGGCGAGGTCCTGAAGTCGGATGAACCCGGCATCACGCGCGCGAAGTGGAGCGCGTGCGCGTCGAAGAGTACAGCCGGACCGCGACCACATCGGCCTTCGACGCCTCCGGAATGCTCAAGCGGGCGCCAGACCTGCCGCCCGCTCGATCGCTGCCGCCGAAGAGGCCTACGTCCGTCGCTATCTGACCAGTCTCACCCCCGGCGGTCTCTCCGGTCTGCGCGTTCTTGTGTATCAGCATTCGGCGGTGGGCCGCGATATCTTGCCGCAGATCCTGCGCGAACTCGGCGCCGAAGTGGTCACCGCCGGGCGCAGCGAGACCTTTCGTTTCCATCGATACGGAGAACATCACCGACGAACAGCTCGATCGTCTGGAGGAGTTCGCCGTCGCTGCCGAAGCGAGCGGCCGGCCGCCTTCACGCAATCGTGTCCACGGATGGCGACCTGATCGGCCGTTGGTGACGGCGGTGCTGCCCGCCAGCGAGGTCCACCCGGGCGGCCGGCGCGTGCGCTTCTTGCCCGGTGACCTACTCGGCATCGTGGTCGCCGAATACCTGCGCGCGGATGCTGCCGCGGTCCCAATTAGCGCCAACGATGCGGTCGAGCGACGCATGGGCGAGCGCGGGGTTGTCCTCGAGAAGACCAAGATCGGATCGCCCTACGTCATCTCCGCCCTCGACGAATTGCGCCGCGCCGGAAAACACACACGGATCGTCGGCTGGGAGGCCAACGGCGGATTTTTGACCGGCAGCGATATTCCGTTGACCGCGGGGACACTGATCGCGCTGCCCACGCGCGATTCGACCTTGCCCATCCTGGCAAACTTGTTCGCCGCCGCCGAGCAGCGCATCGGATTGGCCGCATTGTGGAATCGGCTGCCCGCACGCTTTGGCCGTGCCGGCTTGCTCGACAACGTACCGGTCGCGGTTAGCCAGGCCATCCTGGCTCATCTGATTCCACCCGGCGATGTGATCGAGGTGGAGTTCGATGGCACGGGACGCGTATTCGACCGCAGTCGTCCGGGCGCGGCGCCCACGCCTGCTCGCGGAACCAGCCACCTTAGACTGGCAGCAACGCAGGGCGACGTTAATGCGCTTCTTCACGCCTGCGCTCGGTTCGACGACATCGTGCGCATCAATGTGCTCGATGGCGTGCGCCTCTATTTCCGCAATGGCGACGTCGCGCACATCCGGCCGTCGGGCAACGCGCCTCAGCTACGCATCTATGCCAACAGCGATTCGCAAGCGCGCGCCGATCAAATCGTGGAGCTTGGGCTGCGCGAACCCGACGGGATCTTGCGTCAGCTGGAACAAGCGTTCAGCAAACTTCCCTAGGCCCGCCGTGTACCTGCGCGGGCGAACTCGTCTCTACGGCCGACGGTGGCTCTTCGGCATCTCAGACGGTATGGGTTTCGCGCCTCCCAGCACCTCGGCATAGATGGCCATCTGGGCGGCCTCCTCCACGATAAGGTTGGCCCGCGCCGCCGCCGCGGGGTCTGGGCCGAACGCCAGCACGCCGTGATTTTTCCAGTAACACTGCTTTCGGTGTTTTCTTCGCACTGGATAAAGCTACAGCGATGTTATCGACGGATGCAGAGGAGCCGCGCGGCCCATAGTGCGCCAGGGGCACGCCGTCGATCATATCCGGAGCGCACTAGAGCCTCGTATGAGCAGCCGATGGATCGGCTCGCCAGCGCGAAGCTCGTCGCATAGGTGGAGTGGGTGTGGACCACGGCGCTCGGTCTCAGGCCGCTGCTTGTATACCACGGCGTGCATGTGGACGATCTCGGCGTTGGTCGGGTTGGATCTCCCTTCCAAAAGCCGGCCGTCCAAGTCGAGAAGCGCCAAGTTCTCTGGCTTCTAGATTATCGAAAGAGCTGGTGGCAGTTAGCAGAATTGTGTCGGTGTTGGGCACACGCACGCTGAAGTTGCCGTGGTGGCTCATAGAAATCGCTCCCACCCGTACGAGAAAGTTCGCTCCATCGACGACGGCTTGCCGCAATGTAAGATGACTGATGGCCATACTATCCTCTCCCGTTTCATGATGACGCCGCGTTAGCGAAATCCTGCTCGTTGCAACATTTGGAAAAAGAACTGGTGTCTAATATCGCCCCGTTGCGTTGGAAATTTTGCCAAGCGACTCGGCTCAGTGCCGCTGATCCAGCTCGGCAACGGAGATCGCCTCAGTGGGTTCAGGAATGACAAGAGGTCGTACCGGGCGGTCAGTTTCGAGCGGCAGCGGAGCTCTGCTTCGACAACCTCAAAAGCATGCTACGGCCCAAATCGACTCATGGCTTGAGTCAGGTCGCTGACCCCTTCGCGGTTCGCTATGAGGCCGGTTGTCGAAGGGTCGCCACGCGGGCGAGTGGCGAGATATCGACTAAACTGAGCCTGCTCAGTCCGTTGCGCGACGGTCACAGCTGCTCGGCGCGTTGTGGCGGGCTCGGCACGTTCCGAGTTCCCGGCAACCACGAGAAGAGTAATGCTCTGAGGCGGCAGCGTGACCCCGAAGCTGCGCTGCCACTTCAAGGCCGATATCGGCGAGACGATTGATGGCGTTTGCCGCCGTCAGCTGCCAGACCTGCGCCACTCCGTTGTGGGCTGAAATTGGCAAGGTTGATCGTCGCCGGTGTGTTGCCCGACAGGATACTTGCTTATGACCATGACTGTCAGCGGCTCCATCCGCTCGAACGCTGTGCGGCGAAGGCAGCACACGGTATCGGGATTGGCATGCGGCTGCGACGCTGGTGTCGCCGAACGTGGATTTGTTGCCGTCGTAGTTGCGGTACATCTTCATCGCCTTGTAGGTCGGCGTGCTCGCGGCGGGCGTCGTCCAGCGCGCCGCCATGTCCAGGCCCTTCGCGGCCGAAGATCCCGAGGATGTCGGCCTGCGCCGTCGCGCCGTTGATGTGGTTCTCGGCGCCCCAGTTGTATTCGGTGATGCCGATCGACGTGCCGGGGTAGTACGTCGTTCACCCAGTTTTTCAGGCGCGGAATCAGCTGGACCTCGATCGTTGATCCAGGTTTCATCGACGTAGTTCGGGATCCCAGAGCGAGCGGGTCGAGCGGTTGCGCCGCAGCTGCATCGCGGTCGAGACGTCGTCGCTGAACTCGCCGCCCTGCGGGTAGTAGTGCACCGTGAAGACGTCCAGCAGGCGCTGTCCGGTGGTCGACGTTGTTCTGGCGCAATTGGTCGAGCAGCCAGGGCAGGTAGTCCGCGCCGCCGTGATTGCTGCGATCGGGCAGCGATGCTCCAGCCATGCGTGCTGCCGTACTGCTGATCGTAGCCGCTGAAGAAGATAGCCGCTCCAGCCCCACTCTTCGGGTCCGACGACGAGCGCCGACGGATCGACCGCCTTGATCATCGTCGGCGTAGTCGATCATCTTGTTCTTGATCTCGTCCATCGTCGCGCCCGTCGGGTGGACGTCGCGATGCGTCGAGTGCCAGATGCTCGGCTCGTTGTCGAGGATGTAGTAGCGCAGCCCGCCGTTCGCGTTCGTGCCCCAGCGGCCGACCAGGTGCTGCACCCAGCCCTGCTGGAAGAGCGAATTCGACGGCACGTTGGCGTCGTTCGGATCGTTGCCCGATGACGTACTGGCCGTTGGTGCCGCACGCCGTTGCCGGCGTCGGGAAACCACTGCCAGTCGTTGCCGGTCTGCGCGCCGTATTTCGCGATCGAGAAGCTCGGCGAGCTTGCTGCGGTTGGCGCCGAGCTTCGCGACCCAGTCGATCATCGGGATCGTGAGCATCGCCTGCGCGTTCGCCGCGCGCGAGTTCGCGATGAACGTGTCGCCCCGCTCGCCGGCGGTCGCGCTGCGCGTCGGCGATGCTCTCGTAGTACCAGTCGTTGCCGCGGTTGTCGGCGTTCAGCTGCCAGTTGTAGCGCGTGGTGTTGTTGCCGCCGTTGCGGTTGAGCGGGCTGTTCAAGTCGTTCAATTGCGCTGTGGTTGCGTGGGCAACGCCGTAAATGTTCGGATTGATCGGATGGCGATTCCGCGCTGGCGTCAACGTTGACCGTGAACCGCCGGATTCTGGGCGTTATGCTGAGCTCGGCGAGAGAGAGAACAGAACAAAAAGCGAGACGGAAGAAACGAAGACGGTACGCTTCGAACGGCACATAGACGGTTCACTTCACGCATGATCGATATGCCGCGTTCGGGAGAGCGACGGCTTACTCGTCGTTTCCTGGCAGAGTTGTCGTAGTGAAGGAGGAAAAAAGAGAAATCCATGACGGCAGAATTGTGCGAGGGTTTTGCGCTTCCGAGCTGCACCACAGCGTCCAGCCGGTCTATCCGATCATTATCAATGCGCATATTGCGCTGACCAGCGCTTAGCCCAACAGCTGTCATCATTACCACTCGAACCCCGACAACAAACGATTCATTGATCGCTTGCCTAAGCGCCACCCGTGTCTGGTCGTCTCATACCAGGGGCAGTTCTGCTCCGGCGAGCCGAACACGTTGGTCGTCAATGAGACCGCCGCACTTCGGGAGGTATATCCAGCCGCGCCAAACGCTGATCCAGCTCACGGTTGAATGCGTGCAGAACCACAATGCCCAGCACCGCAATACCCAGGAGTCCACCGATACGTGAAACAGCATTGTTGATACCAGATGCGATGCCCGCCCTACTTTTCGGCACCGCGTTCATGACCGTTGTCGTTAAGGGCGCAACGCTCACCGCCATCCCTAAACCCAGTACCACCACCGGCGGAAAGAAAGTGGTCCAGTAACTGCCGCCGATCCCTAAGAACGCAAATAATGCATACCCTAAAGCCGCGATGGTCGGGCCGACTACCAGCGGCAATTTCGCACCGTGTTTTTGCACTAGCCCTCCGGCCCAGCGTGAGAGGAAAAACAAGATGAGAATAAAGGGGATCCAGGCGGCACCCGCCGCTGTCGCCGAATACCCTTGAACCTGAATCAGGTTGAGCGGAACAAAGAACAGACTTCCACCCAGCGCCGTGTATAGGAAGAACGTCATTAAATTGGCACCGCTAAAATCACGCGAACGAAACAATGCCAGCGGCAACATCGGGTTGCGGGCATGCGCCTCGACCAGCAGAAAGATCGCCAGTGAGAGTGCGCCAACAACCAAGGTGATGATCACCAGCGGATGACCAAAGCCGAAGCGTGATGATTCGATCAGACCGTAGACCAGCGTTCCCAGCCCCAGTGTGCCAAGCCCTGAGCCCAACCAGTCCAAGCTTTTGCTTTCACCGTCATCCCGGCTCTCTGGCACGCGTAAAAGCGAGATTGCCAGCACCACAAGCGCCAGAGGCACGTTGATAAAAAATACCGCGCGCCAAGAGATATGCTCAATCAGCCAACCGCCAATGACCGGACCGATGCCTGCGGTAATGGCCGTGAACGCCGACCATGTACCGATGGCCTGCCCCCGCCTCTCTTCATCAAATGATTCGCTAATGATGGCGAGGCTTCCTGGCAGAAGCAGCGCCCCACTCACTCCTTGCACCCCGCGCGCGATGATCAGTTGACCGACGGTATCCGCTAGCCCACATACAATGGATGCCACTGCGAATAAAGCAACGCCCCAGCAGAAGATCAGCCGCCTGCCAAAGCGATCTCCCAGTGACCCGCCGACCAAAAGCAGTGCGGCGAGAAAAAGCGAATACGACTCAACGACCCATTGCACGTCCAAAACCGTTGCATGAAAGCTCTGTTGCAACGCCGGCAGAGCCACATTGACGGCCGTCCCATCAATGAAAGCCATGCTCGATCCCAGTATCGTCGCAGCCAGGATCCATGGCTCGGCTTCCCGTGTGCATCGGAACGGCGGCAGGGCTTGATAAGACCTACGCCCTCATCACACGGTTGTTTGAAAATATTCGCCATGTTCTAGCAAATTTCTTTTATGAGTTCGGTCTGACAGGCCGTGAAGCGGCGCCACGTGTGAAGTTCGATTCGCGTGACGCGACTTGAAATCAACTTAGTTTTAGGACAGAAGGCTAGCCAGCCGGGCTGGTCAACAAAGCATCGGCTTCCTTGGCTTGGGCTAGCTGCCGCGGGCTGGCGCCGGCGCTGCGGGCGATTCCCGCCAGAGTTCGGCGCGAGACCGCCGAGCGTGGCTTGGCGGCAGTGACGTCGATGCTTGAAGCGACTTTGTCGCGGTGCTTGATCAAGAGCCATTGTCGCTCTCGCATACGCACAAGCACCCACGAGCCGCGGAGTTTTTGCCGTGAAGCGTGAATTTGAGATCGCCTTTCGCCAGCGCGCGATCGACATCGTCCACTTCGGGCTCCCAAGTGCCGCGATCCCAGATCATCACGGTTCCGCCGCCATACTCTCCTTCGGGGATGACGCCTTCGAATTGGTTGTACTCGATGGGGTGGTTCTCGGTCTGCATGGCGAAGCGCTTGTTTGAGGGATCGAGGGACGGGCCCTTCGGAACGGCCCAGGAAAGCATGACGCCGTCGTGCTCTAGGCGAAAATCGTAGTGGAGACTGCTTGCACGGTGTTTCTGAATGACAAACTCCAGATCCTTTTTTCGCCCGTCCCATCTTGCCAGCGGGCTCCGGGGTTACATCGAAACGCCGCCTCCGGTTATACTCGGCGAGCTTGCCGAACTTACTGAGATCGGACGATTGTGAACGTGATTTCTTCATCAGCATGTCCGCGTCGCACTTAGGCTGGCCGATGCCTTTGGGCCGCACCGGCTGCCACCTATTTCACGTCGAAGACGGCCACCACGGGCGCATGGTCGCTGGTTCCAACCTCTCGATAGACCGCGCACTGCGCCGCCTTCGAAGCCAAAGATTCAGCTCGCCAGAACGTAATCGAGCCGCCAGCCGATATTGCGCTGGCGCATGTTACGCCAGGGCGCCCACCAGGTGAACAGATTTTCATTATCGGGGTCCAGCGCGCGCCCAACATCTACGAGACCTTGCGCCAAGATGCGCTCGAGCATCTGCCTCTCCTCCGGCCGCTGCCCCACGAGCGCGCGGGTTGCGCTCCTTCGGGTGAACGTCACGCTCGGTGCGGGCAATATTGATGTCTCCACAGAGGACGAGCCGACCGCCGCTCGCGTGAATTTCCGCAACGTAGCGCTCCATCTCGCCCAGGAATTGCATTTTGGCAGGAAAATCTTTGCCGCCGTTGGGAACGTAGACGGAGACGAAGCTCAGATCGCCCATCTGTGCGGCCACGATGCGGGTTTCATAGTCGAAGGTTGGGTGCAGGAAGCGCGGCTCGTCCAGAAAAGCATCGCGCCTGATGTGAAGGCCGACTCCGGAATAAGCCCGCGCCACCGTGCCAGTAGCATCGATATCCCTGCAACTCGCATAGCGACGGTGGTACCTGGGCCACGGTCGATTTAAGCTCTTGCAGGCAAACGACATCGGGCCGCTCGCGCTCGACCCATTCGAGAACCTGAGCTTCGCGCGCGCGAATCCCGTTAACGTTCCAGGTGGCGATCTTCAAAGGAGGCATCTATTTCCTTTACGCTTTGTCTAAAGAAAAGTATAGAAAGAGCCGCATAAATGTTCAAATCGTTCAGGATGAGCCCAGGACCAAGAGTTCTGGCCGTCGGCTAGTGAATTAATCCATAGCGGCATCATCAAGATTTCGTGTAGGATTTGCTTTTTTCTTTGACAGTAATTACGTTTCGCTATAACTTCGCGTGCATCGTGACCACGGCCGGCGAAGCACTCAATGTCGCCAATGGTCGCACAATGCAATTTCATCTATGGCGTAGATGTTTCGGGCGCTTTCGAGCTGCGTACGATCTTGGAATTCTTGCGCTCAAGTCTGCGAGCTTTCGGGTTTTCGTCAGTGGAGAGTTGCCCCGTTTAGTCCTGAAATCACGGGAGGAATCGATATGAGAAGGCTAATCACTCTTACTATTCTCGCGGCTTTACTATCACTCGCAGGAAGTGCTGCGGCGCAAGTCACTGTTCTTAATCATGCCACGGTCATCGACGGCACCGGTGCTGCTCCACAAAACGATGTCGCGATCCTGATGGAGAACGGCCGCATCCGGGACATGGGGCCGTCGTCCAAGATTCCACCCCCAGCCGGCGCTAACGTCCTTGACCTCACAGGCAAATTCATTGTACCGGGAATCATCAATGCCCACGGCCATGTTGACGCGAAGCGGGAGCCCCAGTTGCGCCAATATGCCCTGTATGGCGTAACAACGACGACCAGCATGTCTTTCGATAACGATGACATTGTCGAGTTCAAGGCGGAGCAGAAGCGTGGCAATCTCCGCGGCGCCCGCATCCTCACCGTCAAGTACCGCTTCATGTCCGCCCCTTTCAAACCCGGTTCCGAATACAAGACCCCAGAAGAGGCCCGCGCCAAAGTCGATGAGATCGTCGGCCAAGGAGCCGACTTCATCAAAGTGTGGATCGACAGTCAGAACGGCAAGCTGGTTAAGTTAAGCCCGGAGTTTTGCGCAGCGGTCATGGATCAAGCGCGTAAGCACGGCAAGATCACCATGGCGCATGTTTACGAATACAACGACGCCAAGATGATAGTGGACAGAGGAGTGAATATCCTGGCCCACAACGTCCGCGACCAGGAAATAGATAGCGATTTCATCGCCACGCTCAAACGGCGCAACGTCTCGGTCATTTCCACTTTGGCACGGGAGGAGGGAATGTTCGTGTACGGCGAAGCGCCGGTCTGGATCGAAGATAGCTTCTTCCGTAAGGGTCTATCGCCGGAGCGGTTCGAGATTCTCAAGACCAAGAAGCGCGAAGAGCAAGCGAAGGATCCGGAGCTTGCCCGCAACAAGCGGGCTTTCGAAATCGACAAGATTAACCTCAAGAAACTGTCCGACGCCGGCGTTCGAATCGCTCTCGGTACCGACAGCGGCGGCGCTCCCGACCGGTTCTTCATTCAGGGCTTTTTCGAACACCGACAAATGGAGCTGATGGTGCAGGCGGGCCTGACACCGATGCAGGTGATCCAGGCTTTTTCGAAGGGTGCCTCAGAGGCCTTGGGCATTGACAAGGAATTCGGTACGCTGGCCAAGGGTAAAGCGGCCGACCTGCTCGTACTGGAAAAAATCCTCTGGACAACATCACCAACATGCGGGCCATCCAGACCATTTATTTGGGCGGTAAGAAATTTGAATAATCAACTCTGACACCGCATGAAAAATTTCAATCTCGTGGTTCGTTCGAGTTGGAGGAGTCAAATGAAAAAACCACTTTCTTTTATTACGGTTGCTTTATCGGCAGGTCTCGCCACCGTCCTCGGGGCTCATCCCCAGCTATTAATAGCGCAGGACAAACCTCCCAAATTCGAGACCGATCCCTCATGGCCCAAGCCCTTGCCGGAGGGTGGATCACGGGGCAGCTCGGCGGTGTTTGCGTCGATTCCCATGATCATGTGATCGTTGTCAACCGTGGCGACATCACCGACGAGGAGAAAGAAACTTCTCTGCAGGCGCCGCCGATCATCATGTTCGATGCCGCCGGCAACGTCGTTAGCTCGATGGGAGATCCGGGTGCCGTTCCGAACTCAATTCACGGCTGCTCCGTTGATCACGAGAACAATATTTGGGTTGGCGGAAACGGCGACGGCATCATTCAGAAGTATAGCCACGAAGGAAAATTCTTGCTGCAGATCGGCAAGAGAGGCGTTTTCGACTCCACCGACGGCACCAGCAAGGGTAAGGCGCTAAATTCAATCCAGCCCAGTTCTTCAACCCTGCCGGTGTCGTGGTGGACAGCAACAATGGTGACATCTACGTCGCCGATGGCTATGGGAACCGGCGTGTCGCGGTGTTTGATCGCGAAGGTCGATTCCTTCGCCAGTGGGGACGGCAAGCAACAAAGGAAGAATCCGAGACTGGAACGGGGGTGTGTTTGCTCGGGTCGTGCATTGCATAACGATCACCAACGCTGGTTTAGTGTACGTGTGTGACCGGCAGGGCGATCGGATCCAGGTGTTTGACAAGATGGGTAACTTTCAAAAGAACATCTGGATTAGAACCGGGACTGCGGAACTGCCGGACCCGCGCGGCACCGCCTGGTGGGTGGGCTTTTCTCGGGATCGGGAGCAGAAATTCATGTACGTCATGAACGGCCGCAACGAGGTCGTTCATATTCTTGATCACGCCAGCGGAAAATTAATTTCAAGCTTCGGCCGTCCGGGGCACCAACTGGGTAATTTCACGCATGGGCATACTCTGGCGGTAGACTCCAAAGGCAATATCTACGTGGCTGAGACGAATTTTGGCCGCAGGGTCCAGAAGTTCAAGCTCGTCGATGGTCAAGAAGCAGTAGCTACTCGAAAGGAGTAGTGTGCCGACACGATTCTGCCAACCCTACTAAATTGATATTGACTTCGATTCCGATTGAGGGCGAGGACGGAAGGGAATCCTTCCCGGCGGAAGTAACCACCCAGACAGAAAAATCTCTCTTTGCAAAACCTTGACCTCATTTAAACCGAAGTGCTAGCCTCGGCTGCGATAGGGAGATCTCTGATAAATGGTTGGCAAACTCTGGATGGTGCTTTTCGCTTGTGCCGCGTTCCTGACCCTTGAAGGTATGGCCCTCGCTCAAGAAAGAATCCGCATCGCCTGGGCGGGAGCCAGTCCTGCCAACAGCGCGATCTGGGTGATTCAGGAAAAGAAGCTGCTTCAAAAACAAGGCGTGGAACCCGAAATCATAAGTATCAGCGCAAGCCCAACCGTCCTTCAAGCTCTTCTCGCTGGAGAAATTGATGTCACTGCCACCTCGGTGGCTACCCTCGTCACCTCCCGCCTCGCGGGAGCCGATACGGTCATGATTCTCGGCATCGTCCGTACCTTCGTGGATCACATCATAACGGCACAAGGCATTACAACCGTGGAACAACTCAAAGGAAAGGTAGGAGGAGTCAACCGCATCGGCAGCACTTCCGATACCGGTTTACGTTTTGCGCTAAGACGGCTAGGGGTCGATCCTGACCGCGACACCAAGATCATTACGGCCGGAGGCAACCCCGAGAGATTCGCGGCGCTTTCCAAGGGAGTGATCCAATTCACCATCATCCCTGAGCCTTTTGTGCGCGAAGCTTTGAAGTTGGGCTTCCGCGACTTTTTCGACATCGGCTCTTTGAAGATACCGTTTTGGTGGAATAGCGCCCTGTCGCGCGAAGCGATTGTGAAGGCGAAACGGCCTCTGCTACTGAAGTTCGCTCGCGCCATGGTCGAAGCAATTCATTTCAACAAAACCAATAAAGAAGAGGCCAAAGTGATCTGGGGAAAATATTTGCGCATTTCAGACCCGGAGGGCCTCGAGCGCGCCTACCAGGCCTACACGTCGGCCTTCCCCGAAAATCTCCTGCCGACGCCCGAGGGGTTAAAACTCTGCTTGACGACTTGGCTCCGCGGGATCCCAAGGCGGCCGCGGCCGACCCCAAAGCCTTCGTCGATGCGAGTTTGGTGCGAGAGTTGGAAACTTCAGGCTTTATCAAGCAGCTCTACAAGAAATAAATCCGAAGCATCCCGGCATGGCAGCCCAGTTAACTTTGAGTCTCGACTTCGCCTGGCAAGAGTACATGTGACTCGACCATTAGTGTTCAGATTCCAAAATTCCAGTACTAATCCAGTAGTCAAGCTACGCATAACGCGACATTGTGACCGGCTCATATTCGTCAGGCGCCTGGGTCACAATCAGGCGGGGCTCTATGCCGTAGAGTCGCCGCGCATTGCCGCCGAGCATTTTTCTTGAACCTCCTGCGGCACCTTCCATTTGTTCATGTGATCGATGGCCTCCCAAACATCGGAAGCATCGAGATGCGGCATATCCGAAGACCACAAGGCGATGTTCTCAAACAAATCCCAAAGACGGAACGTCATCTCCTCGTCGCTCTCGAAAGCAATGTAACAGCTCTTATAGAAGACTTCGTGCGGATCGCCGATTTTCTCTCCCGTATGCCGGTAAAGCTCGAGATAGGTTTCGGCTTTCTCCAGCACTAACGGCAGCCAGCTCGAGTTGGATTCGAGGATCGCCACTTTGAGACGCGGAAATTTCTCGAGCCAACCGGTCATCAAAACCACACCGGTCCAGGTCATGGCCTCGGCGATGAAGCCGTAAGCTGCGTCGCCGGCTTGCTTGGAGCCCATGATCTGCATGATATTGGCGACAAACTGTCCCGGTGAATAAACCAAAGTGTCTTCGTCCGCGAATAACCGTTTTCGGTTCGATCCCATGCGTTCTCCCAGCCCCGGAGACATGGCCTCGCCCCGCGACGGAAACGTATGCATCCCCAACACGATGCCTAGTTCTTCAAACTCCCGCCACAGAGGATCGAACTCCGGGAAGGTCGGATACTTGTTGTGGGCAATGATCGGACGCACAAGAGCGGACTTGAATCCGCGCTTTGCCACCCGGCGTAACTCCTCGATCGCATAGTCGACGTTTTGTATCGGCAGAACCGCCGCGGGATACAGTCTCTTGGGATCGGCGCTGCAATAATCATAGACCCAGTCGTTGTACGCTCTAGCGCAGATATGCGCCGCATCGGCGTCATCCACGAGAGGGAGATAGACGAACGTAGACGGAAATATCATCACCTGGTCAATGCCCGCGGCGTCCATATCTTTTAGCCGCGCATGAGGGTCTCTGGCGCTGGCGTTCCTGCCGATCCTTTCATCCCACTCCTTCGTGCCCGGCTGCGTGGCACCAATGATTTCCTTGGTGAGTCCGGGATGCCAGGTTTCCCCCGGATATTTCCACTGGTCAGGATTTCTAAAGCTGATCTTTGAATTGCGCACCAAAATGAGGCGGTCGGCGTCCCGGTAGAAATGAGTCTTGGCGAATTCCTGTTGCTTCTGCGGAATATATTTGTCCCAGATCTCCGGGGCTCATAGATGTGGCTGTCACAATCAAACACAGGAAAGTTCTTTTTGCGACCCATAGCTTTGTATGACATAACTAATCTCCCTTGACTTGAATTGCCATTTAACATTCCCTGTGCAACACAGCCCGGTCATGATGCTCCTAATCACTTGCATCATTTAGACTTCAAGAAATCTCTCATGATGCCATGAGCCTTTTCCGGCTCCGTGTAAAAGTAACTATGGCGCTCGCCTGGAAGGACGACCAACTTGGAATTCGGAATTCCCTTCGCCAAGACGTCAGCGCCGGCGCGATGAGACATGTCACTGACGACAAAATGATCGTCGTCGCCCACAAAGATCAAGGTCGGCACTTTGATGTCCTTTAATCGCCCGCTGGTATCATGGGCCTGACGCGCCAAGACATGGCGAAAATAAAACTCCACGGGACAGAGGTTGGCCATCCGCACTTTGAGGTATTTCTCGATGAGGTCCATATGCTGCTTTGCGTACGTCTCTGTCCAGCCCACGACGATGGTGTGCTCTCTGACGTATTTTTCATAACCCATCTCGACCATCTCTTTAGCGATTCTTAGCGGAATCCCCGTCTCTCCGGGGTGCGCTGCCCCGCTGGATGCGAGGATCAGCTTGCTCACTTTACGGGGATGATCGAGCGCCAGCAGTTGGGCCACCCGTCCGCCCATGGAATGACCGCACACAACGGCGCCTTCAAGATCCAGATGATTCATAACCGCGGCCGCATCATCAGCAAACATGTCCGTGCTGTAATTCGCGGAGGGTTTACCGGATAAACCGGTACCACGATAGTCAAAAATGATCACGCGGTGATCGCGGGCGAACTCTGGGATCTGATAGATCTTCCAAACGGCGCCGTCACAGGCGGTCTCGCTGAGAAAAGAAAAGGCGTGCCCTCACCCGATACCTCGTAATAAATATCCACTCCGTCTTTTGTTTTTACATAGGGCATGAAAGACCTCCTAACATGTTATCCTGAACGAAGTGAAGGATCTATTAGACCTGTCTTGAGCACGGTCCAAGGATTCTTCGCCTTGCGGCTCAGAATGACATTCTAATCCAACTGACACTAGTAACTCTCTATGAACTCGCGGATCGTCTTATGAGCCGCAGCGGGGTTGGCAAAGAAATAACTATGTCTCTCCCCGGGGAGCACCACAAGCTTTGCATTTGGAATTCCCTGGGCCAGGATTTCGGATGAGCTCCGGTGGTTGATGTCGCTGGTTACGTTGCGGTCGTCTTCCCCCACCAAGATGAGTGTCGGTACGCGGATATCTTTGAGACGGCCGGTTGTATCGTGACTCTGGCGCGCAATCAGATGGCGCAGATAGAATTCTACCGGACAAAGATTCGCCATCCGCACCTGGAGGTACTTCTCCACACGCTCCGGATACTTCTTTGCAAACTCATCGGTAAAGCCAACGAGAATGGAGTGATCCCGCACGTATTTTTCGTAACCCCACTCGATCATCTCTTGGCAAATCTTGAGGGAAGCCCTTTAGTGGCCGGGAAAGCGGCACCGGTGGATGCGAGGATTAATTTGTCCACTTTGTCCGGATGTTCCAGCGCCAGCAGTTGGGCGATCCTGCCGCCCATCGAATGTCCGATCACGATCGCCTTTTGGGCGCCGAGATGATCCATCAGCGCGGCCGCATCGTCGCAAAACATTCTTCGTTGAGTAATCGATGGAGGGTTTGCCCGAGCGCCCCGTCCCACGATAATCGTGCAGGATGACCTGATGGTCGCGGGAAAATTCCTCCAGTTGATGGATTTTCCAGACCTCACCGTCGCAAGCCGTTTCACTAAGGAAGACCATCGGTTGGCCCCGGCCGTGGACCTCATAATAAATTTCTGTATCTTTCAATTGCAGCAATGGCATTTCTAAACCTCCGATTTAGCACTTTCTGTTACCTCACAGGTTCATAGACCAGGACGGGTTTCTTGACAAGAGACCGGCTGTTGTTTGAGCTTGACCGGGCACGATCCAAGCGATATTTCAGTCGCTGACTGTTATCGACGACTTCGGAAGATTGAGGAGGAGCCTATGGCCCAGCGGTTTTTCACACGGAAAGTTCGTTTCAGCCACATCCAGTTATTAGCTCCTTTCTTTATTCTTCTTTTTCCCTTTGCGGCGTTGTCGCAGCATTCGCCGAAGATTCCGTTTCCCTATGGTCCCATGGGTCTCAACAGTATGCCGTGGATCGTCGCCAAGGAGGCCAACCTTTTCGAGAAGAACGGTCTAAACGTTGACATGATTTTTGTCGGCGTTTCTACGGTCATGGTTCAATCCATGCTCTCAGGATCCGCCAACGTCGGGGGTCTTGGCGGACCGGCGGTGGTTTCGAACGTTTTGAGAGGAGGCGACATCATCCAGATCGCAGCGACGGTACCCTATTTCACCCAGTCCCTAATGGTTCGCCCACAGATTACGGAGCTTGGCGGCCTGAGAGGAAAAAAGTCGGCATCACCAGATTCGGAGCGGTTACCGACCTCGCGCTTCGCGCCCTTTTGAGCGGAACAATATTAAGGATGTTACGATCCTGCAGATGGGCGGACTGGCGGAGACGATGGCGGGGCTTTCTAAAGGGTCGGTGGATGGATCCATGGTTTCCCCTCCACATAATTTTACCCTACTCAAGCAGGGGTTTCGCGAGCTGGTCTCGCCGAAAGATCTGAGAAAACTGGGGATTGGCTTTTTGACCAATGGGGTGGTCGCCAGACGATCTTATGCTGCAAGTAATCGAGATGTCGCCGTCCGCATGATCAAAGCCACCGCGGAAGGAACCAAGCTAATGACGACGAACGAAGGTTTGACCAAAAAGCTGATCTCGAAGTACCTCCACATCGACGACCCAGAGCTGCTGCAGCAGAGTTATCTTTACGTGGTCGAGAACTTTGCCCGAGAGCCCACTGTTCCACCGGGCGCGATGCAATGGATGGCACAACAGCTGGCGCAGATGAATCTGGTCGATGCCAAGGCGCTGCAGAATACTCCCCCATCCGCATTCTTCGACAACAGCTACGTCGAAGAACTGAAGCAATCGGGATTTTTCGACAATCTCTGGAAGTAACCACAGGCTACTGAAAAAGACTCATATGCTTCGTTGCGCTCAATCGCCTCGCTTCACGTACTGGCTAAGTACCCTCCGCTCGTCGATTATTCGCGCGTATCGCCTCATGAGATCTGGTATGGTAGCCTGCAACTAGATTTATGAGCCACCTGCTAGCAAAGCGTTGCTTGATTCGATGCGCAGGATATTCGACCGAGTTCGCTCAGAGTCACCAGGAATCAGCTGTTGATTCGGTTCGTGTTGTAATGTTACGTTCCGCATGAAGCGTCTATAAACAATAGGAGGAGCGCACAATGGCAAACGAGGCGAAGGAAAAATTGGTTGCCGGTCTAAACGATGATCTGGCTCTTGAGCTTGCTGGGATTGTTCGCTCGGTGAATCAGGCGAGCACGGCGGGAGGCCTGCTCGGCCATGAGCTCCGGGAGCTGCTGCAAAAAGAGTTGCCTGTGGAACTGCAGCACGCCCAATTCCTTGCAGACAAAATAGCTATCCTCGGCGGGACACCTACAACCTCAATCGCGGAGGTGGCGCTTCCCGTCGATGTAGGAAAGATGATCGACGAGGATATCGCCACAGAATGGAAAATCGTCAGCCGCCTTCGAGAGCGGGCCAGCCAGGCCGGAGTTTCGGTGACATCGGTCTGAAAATCAGGCTTGAAGAAATGATCGCCGAGGGAACGGACCACGCTAATGCGCTCCAGCGACTGGTCGGCCTGACTCAATGAGGGAGTATAATGGCGATTCCAGACCTGTTAAGCCGTTCTGAGCTTTTCTGCGAGCTTCCTGCCGTGGTTCTCAATGATATCGCCGGAATTTGTCGCGAGGTTAAAGTTTCAAAAGGGGAAGTCGTCTTTCGCATCGGCGACTTGAGTAAAGATGTTTACATTCTCGCGGAAGGATCCATGGAGCTAGGCTACGGATTAATTTCGGCGGACGAGTCAAAACCTGGTACGATCCGAGAGCCCGGGGAGTTTTTTGGATGGGGAGCGTTGGCGGGAGAGGGGAATTACAGGCTTATTAACGCGATGGCTGTTCAGGAAACACAACTCATCGTCGTTGATGGCGTGGAGCTTATGAACCTCCTTGAGGGTCAGCCGGCGGCCGGTTTCCGCTTCATACGCAAGCTCCTTGCAATCATTCTGAATCGAATCGTCGCGATGACAGCTACTTGAGGAACTTACAGTCGCAGTACTGAAGGCAGTTGGATGGAAGTACCCGGTGACACTCACTACGTCTTTGTCTGTCAAGGAAAGAATTGCCTTACCAAAGGATCGGCGCAACTCCTAGGTCAAATTCGGACGGCATTGGGCGGAGAACAAACATTTAAGGTGGTCCCGTTCATATGCTTCGGCGCTTGCACTGCCTCGCCAAACATAGCGGTCTTCCCGGACCGCCTGTGGTACTCGATGGTAATGCCGGAGCAGCAGCATTGCGTAATCCAGTCCATTCTAAAGGGTGAAGAAATATCCGAGCTATCAGCAAACGTCAGCAACGATCTCAAGGACCTTGTCTTCCGGATGTTAAGAAAGCCTTTTGGTATGTAACCACAGACTGCCGAAAAAGGCTCATATCTCACAGCCGATCGCTCCTTCGATAAACTCAGGGCGGGCTCTGAGCAACGTCGAAGGGTGCTGCTCAATCGCCTCGCTCAGGTGGCCTATCGCGTATGGCTTATAGCGTATGGTTCCAACTATATGCCATAAGCTATCCAGCCATATGCGACACTTCGTGCGCCTCACCTCTAAGAGCTTTTGAGTAAGCTGCAAGCGAAAAATTTCAGTAACCGGCGCGTGAATCTAGGTCACCCTCCGATCCTCACGACGCGATCATTCTCGCCATCTGCGAAATAACATATAATGTTGCGTTACATTGCTGAGGGGAAAGGGGACTAGATATGCCAGGGACGACCAGAGTTTTACTTGTTTTGAGGCTAAGTCTTTTTCTACTGCTAGTTGTTCCGCGTCCTACCTACCCCCACGAAGGAGAACTGGATTCCTACGGATGTCACTATGATAAAGACCAGAAGAACTATCACTGCCACGAAGGTGTGTTTAAAGGAGGGAGTTTCCCTTCTAAAATCGAGATGATCCGACTCCTCAAAATTCAATTTCTTAATTTGGGTCGTCCCTGGCCTTATGGAGACGTAGCCGAAGAGGACATCACTCTCTCCCCAGACCGAAACTCAGCAATAACCTCCATCGTTTTCTTTCTCTTGGCCGACGTCTTTCGTCGCGGCTTCTAAATTGGGTCTTCAGCCCTCCGTGTGGCTCACCGCAACCAATACCAAAAAGAATTCCGCGAACTCTTTCGTCAGTAGACCTTTCTGCCCTTTCAAATCCAAATTGCGGCGCAAAGAAGAAACACCATCTTCGTGAATCGGTTTTACAGAAGGCCGTCAAAGACGCTGTGCGAAAGGCGGGGATATCCAAACCGGCAATGTGCCACAGCTTTCGTCATTCGTTCGCCACTCACTTGCTTGAGGACGGTTACGACATTCGCACAGTTCAGGAACTCTTGGGCCACAAAGACGTGAGCACGACAATGATCTACACGCACGTTCTGAATCGTGGCGGTCGCGGCGTTAACAGCCCTGCGGATCGGCTCTGAGCGGCCGTCCGTTATCCCAATACACTGCGGGCTGATATCCTCATACACTGCCGGATTGGCAGCGTTTGGGGAAATCAATAGTTCTTGACAAGTTCACTGTAGATAACCGATATTGCATCCAGTTTTGTTTTTTGGACTTACGAGGAATTTACGCTAATACACTGCCGGAATCGTGGCAGTAGACTCCATGGTTGCGCGCGATTGCCCGCGAGAACGACCCAGGAAGCAGAGTGAACGCCATGGCAAAGCCCTCGAAATTTGCTCACATCGTCTATCGCACTAGACGCTTCGAAGAGATGACTAGTTGGTACGAAAGAGTGTTCGAGGCTAAAGTGCAATACAAGAATCCTGCTCTTGCATTCCTTACATACGACGAGGAGCATCACCGTTTCGCATTCGGCAATTTGGATGTGCTCGATCCGGCCGGGAAGGGCTCCGCAGGCAAGTCGGATGCGGGCGTGGACCACGTGGCCTATACATATGCGAGCCTCCGAGATCTAATCGAAACGTACACACGGCTCAAGAAACTAGGCATCACACCTTACTGGCCTATACGCCACGGTCCAACGCTGTCGCTCTACTACAAGGATCCCGATGGAAACCGAATCGAGTTTCAGGTCGATTGCTTTGCGACGGCAGAGGAGGCCAACGCATACATGCGAGGTGAGGCCTTTTCCTCCAATCCTATCGGTGTGAACTTCGATCCAGATGAACTCGTCGAGCAATTCAATAAAGGGGTACCAGAGGATCAGCTTCTCGCTCGACCTGAGGGACCGCCCGCGCCAATCCCGCGCGAGCATGGCCTGGCGCCTAACGGCCGGTTGTTGCCCGACGCCTATGCCTCAGCGCCGGGCGCTTCGTCCGGCGCGGCAAAACCGGGACGTTATGCGGATGGACGTTTCGGCGCACTCAGCCGTTCCAGACCCACCGGCGTTTTGTAACGCATCTTGCAGCGGGGCCTCGCCATTGAGTAGAGTGCGTAACGGAGGCGAACATGCCACTACACGGGATTTCACACATCGGCCTTTCCACGCTCGACCTTGATGCCACCCGAACCTTTTACGAACGTGTGCTCGGCTTTCGCCTCGTGACCATCGAGCAGATCGATCTCGAGGAAGGGGGATGTATCCGCCACGCATTCTTCGACTGCGGCGACGGCGAACTCCTCGGCTTTATGGAGCCTCGCCGTATCGAGACAATACCAGCGGAGTACGACACCGGCATCAACCGAGGCCTCAGCGTGCCCGACTGGTTTTACCACGTCGCCTTCGACGCTGGCTCGGTCGAAGAGTTGCACGCGAAGCGTTCGGAGCTGATCGCCAAGGGTGTCAAGGTCACGCCGATCGTCGATCACGATTGGATCTTGTCGATCTACTTCAAGGATCCCAACGGCCTGTTACTCGAGTACGCCGCGCAGACTCGCGCACCCGCCGACCCCAGGTGAGCGCGGGCCGACGCATTACGGCTACCTTGCGCCGACCCTCCCGTATCACCGATTTCCGCGATTCCTAGTACTCGGTCGCATATGAAACGCCGCTTGCGGTCGGGATTCGGAGAACGTGGCGGAGGCCCGCATACCCGCGCTTGCAGCGGTACGGCACTCCGCGGCCGCCGCTGAAGCCGAGCGTTATGCGACGTAGAAGATTTAATCTGCAACCGCACCTTGTTGGGGAACTTCTGAACTTCGGCCGCTCTCGGCTGACGATTGGGAGGGTTTGTTCGCAGCTGCTGCAGACCCGATGATCTGGGAGCTACATCCCGCTCACGATCGCTACAAGGAAGAAGTGTTCAGAGAATATTTTCAAGAGGCGTTGGCATCGGGAGGAGCTCTTGTTGCTTTGGACCGAAAGACTCAGAAAATTATCGGCTCGTCACGGTACTTCTGGTACGGACCTGAGCCGAGCGAACTTGAGATCGGCTGGACGTTCCTCGCCCGCGCCTATTGGGGTGGAAATTACAACGGAGAGATGAAGCGACTCATGTTGGACTACGCCTTTACGTTTGTGGATCATGTTATCTTTCGGGTGGGGACAACGAATCTCCGGTCGCGTAGAGCTATCGAGAAGATCGGCGGGGTTCTGACAGATCGTCGGGAAAGGATAACTCTTCACTGGAAACATTGTTGAGCATGTCGTCTATCAGATCAACAAACCAGCGCCATTAGAATAGAGACAACCGCACCGCGTGCGTGTGGAAGAGTTTGAATGATGCAATCCAACATAACCCGCCGCTTGAGCCGACAACGAGATCTTGTGATGAGCGATTCCGTTTCTGTTAGCGGCTCAGCGGCATAGCGTTAGACGACCTCGGTAACGCCTCAACGTGTCGGCACCAAATTACCTCCGCGACCTGAATCCCGCCGCTTTCTGGGCGGGAATAACGGTGTTCTTCTGGTACGCGTTTGCGGGGATTCCTTCACCTCGCCGTTGCCGCTCAGCTGAAGCTTTCGCCGGGCCAAACGGCGAGCTGGGTTCGATCGTCTGGCTCACAAGCGCGGCGACTTCCATTGGGGCTTCGCTTTTCTACCGCATCCCAATTCCAATCACCTGGACGATTCCCGGAATTATCTATCTCGGTGCTCTGGCTGGCGCGCTTCAGCTACGCCGACATCGTAGGAGCCAATCTCCTCGCCGGTGTTCTCATGGTCGTGCTAGGGGGCGTTCGGAATCGGAAAGCGCATCGCTGACCTGGCTCCCCTCCCAATAGTGATGGGAATGTTCGCCGGGAGCATCCTCGAGTATGGGACGCGCCTCGTGTGCCGCCACGGTCGAGGATTTCCTCGTCGCAGGTACTTGCGTCCTGTTGCTACTCTCGCGGGGCGGCTGCTGAACGACCACCGTCTGCCACCTGTTGGGCTTGCCGCTGTCGGCGGAGGAATCGCAATCTTTCTGCGAAGCTCAGCAGTTGCGATTGACGCGACCTGGTCAGCACCGGACCTGGTCGTCCCGGAGATGACTTTCGGGTTAGCGGCGTTCGCCGCCATCACTCTGCCCATGATCGTCCTGTCGATGGGATTGGGTAACGTTCAGGGTCTCGGTTTCCTTCAAGCGCAGGGGTACAAGGTGGCCGTGAACCCGGTATCGGTCCTCGTCGGGATCGCGCGTCGACGCTGAACGCGACTTTCGGCGGCCATCCAGCGATCGTCGCGCGTACGGGAGTTGCGATGCTTGCTGCAGAGGACGCCGGGCCGGCAGAAAGGACGATACTGGGGCGTTGTAATCTCTGCATTGCTGACGTTGCTCATCGCCTTCGCTGGAACAACCATTGCCGCACTTGTCGGGGTGCTTCCTCGGTCATACGTTTTCGCGCTCGCCGGCCTTCGCGATCCTCGGCGCACTGCAGGATTCGTTAGAGAAGAGTTTCTCCGGGCCGCTCCGCTTTGGCGCCTCGTCGCATTCATGGTCGCGGTCACTCCGTTCGCGATTCTAGGCATTAGCTCCGCTTTCTGGGCACTGCTTGCGGGGGTCGCTGCGTCGGCACTCTTGGAACGCCAGGAGCTGTCAAAGCAATGGCAGTCATAAGGTCGCTGGCAACAAGCGCTTGCAGTGGGACGCGCCGCGGCGCGCCCCTGAAGTGCGTCGTTAGGGTGTTCAATTACCAGAGAATACACCGACGGAAATGACTATGTTGATTGAGCTGGACAGTGACAACCGAGCGTCCTTACGGAGGCTGTTCGATCGTTATCCGTGCCTGCACGGTAGTGTCGCAGCGGTCATCGAAGGCGGCATGGGGAGGGTCTTTGCGGATGCACAAGAGGAGCCCTGTGTGGCCCTCGCCGTACTCGATTTTCATTTCCTGGCGGGTGACCCACTCCATGCAAATGCCCTGCTGCTCTTCAAGTTGCTCCAACCCGGGGATGTGGTCATTGCCCCCACCCCAGCGTGGCAGCACCTGGTAGCTGCAACCTATCCGAGCGCGTTGGCCGTGTATCGTCGCGAAGCCTTTCAGGCAGAACAGTTCGATATCGATCAGTTGAGACGGTTCTGTCAGGCACTGCCCAGCGGGTTTGAACTACGGCAAGTGCGCCTGGAAGAGGTGACGCAATTCGCCACAGATCTGGATCCTGCCCTGATCTACAACTTTCGTTCCCACGAAGAGTTCATAACCCGAGGAGTCGGCGTGGGCATCCTACATCAGGGCACGTTTGTCTCCGGCGCTTCCTCCGCAGCGGTTGGCGGGGAAATGGAGATCGAGATTCAGACCCACCGTCAGCTTTCGTCGCCGTGGGTTGGCCCGTGCTGTCGCGGCAGCCCTGATACTGTATTGCTTAGAGCACGGAATAGAAGCGTGTTGGGATGCGGCAGAATGAGCCCTCTGCAGCCCTCGCACGACAACTGGGGTTTCACTCGACCGGGAAATACGAGGCGTACAGACTGAAACAGCCGGAGGGCAAGAGCGCCGCACGCTGAACTCGTGCCTCACTGCGCACCTAACACTCACATGCCTTACAGCCGCCCATTTCAGGCGCCGCTCACCGCGGGCGTTAGGTGTTCGTAATATGTCTGCTCGGCGGGTGGAACAGAGATCTTTTCGGAAACCCATCAAACAACGGCGTCCGCGATATGGTGAAACAGAACCGCAACCTGGTTCTCCAAGTTTTCTCAAAGGATACATGGACGGCATCCATTATGTCTCCGTCGTAAAGATGAGAGCCTGCAGGGTCTTATACAAGTGCTCAAAATTCCGACACCGCCGCTATGAGCTATCTTTATGATGAGACCACCCGGCGCCTGGAAAAGATCTCCGCCCCAATGCCGAATCCATCAGTTTCCACTATGAGATGGCCGCCCTCGATGATCCGCGGGCCGCAAGTTCTCCGCCAAGAGAGTTTTGGGATCCAAGCCTGGTCGAAGAGATCCGCCGTTCTGGATTGTGGAACAACTCTATAAGCAATAAAATTTGGATTGCGGCATTGGAAAAGAGGATGAGCTCGCGCAAAGACGCAAAGTACGCCCTTGGGGTCGAGGGTACGCCAAGTGACGAGCCGAGGCCCTCATCCCGAGCGAATGCGGGGATACAAAGATTTCTCCCGGAGTTTACCCTGGGCTTGGCCGAGGGGTCGAAATGACAAAGCGCGTCACTTTGCGCCCTTGGCGCCTTGGCGGGATAAAATTTGTTGAAGTATTTCTGCGGAATATTTAAAGGGATGAACCGCGTTGACTTTCCGCTTGGATCATAACCGGTTTTCTCTCATGTAGCTTCTTCCGACCGCCGGCCCTGTGGTCGGCGGATGGTCAAAAATTGAGCGGCTTCGGTCATCTGGTTATCCTGCGCCGGTGGCTTCCCTTGGGATCATCGACGTAATGCGCAAAGCTGGACTCTTCAAAAGTACGGGCTCGACGTCGATCTAGTTTACATTCAGGGCAGTCCTATTTTAACCGCTCGCCATGGTGTGGGGCAGGTTCCTCTGAGCTTCTCTGGGCGGTGCTGCCATTGTCGCCTCCGCGGTGGGCGGGGCTCGACACAGTCTACCTCGCCTGCGGAATCAATACGCTTTTACTGGCGCCTTTTCCACCCCCGATGTCAAGACTTTAGACGATCTAAGGGTAAAAAGATCGGTCTCACGCACCATGGGCTCTCAGGAGGATGCCGTGATGCGTTTCCTGCTCAAGGAGCGGGGATCAATCCGGATCGTGACGTCAGCTTCTTGGCGGTCGGTGCGGCCCCGACTCGCCTAGCTGCCCTGAGCAAGGGAGTCGTCCAGGCTTCGGTCTTTATCCCCCTCAAGACATTGCCGCGGAGAAGCTGGTCTCCACCCGCTCATCGATATGAGCCAGCTCGGTCTCTACAATCCGGGCAGCTGTTTCGCCAGTACAAAGAGTTACATTAAGAACCATCGCGATACGGTTACCCGCGTAATGAAGGCTTTATCGAAGGACTGAAGTTTTATCGCGAGAACAAAGAACATCGTTTTGAAAGTCACCGCCGATTTTGCCCAAAACCGAGACATAGAGGTTTTTGAACGCGACCTACAACACGGTGACGCGTTTTCAAGATCGGGTCCCCACGTCAATAGTGAAGGGGATCGAATTCATGCTCAAAGCGATCGAGCTGCGCGACCCGCGCGCCAAGAATTTGATCCAGCCAATGCCGTGGATTCGAGCTTCATTCAGGAGTTGGAAAAACCGGCTTCGTGGACTCCGTCTGGAAAAAGGCAGACGCCGCGCCCTAATCCAATCCCCGGACAAGGCCGGTCTTTCCAGAAGCCGATAACCGTGAGCATCAGCCGACCCAGCTGTAGCAGAATCCCGAGATAGCATTGGTGGGTACAGGTCCTCGCAGAAGTCCGACCCAGTTTTCTCCCATTTTGATCTTTCAAGCGAAGCGCAGCGACAAAATGAACGAAAGCAGAGGGTTCAGGCACGGAGCAGGAAAGAAACTCTGTGGAGGTTATGAGGCTGATCCTCGATACGAGCGACCTCGGCATAGTGGGTGATTACGTAGCGAGGGGTCACCGATCAGGTAGCGGCTAAGGAGAACCGTACGGCGGCATCTGCCCCGGTGACATCGAATACCGTTTTCCTGGCAACCACGGTCGCGGCGGAGATTCAACTTGACGGATGGGGCAGTCCAACAACGGGACCGCGCGACGGGTGCCGTGTCGAACAACGTCACCATTCTCAATCGAGCTGGTTTGTTAATGTTGCGACCGGGACTCTCCACCTTGCGGCTATTGCGACCGCCGCCATCGATAAAGCGGCCTCCCATCCCAACGTTCTCACCGATTATGACGCCGAAAGTCGGCCACGAGGCGCGTTCCCGATATTGGGGCTGATGAGTTTTCACTGGCGTCGCGAGCGCCAGAGGCTCCGACCAAGGTACTAGTGATCCCGTAGTTGGCAGCGGTCTCTCGCCATCACTTCAACCAGGTCGCGCGAAGGCGGCACACTCCAGGGTCATGAAACTCTCGATGCGAATTCGCGTTAACGCGCTCTTTCAACTGAAGAATTACCATTCAGCCGGTTATACACTTAGATACGCCCTAATCTTTTTGGTCGCTCATCCGCAATCTCTACAGATCGTTCGCTTTTGGATTCAGCCGGTCATCCTGGCCGTCCTTCACTCAAACAAGATTGGCACGCTGGTTGCGTTCCGTTTGGCAATGGGAGCGTCGTCAGAACTTCGAACCAACAATAGATGCCGAAAATAAGACTGGGAAAGAGACTAGAAACAATCTTTATGAACGAGTTTTTGCTGCTTACGGTCGTTATCGTCTACGTGGCGATCAGTTACAGGTCCACACTCCAGCGGAGGCGCACAGCGATCAGCAAGACCATCACAGAGAACGAGGTTCCTATAAGCCTCGTGGAACGCGTGATAATTGAGGATTCCTGGCATTGCTTTTTCATGGCAACCCCGCGAGGAGCCGGCCGAATCCCTCAATCGGTTCGTGAATACTGAGATGTTTGAGCGACGCCCACACATCCGCCGGCACATATCCGTTGCCAACACGACCGTACCCAGATCCCGTTCCAATGGAGCGATCGCAGCCAGACAATCCCATCCCGCACCCAACAGATAGAGGCAATCGCCTCCCCGCTGTCTACGAAAAGTTTCTTCGCTTTTGCATAGATTTCTTTCCACCGGCATCTTGCCCACATCGCTGAATGAAACATCCACTCCTTTCATCGCCACCACTTTGAAACCCGCTTGTTCAAAAAATTGGCGAACTTCAGATTCAAGTCATCGCGAAAAATAAGTCAGTCCCACCATGCTCTTGACGCCAAGTAGCTTGAGTGCTTGGATTCTGCACCATGGTGGTGCTTATGACGTTACGCCGTGCTTCTTCTCCAATCCTCGGGGTGTAGTCTCTTGTCGAACCTCGACGCCGTGCAGCATGTACGGCGGAGCACCTTAGGCAGCGCCAGATCCACTTTGAGCTCCGCAAGCTCGCCGACCCGTTGGTCAGCTATTGCCAGGTGTCCCTCGAACTCCTTCTCAGTCCCGGCGCGTATGCCGATATAACGCGGCACCACGCAGACGCCGTCGAGGCATAAAGCGGATGAAAGCTTCCAAAGGACCGGCCCTGAACGTTGGCTTTACCAATCCGATTGTTCCCCGCGCATCCGTACATGTTTCCTCCTGCCGGGTTGTTCCCAAAACGGCGCCGCGCTTAACTAATGTAACAAAGACTGGAGTTGCCGCGCGTTCGAGTTTCAGCGAGGCCTAAACCTGCTGCACACTTAGTACATGGAAGGATAAGAGTCAATTCAATCTATCAGAAGGACCTGGCGCGCGTGTTGTCGGAGCTTAGGAAGGCCTCAGCTTAGATAAACTAGCGCTTTGGTTGGAAACGTTTCTAACGACACCGTCATGAACAAAAGATTGACTTGTGCTGGGTTGCTTCCTACCAGCACAAGTCAATGAGGTCTCAAACTCGGGCGGCGGCCATAGCAAAAGCTGCTCACCAAAAAAAGAACCAGGAAAACCACAAACAGAATCCACGCGATCTGCGTGGCTGCGCCGGCGATGCCGCTTAATCCTAGAGGCCCGCAATCAATCCGACGATAAGAAAAGTAATGCTCCAACTCAACATAGCAGTTTCTCCTTTTTAAAAGGAACCAAAAAGCTTTGTGCTCGTGCTAAGGACGCCAGCGTCTTCCAGCACGCGCCCTAGTTGTTGCTTCGCGGCCTCCCTGCAATTGTCCAGCAATACGTAACTGAACGAAGTACAC
>ERZ1370068.1719-contig-11644_pt1 | contig 99239 bp, 122 predicted proteins | sample MGYA00561227_ERZ1370068 | MGnify/ENA primary metagenome ERZ1370068 (study PRJEB38410, sample SAMEA6850437) | metagenome | study: Metagenomic assessment of the ecological functions of the soil: analysis of the soil microbiota associated with the...
GGTATGCTTCGTTCGGTTACGTATTGCCTTTATCGGCGGATGGCCCCGACACCACATGGCGAGCTTCGTCGTCGGCGGAAGCTGCATCACTTCGCCCGGCGTCAGCAGCGGTCGCGCCGTCTCCTGCCGGCGACACCATCAGATGGCCGAGCCACGGCGCGAGGCGATGGCCGGCGTAGTTCGCTGCGCGCGCGATCTCCGGTCGCGGTGCCGAGCGCATCGGAGATGCGCTTGGCGGTGCGCTCGTCGTTGGTGGCGAAGGCGATGCGGACGTGGCAGTTGTCGAGGATGGCGTGGTTGTGGCCGTAGGCCTTGTCGATCTGATTGCAGGCGACTGCGCGATCAGGAACGCGCGCAGGCCGTAGCCGGCCATGAAGGCCAGCGCGATCTCGAAGAAATCGAGCCGGCCGAGCGCCGGGAACTCGTCGAGCATCAGCAGCAGCCGATGCCGGCGCGCGTGCCTGTCGGATCCTCGAGCGTCTCGGTCAGCCGCCGGCCGATCTGGTTGAGCATCAGGCGGATCAGCGGCTTGGTGCGGCTGATGTCGGAGGGCGGCACGACCAGGTAGAGCGAGACCGGACGCTCGGCCGTCGATCAGATCGGCGATGCGCCAGTCGCAGCGCGACGTGACCGCGGCGACGGTCGGATCGCGATAGAGGCCGAGGAAGCTCATCGCGGTCGAGAGCACGCCGGAGCGCTCGTTCTCGCTCTTGTTGAGCACCTCGCGCGCGGCCGAGGCGACCACCGGATGCACTGGGCCGTCGCCCAGATGCTGGCGTCGTCATCATGCGCGTGCAGCGTGCGTCTCGATCGGGCGCGCCGGATCGGACAGGAAGTTGGCGACGCCGCGCGAGCGTCTTGTCGGCTTCGGCGTAGAGCACGTGCAGGATGGCGCCGACCAGCAGCGCAGTGACTGGTCTTCTCCCAGTGATTGCGCCGTTCGAGCGCGCCTTCCGGATCGACCAGGATGTCGGCGATGTTCTGCACGTCGCGCACCTCGTGCTGCGCCGCGTGCGCACTTCGAGCAGCGGATTGTAAGCGGCCGACGCGGCGTTGGTCGGATCGAACAGCAGGCAGTGCGAGAAGCGGGCGCGCCAGCCGGCGGTGAGCTGCCAGTTCTCGCCCTTGATGTCGTGGATGACGGCCGAGCCCGGCCAGGTCAGGAGGGTCGGCACGACGAGCCCCACGCCTTTGCCCGACCGGGTGGGAGCAAAGGCCATGACGTGGTCCGGCCCGTCGTGCCGAAGGTAATCGGTGCCGTGGCGCCCGAAGAAAGACGCCGGCGGGCTTTCAGCAAGCCCGCGCTGCGATTTCATCGCTGCGATGCCCAGCGCGCAGACCCATAGGTCGTGACGAGCCTGGATTGCCGCGCGCGATCACACCGATGCGGCGATCGCCGCGCACGGCGCTGGCGATGCCGCTGCAGAGCGGCGATCGCGCCGCCGCGCAGAAAGATAGCGGGCGCGTAAGCGTTGTAGAAAGTACCACCACTGGAACAGTCGCCACGGGTAGTAGACCGGCGTAGCGAAGACGACGAACCACGGTGCGCCCAGGCGCGCCTGATAGCCGAGATGCCGCCGCCGTGTATTGCGTGGCGAGGCCGACGCCCAGTCCGGCAATCGCAAACACCAGCACGACCTGGCCCGTCAAGACACCCCGTGGACACCCGGCGACTCCCCGCGTAGTAGTGAGGTGCGCACTGGGCAGCGCGAAGTTCAGCGAAGCTAAGCGGGTCGCTTACATCACAGCTGCGACATGCGCTACGGCGAGCGAAGTCTCGCGCGACGAGCTAACGGCGAAAACCGGCCCAGGGAGTACTACGGAGGGGTCGAGCGTAGTGGGACGACGATTTCGCGCTATGAGAAGACGGCAGGGAACGCGACCAATGAATTCGATGGTTTACGAGGGGCACTGCCGCCGATGGCCGGCAGCATGCGCGTTCCAGTCGGAACGCGCCTCGTTCGCGTGCGACGGTCGGGTCATTGCGAACCATTTTTAGCGCGGCTCGTTTGTTGCGCCGAAACGCCGTGACTTGGCGCTTTCCCACCTGCGAAGTTGGTGCGGGTTTGGTCAGTCAGGCGTGGACGCACCTTGCCACTTTCCCAGTTGTAAACGGACTGCGCTGACGCCCAGCAGCAACTTTCCTAGACTTTCGCGGACAGGCCCAGTCAGTGCCGATGCGACCGCAGACCTTTGGCGATATAAAGCGCGCACGTTCGTTCCTGGTGCGCTAGTTTGCAGTGCCGGCGACATGTTGCTTTGCGTGACGTATCAGCGACTTGACTTGGCGCTCGAGGTGTACCCTTGACGCTTCAGCAACGCTATGTCGCGCCGATGCATCGCGGTTACTTTTTCGTCATCACCTTGAGTCGACTTTGTTGTCGAGAGCCTCTTTATTTCTTCTCGGAGACGCACGTTGGCGATATTTCTGGCATTTGCGTTCCTAGAATTCAAACGACAAACTTTAACAAAACGCAGTTTTACTTCCAAATAATAAAGAGCTGTGACTGGTTACAGTAAGATCCGGCGATCGCGATCAGGGACACCGAAAGCGGTCGCTCGACGGCTGTCGACCCTGACCCGACGGTCAGACTCGCAGAAGCAGACGCTCCGGGATCAAGAGGTCGCTGGTGGTACTGGCGCGACGTTGAAATGAAATGGCCCGCGTTGCGCGGGCCGGAGTCCTGAGCGAATGCTGTGAGGCGGGTTACCCGCCGCCACTTACTCTTGCATGCCCTCCATGTTGCTCGGACGGCCTTAAGCTCGTCCGCCGAGCTTCCTTGCGAGAAGCATCAACAAGCGGTGACAGCATAGGCGATCGCAAGCCCAGGGAGGATTCAGCCCAGCATCGCGTTGCTCTGCGAGGGGGCGTTCCACAGGGGAATAAGATAGGGGTCGACAGTCAATACCCCGCAAGCGAGGGCAAGCAAGCACCCAACCCCGTAGAGATAGGGCGCCGATGACGGCATTGTGCAAAACAGACCCTGCACGGGTAGGTCCTTTCGTGATGGTCGCCTACGGCTGTGAACCTTGGAAGATAGACGGCCAACGAACGACGCAATTGACGTACCTGCGAAGGAGCAGCGATGAACAAGCGGACGAAGTGGTGGTACGCATGGCGGGTAATCGCCGGACTAGTCAATCGGAATGATCGGCCACAAAGCTTACGCGCTGGACTTCAACATCGTCACCGCAGGCGAACGCGGTACTTACATTCAGATTGGCAAAGACCTTGCGACTATCATCGCCAAACCCGCCGGCATCGACCTAGGCGTCCTACCTTCCAACGGCTCGGTCGAGAATGTCAAGCGGCTGCGCTACGATCCGGGCATCAAGCTTGCGCTGGGTCCAAAGTGATGTTTACCAAGCATCTCCTAGACCTTGCGCCTACTGATCGTGAGCGCCGCCGACATCATCCGGCCGTTGCGCGTCATCCTGCCGCCATACGACGAGGAAATTTACTTTCTAGTCGCCGCCGATTCACCGCTGAACTGGATTCACGAAATCAAAAGGCCAACCGATCAACATCGGCCCCATCGGCAGCGGCACCGCACTTTCGACCACCACGCTGGTACCAGTTGATGTTCGGCGAACAGCCTGCTGCGCCGACCAATCTGCCGAACGAACAAGCGCTGATTAAGCTTACCGAAGACGGCAAAGGCGTAGTGGCCATCGGTTGGCGGACAGCCCACCCCGCTACTTTCCGGCATGAAACCGGAAGCTAAGCAATACGTCAAGATTCTAAAACTCGACCCGAACCATCCGACGTCACGAAGCGGCACTCAGGACCTACTTCAACGCGAATGTCCGGCAGATTAGCTACCCGAATCTATTGTCGGCCGACCAAGCGACCTACGCCGTCAAGGCATTGCTGGTGACCTACGATTTCAGCTTCGGCGGCGCCAGCGGCCGTCCTCGACTACGCTGGTTAAGCTTGCAAAGGCACTATGCGACAACTTCGACTTGCTGCAGGATTCCGGCCACTGAAATGGCGCGACGTCCGTCTTGCGATGCCGGACTCTAGGGTCCGGATGGACGTACTATGCACCGACTTCGCGTGAACTGGCCGCATGTATCAAGTCGCGCGCGCCTGCGCCCGCACCTTCTGCCTGCACCCGCGCCCGCGCGAGGAAGCTGTTCGCTGCAGGAGCAAGCGCTAGGGGCTGTGCAAATGAACCGGACCGGAGGCTTAGACCCATGCATCCCGTTACTTACGCGTGGAGCGATACGGTTCCGCACTGCCAATCGTCCGGTTCGGCGCGGCACACCGGACGCTGGCAGTGCTGATCGGGATCTGCATTAATGTTGGTGACCGCGCTGGTCGCTGCGGTTGCCACGTGAAGGCGATGACAGCGACTGATGACGGCGTGAACGGATCAGGGGCAGGAGTAGTGCGCATGCATCTGAAGTCTGCAGTCTGCGGTGGCGTTACCTGGACCGACGGGTATGAACGTACTATCGGTGACTTCGCTGCGACTGCTCTTGGCCGTTCAGCGACCGTCCAGTCTGAACGCGAACGGTTTGATGGTCGACGGTCAGGTCGACGGTCGCGGTTCGACCCACAGCAGCCGGTCGGAATTCTCCAAAGATTCTATGGTTCATGTCAAGGGATTCGTGAGACGCGCAGGATCGAATTCGGTTTTGTAGGTATAGATCGACCAGGCGGTGCGAGCAATGCGCCGAGCGAGGATGACGAGGGCCGCCGTGCTGGATAGGCCCTTGGCCCGGTAATGCTCGTAGAGTGGCCGCCATGTCTTCGTCTTTACTGCCGACAGCGCCGCCAGGTAGAGCAGCCGGCGCAGTTCGGCCGGTCCGCGTTTGGAGAGGCGCCGTTTGCCGCGATGCTGGCCCGAGTCATCCGGTCGCGGGTCCAGGCCGGTGAAGGCGACAAAAGCATCTGCGCTCTTCACCGGCACACGCTCGAGGGTGTTGACCAGAGCGGTGCCGATGACCGGGCCGACGCCGGTGATCGTGCGCAACGCGCGTAAAGTTCTGTTGGCGATCAGGACTCGCTTCGACCAACGCCTTGATCCGCAGGTCAATGCGCGCGATGAGCTGATTGAAGCGTGTTCTTAGCGCCTTGAGCTCGTCGGCGAATCCGTCCAGGTCATGGAGCGACATTTCGACTGCTTCGCGCAGGGAGATGAGCGTAGCGCGGCGCTTGATGCAGTCGATCAATCTCGCGTTGCTGCGGCGTGGGCGGAATCCAGGCGTGCAGCTTGGTGTGTTCGTGGGCGATCATGCGGGCGATGAGCTCGGCATCCACGCGATCGGTCTTGCCCCGCAGTCCAACGGCCTTGGCGTAGTGGCGGGTGTCCTTGGGATTGAGCAGGAAGACCCGAAACCCGAGCTGGTGGGCAGTCTCAGCGAACAACTCGTGATAGGTACCGGTGGATTCCACGCCGATGCGGCTGCCGGCGGGCAGGCCCTTGAGAAAGGCCAGCACCGCAGGGCGCTGATTAGCGACCTCGCGCACCGGGAAGCTTCCTTCAGAACAGGCCACCACGATCGCGTCCTTCGCGACATCGGCGCCGATATTGAGCACTGCGGATGGGCTTTGCATGATGTGCCTCCGTTGACTAAGCTTAACGGTGCCGGGGTGGAACACACCTGCGTCAGCTTGCGTTCAAATCGGCGGTCGTAGCCGCTAGATTCCTCATCGACGCTTGGTGGTGTGGGTGGGGGATTCTTTGGAAGTCTGTCTCTCGAGAGAGAGCAGATGCGGTCATTGGCCCCTCCACCCCGGCTTCTTCACTGTTTCAGAAGAAAGCCGAAAACACCATACAAGCAGTCGTTCAGCGAATCAGATTAGTATGCGACCGCGGCATGGCGGGAACCACGGATGTTGGCGACGTAGTGGCATCAGAACGGCGGCGAGAGGTGCTCCGGGCCTTTCTCTACGCGCGGGTGGGTCCGCACCGGCCAACAGCGCGTCGCAGCAGTCGTCGCCTTCGTCACGTCGCTGCACAGATGCTGCAGGGCGCGGTGCTTCGCGGGCCATCCGTTCGAGCAGGCCGACTCCACGCGCTCGCTGGGGGCAACCTTCCAGCAGCGTCGCGGAGTTTTCGGACGTTATCCCGGTAGCCGTCGTCCTCGAGTAGCGTGGTCACCACACTGCGCATGCGCTTCGTCGTTAAGTCGTCCTCATCGATCACGTCCGATGCCCAGGCGCTTGACGCTGGCCGCGTTGAGTGCACTGGTCGGCACCGAACGGAACCACCTGGAGCGGCACTGCGTGCTCGACCGCCGCTAGAAGCGTCCCGAATCCGCCGTGGCAGGCAATGACGGCGACCGGGGAACAGCAGGCTCTGCGGGACATAGCGTTCGACGTGGACGTTCGAAGCGTACTCCGGGGAGGCCGGGTCAGGCGTCCGGGCCAAGCTGTGACGATCAGGTCGAGGGGTTCGCCACGGAGCCCTTCCAACACGGCCGGGAAGAACGGCGGCTCGGTAGCTCAGCTCGGTGAAGACGGTGCCGGGCGTCGCGTGAACGAGCGGTCGATCGGCCAGATCTTCTGCCCATGCCGGGACCGCACGGATCCGTACGGTCGACCGCATTCGGTCAGCATATGGAGGATGTTGCGCGGCAACGGCACCGCAGGGTCATGGAACCGGGTGGCGCAAACGAGGAAGACCGGCTGGTTCTCCAGGTCCGCGAGTCCGCGGTCGAGAGGCAATCCGAGCGCTACTCGCGCATCGTTATATGGGGCCTCCACCGCGGCAGAACGGCAGGCGTGAACAAACTCGGGTTACCAACCTGGACGGCGACAGACGGTACGCCGGGCGCGTCGCGGCGATAGCTCCCCGAACTCGGTCCGCTCCCGAACCATCACCTCCGGTCGCCAAGTCTCGGCCACCTGGAGGATGTCGCGCGCCATCGAGAGGCGCCGACGCCCGCACGAACTGCTGCGCGAAGTATTCCTCGAGCGTGCTGTCCGGGCGGGGGTTTCAGCTCAGCGGTACGGTCGACTTGTCAGACTCAGCCAGTTGAGCCCGGACGTGACACTGCGGAAAACAGTAAATTGACGACCGGCGCGAACAGGGCGGACGTCGCGATGGCAACATCGTGCCCCGCCGCTATCGCGGCCGAAACGAGCAGCGGGAGCGGGTGCAGGTGGCCATACGCAGGATGGGTCGTGAAGAGGATGCGCATCGCGGGCTCTCCCTGTTGGATTATTCGCGGATAGTAAATCCAACGCCTCGACGCGCCGTCGAGAGTAGCGCGAGTACGGCTTGAATTGCCCCGACCGACGGCAAGCTGGTCGATCGGGCGTCGCCATGACGCCGTAGACGTCGTCGGATCGCTCACACTAGTTTCAATGGCCGCTTGCAGGAAAATTCCGCGGCCCCACCGAGACGGCAGGTGTTGGCCGTTCAGCGACCGTCGAGTCTGAACGCGAGCGGTTTGATGGTCGACGGTCGCAGTTCGACCCGAAGTCGCACGGACGATATCGCGAGAAAGCAGTCGTTCGGATCAGGAGCATCACGCTCATCACCAGCTTTCTCCATAGCTCAGCCAGTTTCTTTAGACGTTATTAGGCCTCGTGGCTGATGCCAGAACTGCCGGCATGGGAATCTCAATTTTTCCGCCCACTCGGAATCGCTCAGCTCCCTCAATAATCGCCTGATGGATTCTCTCTCCGCTTCCGCGTGTTTGAGAAGAAAGGATCATCTCGAGCCGAACGGCGCTGTAGGTAAGATCGAGGACTTGTTCCGGCGCACTCGGCCGAAAGGCTAAAGGAACTTCGCTGACTCGGGGATTGATGAAACCCGCTTCGAGCAACGCGGCGGTGCAGGTTTCTGGCTCGCTGAGCGAATGGCGGCGGGAGCGCCTGGCAGGGGCACATCGAGCGTACCGTGGGTGCAGATTGACTCAACGACCAGCTGATGAAATTTTGATTTTCCGGGGACGCACCACATAGTGAACGCGTACTTGCCACCGGAACGCAGTACCCGGAGAGCTTCGGCAATCGCACTCTCGGGGCGCTGAAGATGATTGATCCCGAAGGCGCAAATGACCGCGTCGAATGCACCCGTATCGAGGTCCAACGCTTCAGCGTCACCTTGCTTGAACACCGCCTTTGGATAGCGCCTTCGCGCTGCCTCCACCATCGCGGGAGCAAAGTCGATCCCAATAGCGCTGGCGCCCCGCGAGAGTGCGGCGCCAGCACCGTAACCGAGGCCGCAGCACGCCTCGAGCACTTGTGATCCAGCGCGTACATCCGTTGCGTCCAGCAAGGGCACCATCGCGAATCGCGTCACCGAACCCAAGAGATCGTCGTACGAGGCAGCACCCTTCTGCCATCCGGCGTACTCCAAGCCTTTGAAGCAATCCGGATCGAACGTGAGTTCACTGTTCATCACGTTCCTCCACGCGACGGACTGCTAGAGAGCGCGCGGATGAACGATACGCCGATCCATAACTTAATCAAATCGTCGACGATGGGAATTCCAACCATAGCGCTGGCCGTCGGGTGACTGCTTTCGGGATATTGTCGCGTGCGCTGCTGAACGTCTCCTGTCTGGCCGGTCAGCGACCGTCGAGTCCGGCGGTCGCGACCAGCGCGGTGCGACTACACCTCAGTCTGCTCGGCGATTTCCAGCGCGTCGTCGACCTCGATCCCGAGGTATCGGACAGTGCTTTCGAGCTTGGTGTGACCGAGCAGCAGCTGAACCGCCCGGAGATTCTTGGTCCGCCGGTAGATTAGCGTCGGTTTAGTGCGGCGCAGCGAATGGGTGCCGTAGGCCGCCGGGTCAAGTCCAATCGACTCCACCCAGGACCCGACGATCCGGGAATACTGCCGGGTCGACAGATGAGGCGACTCCGACACACGGCTCGGAAAGAGGAACTGCTCCGGCTTCCGATGCGCCTCCTTGATCCAAGCCGCGACCGCCTCCCGCGTTTGCTCGGTGATCTCGAATTGCACCGGCCGCTGCGTCTTCTTCTGCATGACAATCGCGCGCGGCGGCGACATGACTGCCCTGGACCACATCGTGGACGCGAAGCCCGACCAGATCGCACCCGCGCAACTTGCTGTCGATGGCGAGGTTGAACAGCGCGAGTTCCCGGGCTCGATGATCCAGTTGCAGTCGAATCCGGATCGCCCAGATCTCTTTCAGCTTCAGCGGGGGCTTCTGGCCGAGCAGCTTGCCTTTGTTCCACGGTATTGCACGCCCTGCGGTCGTCGTGGCGGTATCCATGAACGGCTCCTCTGTCGAGAGAAAGGAGCTTCATGTGGATACCACCCGACGGACGCTTGATCGGCCCCGTTGCTGCCCGTACGTGCTCAGAAGGGGGGACGTTCGCGGATTTCGCCCGAACCGCCAGGACCGGCCCTTCGTCGACGCGGAGTGAAAACCGGCGGAGGCGTAGTATCGTTGAGCCCATTGGTCGACAGAGTGGTCAGGCGAGGAGAGCATCATGCGTGCAAAGCTGATCGTCCCCTTGCTGGCTTCTCTTGTTCTGGCTTCTGCTCATCTCGTCCAAGCACAACAAACCAGGGTTTATCGCGTAGGCGTTGTTCTCCAAGGCGGCCCCGACTACGTGATGGTTGATGGACTCAAAAAGCGGGCTCGGGGATTTGGGGTTTGCAGAGGGTAAGCACTACGTTTTGGAGATTCTCGATCTAAAGGGTGATCGGAAGGCGGCCGGGGAAGCGGCAAGGAGTCTGGAACGAGAGAAAATCGACCCTGATCTTTGCGGTAAACACGTCCGTGAATATCGTAGTGAAGGGCGCGACAGCCGAAGTCCCGATAGTGTTCGCTGTCGGGGGCTGATCCGGTTGACGCTGGGCTGATTGAGAGCTTCGCAAAACCTGGGGGGCGGCTTACTGGCGTGCACTTCCCTGTCGGTTGACCTCACGGCGAAGCGTCTGGAGATTCTCAAGGAGATAGTTCCCAAGCTGCGCAAAGTTGTGACGTTCTACGATTCTGGCAACGTAGTCGCCTTGGCGGCAGCCAAGGCCGGGTCGGAGGCGGCGCGGCAGCTAAACGTTGAGATTGTCGAGCGACGGGTCGCGTCCGTGGAAGAACTCCGACTAGGGCTGATGGCACTCAAGGCGGAGGACGCGGACGCTTACTACTACACCAGCGACGCGATGGTGACGAGCCAGGCGAAGTTAATTATTGATACGGCGCGAGCCAAGAAGTTACCGACGATCGGCTACGAGCAGAGCCTCGTTACGCAAGGAGCCTTGGTTAGCTATGGCGTGAGTTACGACGAAGTTGGTCGCTTATCAGCCAAATACGTCCAGCGGGTTCTCACTGGGACCAGCCCTCAGAACCTGCCGGTCGAATCCGGTCAGCAGGTTGGTAATGGCCGTAAACCTTAAAACGCGCGAGAACTCGATCTTACGATCCCGCAGGCCGTGCTAATGCGCGCTGACGTGGTGATTCCTCAGTGATCAAGTCTGTCCGCAGGTTTCGCCGCCTCTCGCCACGGTCGCCGATTGGCGCACGCCATCGCTACGTAAAGACCACTTCGCAATACTTCAGACGCGATCGTCGACCGAGGGTACGAGAACTGCCTCGAACGCACTGCTCTTAGCGAGTGCACGGTACGGCCGCTTTCTTGGCCGATCTCGGAAGTTGGCGGCCGTCCGCTTCTCCGGACTATCGAAGCAAACCGCTCAAAGCCCGCTCGCCTGCGGCGTCGCTCGCCGATGCCGTCAGCGCTGAGTACTCCGTACTGAGTGCTTCGAATCGTCGGTAAGCGCGCCTATCGAAGACCGGCCTCCGACGCTGCTAAGTACTTGCTACTGAGGACCTCGCGGTATCGATCCGACGTTCGAAAATGCGCTCGCTCGTGTCCGACCTCGAACGTCGGTAGCTGTACGTGCGTGCCTGGCTGTCCGCGATCGGCCAACTGGCGGCCATGCACCACAGTGGCTAATGGCGGCCGTTGGATGGCGGTATCGACCCGAGCCTATGTGTGCTCTGCGTTTTCGCACCGCCTGACAGTGGGGAGAACCGACGGAACGGGGCGCAAAACCTGCGGCGAGGCCAAAGGTCAGAATCAAAGGCACCCGGGCGCATTCCGGCTCCGACGCACGGGCGACGCTGATCTATCGGGAGGGCCAGGAATCTCCCGCGCCGTCCAACGCTTCTCCTCGGGCCCACGAGGCTTGACAGCACCGTCCGCTATCTCGGTATCGGTGGCTTTAGGGATCGCGAGTCGGCAGCGCGCTCTGAGCGACGCGAAGAAGTGGGTTTAAATTGGGATTGCATTCTGGAATGCTCCCCGTGCAACCTCTACCTTGCCAGTCTCTCTTGTAGTATCTTCACCTCCTCTGTTGGTTGCAGGACCTGGTCTCGCAGCGCAACGAGGGTGGTAGTATCGAAGGTCAGCGGAGTTTCGTCCGTCTTGCAGCCTTCATCGGGGGCGAGGATTCGCAGTAGCCCCGTGCCGGGGCTTCACACAACCTATGATTGGTTGTTGAGCAGCGGCTTCGGGGCGCTGATGCAGATCAAGCCAGCGAGCGCTCAGCGATCACTGGACCTGGCGACGTCCATAATTACCTCCTATCGCGGCGTGTAACAAGTCTGCTTCTATTCCGAACAGGGCCGCAGGGTCAGTCGATGATGATGGTGGTCGGCAGCCTCCATCCAGCCAATTTGTTAGGCCGTTGTTGAGGCCTTGTCAAAGGGTCCCCTGCGGCCTACCCGTTGTCGGACCGAGGAGCGGGAGGTCGGCTTTCCAAGCCAAGCGTGTGACGGCTTAAGGTCGAGGTGCGGTCAGTTAGCACGCCGCGCTCTGCACGCATCCAGCGCTGCCTCGCGAGCCCGGCAGCGGCCGCCGCCAATTCAGCCGCTGGCACAGACCAGCTCGCGCCTATCGAAGCGCTGACTCTCAGCACGCAAGCACCCGGTTGTCGTACGCCGCGCTTCGCGTGTCTACGAACCCTTTCGTACCTCGGACGAAGTACTGGCCACCTTGTACGAAGTACGTGGGTGCTTCGTACGACGCCGACTCGCTCGTGCCTAGTTGTGAGCACTTAGAGCTGCGGTACGAAGTACGCCGCGCTTGATCGACGGTCGAGCGTGGCGCTTCGTAAAGCCGCATGAGGTGAACGAGGTCGTCCATAGCAGTCGCTCGACGGGGGCTTTCGACTCAAGCTGACAGCCCGGGCTCTCGAAGCGGCCGATGAAACCTTCAGTAGCAGCCGTTCAGATCGCGGGGCATCAACACAGTGCGAATGCGAAATGGCGGCGTCATCCGCGCGGTGCCCGCGAACTCGGTGGCTCTGGCGAGCCCCGCGCGTCACCGGTTTGTTTGCTCGTTCGCCGGGGGAGGTGCCTGCCCAACCCTCGGCAAGCGCCTCACGCAACAAAACGTAGAATCCCGGCGTTCAATGATTTTCAGGATGCAAGGACTGCCATGAAGATCTGCTCCTCGCTGTTGCGTCACGTCAGCTCGGTCTCCTGTCCGGCGCGGCCTGCGCCGTCACTGCTGACGAACTCGTCGCAAAGAACATCGTCGGCGCGGGGCGGGGTGGCGAAGATAAAAGGCCATCAAAGCGTTCGGTACACCGGGAAGCTTGAGCTGAGCGGGGACTTCACCGCCGAGTTTGTCCTGGTTCGACAGATCGCGCGCCCGAACCAGGTTCGCTCGGATGCGACGCTGCAGGGCCTGACGATGGTCCGCGCTTGGGACGGACAGGAAGGCTGGGAATCTCGCCCATGTTCGGCCGCAAGGATCCGAGGCGCCTGTCTCCGGACGAAAGCAGGAATTGATCGAGATTGCCGACATCGACGGTCCGCTCGTGGACAGTGCCAGCAAGGGCTACCGTGTCAGTACCTCGGCACCGAGGACGTCGACGGAACCGAGGCGCACAAGCTCAAGCTCACGGCGAAGGATGGCGACGTCCAGTACGTCTATCTCGATCCCGATTACTTCCTGGTCATCCGCGTCCTCTATCAACGCTCCGTGCGCGGGGCCCAGGTGGAGGTCGAGACCGACCTTGGCAACTACGAAGTGGACGGGGTCTACTTTCCGTTCTCCATCGACGCCGGACCCAAGGGCGGCGCGAGGACCCGAAGATCACCATCGAAAGGATGGATGCCAACCTCCGCTGAAGGACGAGATTTTCCGGTTTCCGGGTGGCGGCAAATGAGCGCTGGTCTCCACGTGGGCGTTGTCCTGCTGTTCGCCGGTCTGTTCGTCGGCCGCAGTGCGGTCGCCGTCGACGCGATGGTGCCGATGGACAGTGCTGCCGTCTCCGGCATCGGAATCCGCAACATCGGCTCGGCGACGATGAGCGGCCGGATCGCGGCGGTCGGCGGCGCAACGTCAGCCGGACGGCAAGGTGACGCTGTTCGTCGGCTCGGCAAGCGGCGGCGTCTGGCAGCTCGCTCGACGGCGGCACGACGTTCAAGCCCGTGTTCGACAAGCAGCCGGTGCAGTCGATCGGCGCGATCGCGCATCGATCCCGTCGCAACCCGAACACCGTCGTGGGTCGGCACCGGCGAGGCCTGGACGCGCAACTCGGTGTCGATCGGCAACGGCATCTACAAGTCCACCGACGGCGGCGACACCTGGACGAACGTGGGGCTGCCGCGAATCCGAGCGCATCGCCAGGATCATCGTGCATCCGAGCGAACGGCGACATCGTCTACGCGTGCGTGCCCGGGCAAGCTCTGGAGCGACTCGCGCCGAGCGCGGCCTGTACAAGACGACCGACGGCGGCAAGACCTGGACGCTGGTTCTCAAGGGCGGCGAACCTGTCGACGGGCTGCTCGGCGTCGACCATGGACCCGAAGAACCCCGAGCGTCTCTTCGCCGGCCTGTGGGACTTCCGGCGCAAGGGCTGGACGTTCCGCTCCGGCGGCGACGGCCCGACGCCGCGAGTGGCAGCGGCCTGCTTCCGGTCACCGACGACGGCGGCGCGATCGTGGCAGGAGCTCGACGCCGCGACGGCCAAGGGATTGCCGGCCAAGCCGTGGGGCCGCGGTCGCGGTCGCGATCGCGCCCTCGAACCCGAAGTGCGTGTACGCGCTCATCGAGTCGCACGCGTCCGCGCTGTTCCGTCTCCGACGACGGCGGCAAGACGCTGGGAGCAGCGCGACCGCAGCCAGATGATGGTCTGGCGCCCGTTCTACTTCGCGAACCTCGATCGTCGATCCGACCAACCCCGACCGGCGTGTTCAAGCCGGACCTGCGCGCTCATCGTCAGCGACCGACGGCGGCAAGAGCTTCGCCGACGACCGGCGGCGGCGCGCACGGCGACTGGCACGACCTGTGGATCGACCCGACAGAACCCGAAGCACGTCATCGGCGGCGACGACGGCGGGCTGTGGACATCGCTACGACGGCGGCAACCGGTGGTGGAAGAGCGACAACCTGCCGGTCTCGCAGTTCTATCACGTCAGCGTCGACGACGCGCGACCCGTACCAGGTCTACGGCGGCCTGCAGGACAACAGCTCGTGGGTCGGCGACTCCGCGTATCCGGGCGGCATCACCAACGCGCGCTGGGAGAACCTCTACGGCGGCGACGGCTTCTGGACGTTCGCCGATCCGGCCGACCCCGACTACCGTCTACGCCGAGTGCGCAGGGCGGCTACATCGGGCGCGTCAACCGCAAGACGCACGAGTCGCGCGACATCCAGCCGCAGGCCGGCTACGAGGAGAAGCTGCGCTTCAACTGGAACACGCCGATCCACGTCAGCCCGAACGCAGAAGGGCACGATCTACATCGGCGCGCAGTTCCTGTTCCGCTCGCGCGACCACGGGCAGACGCTGGGAGCGCATCTCGCCCGACCTCACGACCAACGACCCGCGAGAAGCAGAAGCAGGAGGAGTCGGGCGGCATCACGGTCGACAACTCCGTCGGCGGAGATGCACACGACGATCTACTCGATCAGCGAGTCGCCCGAGGAACGCCGACGTCATCTGGGTCGGCACCGACGACGGCAACGTGCAGCTCACGCGCGACGGCGGCAAGACCTGGACGAACGTCGCCGGCAACGTCGCCGGCGCTGCCGCCGGCAGTCTGGGTGTCGCTGGGTCGAGGCCAGCCGCTTCGACGCCGGCGACCGCGTACGCGGCCGTTCGATCGGCACACCTTCGGCGACATGACGCGCGTACGTCTTCCGGACGACCGACTTCGGCGCGACCTGGACGCGCATCGTCGGACCCGAGCAGGGCGTGCGCGGCTACGCTCACGTGGTCAAGGAGGATTCGGTCAAGCGCCGACCTCCTGTTCGTCGGGACCGAGTTCGGTCTCTGGATCTCGAACGATCGGCGGCGCGAACTGGGCACAGTTCAAGCCGGGCAACTTCCCGCGCTGTCGCGGTGCGCGACATCGCAGGTGCAAGCGCGCGACCACGATCTCGTGCTCGCGACGCACGGCCGCGGAATCTGGATCGTCGACGACATCACGCCCCTGCGCGCGCTTGACCGCCGAGGTGCTGCGGCAGGACGCGGCGTTCGTTCCGGCACGTCCCGTCCAGCAGCGGATGCACGCCGACGGCGGCTGGGTCGAAGGCGACGCAAAATTCACCGGTGAGAATCCCGCCAACGGTGCGGTCATCACCTATTACCAGCGCCAGCGGCATCTGTTCGGTCCCCTCAAGATCGAAATCCTCGATGCTGCCGGCACCGTCATCGACACCATCCCCGCCACCAAGCATCGCGGCCTCAACCGGGTGACATGGTCGATGCGGGTGAAACCGCCCGTCGTGCCTGCGGCAGCGCGGCTTGCGTTCAATGCGACCCGAGGACCACGGATGCCTCCCGGAACCTACACGATCCGCCTCACCAAGGGGGACAAGGTCTACGAGCAATCGCTGGCAATCGGCCTCGACCGGCGGGCAACCTATACGGCCGCCGACCGCAAGGTGCAATTTGACGCCGCAATGCGCGTGCATGCGCTGTTTGGTCAAATGTCCACGCTCGTCCAACGGATCAACAGCGTGCGCCAGGCCCTCGAAGCGCAGGCGGCCGCGCTTCCCGGGAACGACCCGTTGCGGAAACAGCTCGAGCAGATCGAAATGAAGGCCGATGCGATCCGCAAGCAGGTCGTCGCCACCAGGAGGGCGGCGCCATCACCGGCGAAGAGCGCCTGCGTGAGCACACCGACCTCCTGTATGGCGCGATCCTTTCCTGGGAGGGCCGCCCTACTGCGTATCAGCTTGCACGCACCGAAGTCCTGCGGGCGCAGCTCGGGCAGATCGGCTGCCGATTTCGACACGTTGCTCGCGAGCGATCTCGCGCGTGCAAATGACGAACTGAACACTCGCGGCCTGCCGCGCATCGTCGATTCCCGCGACCGCTGTCGTCGCCGTGCAGATCTTGCGCAGCGTGGACGCCGAGCGCGCGATTCGGGCGGCATTCGCACTACATTGACGAACCCCAGATACGCGCCAGGCGGAACGGGGACAACGTCTTCCGGCCGCGTCGCCCGCTCTGCTGTGCGGACCGCTTTGCGCGATCGACAGGATGTCGTGGAGTGGTGCCGTCGACCCAAAATGGGTGAGCACCCGGTTGGATTTCGATGAAGCGCAGCGGCCCAACGTCTGGTTTGGCGTGATTTATGCGCTCGGCTCGTATGACGGCTTCTGGCCGATCTGAGACTGATGCGTTTGCGGACAGCAGACGTTGCGGCGAACGTCTGCATTCCGGGATGAACGGGGGCCGCTTTGGTCTGGACGAAGCGGTTGCATCCCAGCTTTGTTGAAGTTCGGATCAACCGGGTGGCGTTACGGTTGTATCGTGTACGAGTTAATGCGAGCGCTGGTTCGCCGCGGAGCTGCAGCCATCCCGAGCTTTGCGAGCAAGAGGGATTGGCCGATGCTGCGCGCGTCGCGCGCTCAATGATTCAGGAAATCGAAGACACGCATCGACGGCACGGGCGATCCGCATTAACACGCTTGAAAAAGATCGTCGGTGGGTGGCGTCATGCGCGCATCAGCTTCGCCGCTCACGCTTCGCCTCTCGGGTGCTCCTCTGCCCGAGCGTGTCCGGCAACCCCGCTCGCCCTTCGGCGTGAAGCGAAGCGCGACGGAGTTGATGCAGTAACGCAGCCCGCTCGGCGGCGGGCCGTCGTCAAAGACGTGGCCCTGTTGCGCGCCACAGCGGGCGCACACGACCTCAAACGTCTCCGTCGCCGTAGCTGAGCGTCGCGCACGCGGCGCAGGTGATCTTCATCGAACGGCGCGGTGAAGCTGGGCCAGCCGGTGCCGCTCTCGAACTTCGTGCCGGCCTTGAACAGGGGCAGCCCGCACAGGCGGCAGGTGAACACGCCCTCGCGCTTCTCGGCGAGGAAGACGCCGCAAAACGGTTCCTCGTCGCCGTGATGAAGCATGACGCGGCGCTCTTCATCGCTGAGGCCGTCGATCAGTTTCCTGAGCTGTGCCTCACTGGGCGGCGTCAAATCAAAATGCGGCGTGGCGGAGCGAGTTCGTCATCCGCGATCCGGGTTTCCCAGGCGCGTCAAACGACACCGTCTGCTTGGTGAAGACGGCACCTTCGGGATCCACCACCTCGATCAAGACCTTATGCGGCCCGCGCTGCAGCCCCACCAGGATGACGGTGTTGCTCTGGCCGTAATCCGCCCATGACCACGGCAGGTCGTCGACGGTGATGTGCAGGTGCCCGACGCGCGGCGACACAGTTGCGTGCCGCCGGTCCACCGAATGGCATGATGCGCAAATTCTCCACGCGGTATGGGATGTACACGACGTTCTGCGCCAGCGGACCCGGAAGCGGCGCTTCCACCGTCAATTGGGCGCGGGCTCGTCATCGACAGGAACCACCGTGCTTTGCAGCGAGCGAGTTCATCGCGTCTCTCCGACTTGCAGATCTCCTGTTCTAAGCTGTCACAGGCAGTGGAGGGCGCGCGCTCATGCGGCGCGCCGCCGCCCATGCGTCGTGTCACGTCCGCAACGATCTTGAAGGTGAGCGCGCACCTCATCGGTGAAGATCTTCGGGCTGTTCCCACGCCGCGAAATGGCAGCCCTTGGGCGTGCGGCCGTAGTGCAGGAGCTTCGGGAACGCGCGCTCGGCCCAGCTCTTCGGCGCCGTGTAGATTTCGCTGGGGTTCGCGCTCACGCCGACGGGGATGGTGACGCCCTTGGCGTCAAAGAAACCCGCCTTCGCCGTCTGCCGGAACTCCCAGTAGAGCCGGGCTGATGAGACGGCGGTGTTCGTCAGCCAGTAGAACGTGATGTTGTCGAGGATGTCGTCGCGGGTCAGGCCCTCCGGCTCTCCGTCGAAGGAGCGGGCGATCAGCGCGTAGCTGTCCGCATCGTGATCGAGAATCCACGCCGCCAGGCCAGCGGGTGAATCGACGATCCCGTAGAGCGTTTGCGCAAGAGGGCGGTGAGCCGCGCGAGGGCCGTGCGCTTCAGGAGGGACTGCACGCGCACGAGCATCTCCGAGGGCTCGAAGGGCTTCGCCACATAGTCGTCGGCGCCGCGCTCGAAGCCCCGGACCTTGTCGGCGAGCTGGGTCTTGGCCGAGAGCATGATGACGGGAATGTGGGTGGTCGGCCCGTGCTCGCGGATCCGCTTGAGCGTCTCCAGCCCGTCCAGCGCGCGGCATCATGACGTCGAGGATGACGAGGTCGGGCGCCTCGCGCCTGGATCGCCTCGATGGCCTCGAGGCCGTCGCTCGCCGTCCGCACCTCGAAGCCGGCGCGGCGCAGGGTCACCGTCAGCACCGTGCTGATGTCGACCTCGTCGTCCACCACGAGGATGCGTGAAGCGCTCATCGGCCCAGGCTCCGATCAAGTCGAAGGTTGGCGCGCACGGCCGCGAGGAGATCCAGCCGCGAGAAGGGCTTGGTGAGGAGCGCGGTCGGGCCGAGGGCCCGCGTATCGTCGTCGGTCCCAGCTCCACCGCGGAGAGAATGATCACGGGGATCTCCCGGGTCCGCTCGGACTCGCGCAGGAGACGGATCGCCTCGAAGCCGTCGAGGTCCGGGCAGCATGAGATCCATGGTGATGAGATCGGGCAGCCGCTCGCGCGCCACCTCCACCGCCTCGAGGGCCCGGCCCGCCTCCAGCACGCGGAAGCCCTCGAGCTCGAGCTGGTCGTGCAGCAGCCCGCGGATGTCCGGCTCGTCGTCCACCACGAGAACGAGCGGACCGTCGCCCACCGCGGTCTCGCCCTCGCTCGGGGAAGCTCGCCCGCGGCCACGGGCAGGGGCAGGGTGACGGTGAAGGTGGCGCCGTGGCCCACCCGGCTCTCCACTCCGATGGCGCCGCCGTGCTCCTCCACGATGCCCCGGCAGATGGCCAGCCCGAGGCCCGTGCCGCCGACCGAGCGGACATTGCTCCCGTCGAGCTGCTGGAACTTCTTGAAGAGCTTGCCCATGTCCTCGGGAGCGATGCCGCGGCCCCGGTCGGTGACGCGAAGCTCGAGCTGCGCGCCGGCGCGGCGCGCGGTCACCGTGCACCGTGGACCCGGCCGGCGAGAACTTGATGGCGTTCGAGAGCAGGTTGGTCACCACCTGCACCATGCGGTCCCCGTCCACCCGCACCTGGGGCAGGCCGCGCTCCACCTCGGACTCGATGAGGATGCTGCGCGCTCTCCGCGAAGGCCGCGATGCCGTCCACGGCCACCGAGACGAATTCCTCCACGGAATGCATGCCCAGCTCGAGCTGGATGTGGCCCGCCTCGATCTTCGAGATGTCGAGGATGTTGGTGATGAGCCGGATGAGCCGGTCCGTGTTCTTCACCGAGATGTCCACGAGCTGGCGCTGGGTCGCGTCGAGCTGCAGGCCGGGATCCGACAGGAGGAGGTGCAGCGATCCCTTGATCGAGGTCAGCGGCGTGCGCAGCTCGTGGGAGACGGTGGAGACGAACTCGGTCTTCATGCGGTCGATCTCGCGCTGGCGCGTCACGTCGTTGAAGGTGATGGTCACGCCCACCGTGGCCCCCAGGAGATCGCGCATGGGCGCGGCCCGCCAGCCGAGGGTGCGGGCCTCCGGCGTCCGCAGCTCGAGATCACCCGCGGAAGCGGCGGGCGGCCGCGCTGGCCAGGGCGGCCACGAGGGCGCGCGCCCTGGCTGATCCCAGCCACGGCGGATCCGCAGCGTCTCCACGAGGCGCGGGAAGGGACGGCCCACCACTTCGTCGGCCGCGATGCCCAGGAGCTCGCCCGCCTGGCGATTGAAGGCGACCACGCGTCCGGTGAGATCGGCCACGAGGAAGCCGTCGGAGGTGGAGGCGAACACCTGCTCGAGCTGCGTCTTCTTGTTCTCCGCTTCCTCGAAGAGCGCGGCATTGTCGAGAGCCATGGCGAGCTGGTCGGCGTAGGCGGCGAGCAGGCGCGTCTCGGCTTCCGACGGCGAGCGATAGCCGGAGAAGAGGAGGGCGATGCCGCCCAGCACCCGGCTGCGCCCGCGCACGGGGAAGGCGGCGAGACCGTGAGGTCCCGCCTCGAGGAGACCGGCGGGAATCAGGTCCGGGCGGGTCGCCACGTCGGCCACGAGCAAGGGCGCCTCGCGCCGGCGAAGCGGCTCGCCGAGCGCGCGCATGGCGCTCTCCGGCATGGCCCGCCACTGGATCACCGTGCCCTGCGCCGTGCCGGGGTCGCCGAAGAGAATCACCGCCGCGCCCTCGGCGCTGAAGGTCTGTCCCAATCCGGCGAGGGCGTCAGGGAGGAGGCGGCGCGCGTCGAGCGTGCGGTGGAGAGTGCGCGCGGCCTCGTTGAGGAGGGCGGCGGCGGCGAGGTTGTCCTGCGTCACCATGTACAGGCGCGCGTTCTCGATGGCCACCGCGGCCTGCGCGGCCATGCTGGAGAGCACGCCGATATCGCGCTCGGTGAAGCGGCGGCGGGCCCGCGTCCCACCGAGGAGCACGCCGAAGACCTCGTCACGAATGATGATGGGCACGGCCACGTAGGCCCGGGGGCTGTCTTCCTCCTCGAGGGCGGCCACCGTCTCGGGCCGGTAGTGGAGCGACCGGTCGACCGTCCAGTCCTCGGTGAACACGGGACGGCGCTCGGCGAAGGCACGCCCGCTCACTCCCTCGCCGAAGCTTGAGCACCATGCCCCGCATCATGGCCTGGGACAGCTGGCGGCCGCGCGCACGAGGACGAGGCCGTCGCGCGCGGTGTCCCAGCGGTACAGCCCCGCCGCGTCGAGCTCGCCCCCGCTCAGCGCGCTCTCCGTGATGATGTCGAGCACCTGCTCGAGGTCAGGAGTGGACAGAGCCGGCGCGTCACCTCCACGAGAAGGGTGGCGTCGCGCTCGCGCTGCTGCGTCTCCGCCCACAGCCGCGCCGTGGAGATGAGGTTCTGGAGCTGCTGGCAGAAGATCTCGAGCTGGGCCACCCCGCGCCGGCTGATGCTGCGGCGATGACGCTTGTTGTCGCCGAGGACCACCCCGATGGTCCGTTCCTGGAAGCGCAGGGGCACCGCCGCGAAGCGACTCACCCGCAGCAAGGGATGATCGCGGAGCGCCGGGTCGAGGGGCGGCAGGGCGGCCACGTCCGCGTCCGAGAGGGCGAGGCTGGCTTCCCCGATTCCCACGCCCGCGCGATCCCGCCGCCCCCGCGATGGGCACGGAACGCCGCGCCGCCGGGTCGGGATCGCTGGTGCCCACCACCACGAGGGCTTCCCCGTCGGCGTCGGGCAGGAGCACGCTGATGCGGTCGAAGGTGAGGGCCTCGAGGGCGCCCTGCACGAAGGTGTCCACGCGCTGCTGCACGTCCATCGAGCGCATCATGGCCACGGTGATGGTGTGCAGCGCCTCCGAGAAGCGACGCCGGTCCTGGATGTCCTCGAAGAGGCGTGCCTTGGTGAGGGCCACCGCCGCATGTTCGGCGAATGCATCCATCACCTTGGTCTCGGATGGGGTGAGCGGGTCGCGCGACTGCGAGAAGAAGCACACCACGCCCACCGCCTCGTTCGCGACGAGGAGCGGCGGCAGCTCCGCCCTGACCATGCCGGACTCGACGAGGGCGGCGGGAATGGTGGGTCGGCGCTCCCGACCACGCGCGCGGCGAGATCCTCGACGATCATGGCGCGTCCCGAGACGGCCACCTCTCCCACCAGCCCCTGCCCCAGCGTCAGCTCCCGCCGCGGCTCGGCGTGATCGTCGGGGTCCGACCCCGCCACGAATCGCACCCGGTCGCCCTCCACCGTCCACAGCCGGCAGGCCCGGCCGGGGAAGAGGGTGACGGCGGCGTCCACCACCGCCGGCATGATGGTCTCCGGATCGAGCGAGGCCGTGAGGGCCCGGCTGAGCCCGGTCAGAGTCTCGAGACGCCGGGCGTAGAGCGACGACCTCCGCATAGAGCCGCGTGTTCCTCATCGCCACCCCGGCCTGGGCCACGAAGCTCTCGAGAAGCTCGCGATCATCGGCCTCGAGCTTGAACGGCCGGCGGCCGCAGAGGGCGAGCACGGCGAGAATCTTTCCCTCGAGGACTACGGGTACGCCCACGAAGCTCGTGAAGCCGTGGCCCCGCCACCAGCCCCTGGGCGGTGAAGCGCGGATCGGAGAAGACATCCACCACGTCGAGAATGCGTCCTTCCGCGGCGACCCACCCCACGCTGCCCTGCCCGAAGTTGATGGACCGGAATGGCAGGTCGGCTCCCGGCCGCGGGTCCGATACCGCGCCGAGCACGAGCCGGCGCGTGGCCGGATCGGCAATCCAGAAGGACACGAAGGGCGCGCCGGTGATCTCGGCGGCGGCCCGGGCGATGGCGCCTAGTGCCTCGCCCTCATCGAGGGACGAGGAGATCACCTGATTGACCCGCGACAGCGCGCGCAGGCGCGCGGCCCGGCCTTCGAGCTCCTCGCGAAGCCGGGCATTGGTGAGGAGGCCGCCCGCCTGCTCCCCGATGGCGTCGAGGAAGGCCAGCTCGGCCGCCTCGAAGTGGCGGCGGCGCTCCCACCACACGAGGTAGAAGGCGCCCGCCACGCGTCCATCGAGAACGAGGGGAATCAGCACCGCCGACTGATGGGGACGCCGTGGAAGGGCGCGGCCCCGAAGCGCCGGTCATTGGGCACGTCGTCGGTCCAGGCGATGCGCGCGTCGACGAACACTTCGCGGAGGGGAACGAGATCGGCGGCGGCCAGCGTGCTTGCGGCGAGAGCCTCCACGGCGTGGCGGGGCACGACATGGGCGGCGATGGGGCGAAGCTCGCCGGTGCGGCCCGTCGAGGAGATGGGCGGACACCGTCTCGGCGCCCGTGAGCCGCCCCAGCTCGTGACAGATCGACCGGAGGCCCTCGGCAAGATCCGTGGCCGAGCTGATGACCCGGGCCACCGCGAGAAGGCCCGTGGCCTCCGCAGCCGCTGCTCGAGGACGTCCCGGCTGGTGGACGACGCGGAGGATTCCTCGAATCGTGGAGGGCCGGGGGCCGCGGCTGGCGTAGGTCTCGCCGTGGGATCGCTCATTGCGGGTACGATCAGTATACAAGGACGGAACCCGGCAGAACCTCAGGCTTAATTGCCCCTCACGGTTTCACTCCCTGGCCGCGTAGTAGTTGAGTGTGAAGGCGAATTGGCCGCTGCTGGCGAGGACGCTCGATGGCCGCGATCCACCGGGTGGCCGCCCGCGGACTGGCCAGACCAAGCCGTATCGCGTTCTCGGCCCGCCGCCTGAGCATGGCGTGCGTGTATGGCTCGAGCTTCGTGTCCTGGAACACCTCCACGGCGAGGCGCACCTGTCTGAGCCCCAGTCGCACCAGCCTGCCGAAGATCGTACGTCCCGAGAACGGATCGGGGTACATGCGGCCGACCACCCCGTCCATGATCCGCGCGGTCAGCGCGCGATCGGGATGGTCGAGGGTCAAGGAGCCGAAGTCCTGGTCCTGCACGGCGATCAGGCCGCCGGGCCGGGCGACGCGGACCATCTCCCGGAGGATGGCGGCGGAGTTCGCGACATGGAGAAGGACGGTCACCGCGAAGACACGGTCGAAGCGGTTGGCGGCGAAGCGGAGCCGCGCGCCGTCGCCCACGGCATGGACGAGGCGCGATCCGAAGCCGCCCGCGCGCGCGAGCCGCCGCGCGGCCTGGGTCATCACGTGGCTCGGGTCCACCCCGATGATCACGCCCCGAGGGCCGAGGAGCGCGGCAGCATCGCGGGTGATGATGCCGGTGCCCGAGCCGATCTCCAGCACGCGCTGGCCGCGCCCGATCTGAGCGAAGCGGAGGAAGCGTCGGCGCAGTCGCCGCTGGGCGGGCGTCCGTCCGCGCGCTTCCAGGTGCTCGACGTAGCCGTGGGGCTGCCGCTGCCGGTCGATGGCTCCGTAGGGATCCAGCGACCGCGTCACGCGAAGTACTGGGGCAGGATCTCGGTGAAGAGCGCGAGCAGTCCCCCTGCTCATCCGACGGCGCCACGCGCCCCGCGACCCGCCGCACCGTCTCCGGGGCGCACGACATGGCAATACCGAGGCCGGCCGCCTCGATCATCTCGAGGTCGTTCTCCTGGTCGCCGACGCCGATCGTCTCCGTGAGGGGCACGCTGAGGTGGCCGGCGAGGAAGCGAATGGCCGCGCCCTTGGAGGCGACGGAGGGAATGATCTCGAGGTAGTTGGTGCGCGTCATGACCAGGCGCGCCGTGTCGCCCACCATCGCCTCCAGCTCCGCCCGCACCGTGGGCAGGACGGCGGGATGCCCGATGAGCAGGGACTTGACGAAGCCGCCCATGCGGAGAAAATCGCCCGGCGCGTCGATGACTTCGAGGGGCACCCGCTGCTCCTCGGCATAGCGGCGCACGGCAAAGCTCTCCGCCAGGCAATAGAGCTGGTCGTCGCGATAGAAGAGCGGGTCCACGGGGGCGTGGGCGATCACGTCGTGCACCTGCCAGAGTATGCCGCGGGGCAGGGTGAGGGTCAGGAGGTCCCGGCCGCCCTCGTGGTCGCGCACGAGGGCGCCATTGTAGAAGATCATGGGCGCGGTGACGCCGAGCTCGTCGCGATAGCGGTCCGTCCCCGGCGGCATGCGCCCGGTGGCGATGGTGAAGAGGAGCCCGCGCTCCATGGCCCGCTGGAGCCCGTCCACGAGCATCGAGGTCGAGATCGGGGAATCGCCGAGCAGGGTGCCGTCGAGATCGCAGACGAGCAGGCGGTAGCTCATGCCGCGACGGAGACAGCGGGGACGATCACACCGGACGGTCGCCGCGCGCGAAGCGGGCGGCGCAGTCGGGCTGCAGAAGTGCAGCGCCTCGCCGCCGCTCTCCCGTCTCACCGCGCGCGAGCGCAACACGTAGGTGCCGCAGAAGGGATCCTTGACGAGCTGGTCCGGGCGCTCCGTGCCCGGCAGGCGCGGCCGCCATCCCCGCAGCATCGGGGAGAACAGAATGAAGCACAGGATGAGCGCGGCGATGAGCAGGAGAGCGCGCACGACCCTATTCCCGGTCGGGGCGAATCGAGAGCGAGCGGAGGAAGTCGCGGTCCAGATCGGTGAGGGTCGAAGCCGGGGAGCGGAGCGGGCGTCGAGCGCCCGTGGGCGAAGAAGATGCCCGTCTCCGCCCCGCGCTTCAGGATTTCCCCCACCGCGTCGCGCGCCGCCTCCGTGGCCTTGAGCGACACCTCGATGGCGCGCACGAGCTTGCCCATCAGGCGATCCACATGCGCATCGGGCGTCATGCTCCGTACGATAGCACAGGTATAATCGCCGCCCAGGAGGCTTCCCCATGAGCCACGCGTGGCACTTCCTGGGCTCGATCCCACTGCAGCGCCTCGGCAAGCTGACGCTTCGCGAGGACGCGTGGCGGCTGCCCACCGGCGACGAGCGGCGCTACCCCGTGCTGCACGTGGGTCCTACGGTGGGGTCGTCCCCTTCGTTGACGCCGGGCATGTGCTGCTCATCCGCCAGTTCCGACATCTCATCCGGGCCGATTCATGGGAGATCCCGGGCGGCGGAGGCCAGCCCGGAGAAGAGCCTGCAGAGGCGGCGCAGCGCGAGCTTCGCGAAGAAGGCGGCTATCGCGCCGGACGCCTGACCTTTCTCACACGCTTCCAGCCTTCGAGCGCCTATCTCGACGAAACCGCCTATTGCTACATCGGCGAGGAGCTCGTCGCCGATCCCCTCGCCTCCGACGACGACGAGTTCTTCGAGCGCCGCGTCGTCCCCTTCCCCGAGGCGGTAGAGATGGCCCTCCACGATGGGATCACCGAATCGGTCTCGAAGCTCGCCCTTCTCGCCGCAGCCCTCAAACGAGGCCTTCGACCCTAGCCGTCGGGTTCAGCTCCCTCGACGCAGAGGGCGGCTCAAATAGGTCCAGATGCGAGGCGGCGCTCGAAGGCCGCAGGCGAGGCGTACCCCTGGTACGTTGAGCCTGCGGCCGAGGGCGCCCCAATGTCGTTGCCAAATGACGCAGATGGGCCTTTTTCAGCCGCCCGGCTAATAGGTGGCGCGGCCTCCTGATAGGTCGTGTACGGCACCGGTGGTAAACGAGCAGTCGTCTGAGGCGAGCCAGGCGACGAGCGATGCGACTTCGTCGGGCCGTCCCACCCGTCCCATGGGAATCTTCGAGACGAGCAGATCCACCGTGCTCTGCTCCATCTGCTGCAGCAGCTCGGTGCCGATCACCGCCGGGGCGACCGCGTGCACGAGGATGCCGCGGGTGCACACTTCCTTGGCGAGCGCCTTGGTGAGGCCGATGACCCCGGCCTTGGCCGCCGAGTAAGGCACGAGCGTCGGATTGCCCTCCTTGCCCGCGATGGAGGCGATGTTGATGATGCGGCCGCTTCCCTGCTCCAGCATGACCGGGACGGCGGCGCGACAGCAGAGGAAGACGCTGGTGAGATCCGCGTCGATGACCCGCCGCCAATCCTCCTCCGAGAGCTCCCAGATGGGAAAGGAGCGCCCGGTGATCCCGGCATTGTTGACGAGGATATCGAGACGGCCCCACGCCGCCACCACCTGGCGGATGGCCGCGGCCACCTCCGCGCTCTTTCGTCACGTCCGCGGTGAGGGCGAGCGCGCCCCCGCCGATCTTCTTCACCGCCGACGCGGCGGCCGCCGAGTCGAGGTCGAGCACGGCCACGCGGGCGCCCTCCGCGGCAAGGCGCGAGGCGATGGCGAATCCGATGCCGCGGGCCGCGCCGGTGACGAGCGCGGTCTTCGACGCGATGCGCTACTCTGGGCACGCTCATGCCACCTCCTCCCTCGGGCGCGGCGCCGCGCGCCCACGCCTGGGTGCGCGCGGTCACGCCGCGCATGGCGAGCCAGTACAGGCCGCGCACGGCGCAGCCCGGTGGCGATGATGAGCACGGACATGGCGGCGGCCTGGGCGGTATCGCCCGCGTCGTCCATGAGGAGCACGGCCACCGCCGCCAGCTCCGTACCCGGGGCGACGATGAAGATCACCGCGGAGAGGGTGACCATCGCGTTCAGGAAGAAGTACATGCTGATGCCCACGATGGACGGCAGCGCGATGGGCACGGTCACCCTCCAGAAGGTCCGGTAGAAGGGCACGCCGAGGGAGGCGCCGACGTTCTCGAACTCGGCGTCCATCTGCTTGAGGGCGGTGGTCGCGGTGAGGAACCCCACCGTGAAGTAGTGAATGACATTCGAGATGATGAGGATGGCGAGCGTGCCGTAGAGCGCGTTGAGCGGGCTGCCCGGGGCGTTGAAGGTGAAGATGTAGGCGAGGCCCAGCACCATGCCCGGCACGGACACGGGCAGGACGGCGAGGAGATAGAGGGGCCCGCTCGCCGCCGTCCGGCACTTCTCGACCACGTAGCCTCCCGACGAAGGTGAGCACGGTGCCCACCACGGCGGTGAGGGCGGCGACCTGGATGCTGTTCCAGAGCGCGCGATAGCCGCCCGCCGTGTCGAAGTCGTAGTGCTTCAGGGTCAGGCCGAAGTTGTACGGCCAGCGATGGACGAGCGAGGAGACGAGGATCACCGCGTAGATGGCGGCGATGAAGCCGGCGATGAGCCCGCAGTAGACGAGACAGCTCCGGTCCTTCCCGGGTGCCGCTCGGGAACGAGCGGCTTCGAGGACGAGGTCACGAGGGCGTACTGCCGCCGCTGGACGAGGCGGTCCACGAGGAAGGCGATGACCGCCGGCACGAGAAGCACCACCGACACCGTCGCGCCCATGCTGAAGTTCTGCTGCCCCGAGACCTGGTTGTAGATCTCCGTGGCCATCACCGAGAACTTGCCCCCGATGGCCTTGGGCGCGCCGAAGTCCGTGATGGCGAGGGTGAAGACCACGAAGCAGGCGCTGACCAGGCCGTACTTGACCCCGGGCAAGCGTCACGGTGAGGAACGTCTTGATCGGCCCCGCCCCCAGGGTGCGCGCCGCATCGTAGAGCCGCGCGTCGGTGGCCCGCAGGGCCGCGGCGAGGATGAGGAGGGCGTGGGGAAGCAGTAGAACACTTCGGCGAGAATGATGCCCTTCGCGCCGTAGATGCCCACGTTCAGCCCGGTGGTGCGCGTGATGATGCCGTTATTGCCGAAGACGTAGATGAGGGCGAAGGCCTGGACGAGCGACGGCGCGAAGAGCGGCATCATGGCGGCCACGCGGAAGAAGCCCCGGGCGGGCATCAGGGTCCGCGTCACCGCATAGGCATAGCCGAAGGCCAGGGTCACCGTCACCACCATGGAAGACGCGGAGACGAACAGGCTGTTGGTGATCGAGGCGGCGATGGCGGGCGTGGAAAAGTAATGCACGTAGTTGGCCACGCCGATGAAGCGCCCGCGATTGTCGAGCAGGCTTCGCCACAGGACCTGCGCCAGCGGATAGAGCAGGAAGAGGTAGAGCACGAGGGCGAAGAGCGCGATGAGCGCCCAGCGGATGCCGTCCTCGCGATCGAGACGGTGCCGGACCACCCGATCCGGAATGGCGGCGGCACTCCGCGCGGAAACCTCACGACGCCGCGCCCACGGGCTGGAAGCGCGCGTAGCGCTTCCGCATCGAGGGCGATGGGAAGGAGCGGCGCCCTCCCCGACCCCGAGCGCGGCGAAGGCGGTGGCCGCGACATCGCACTCGAGGGCTTCCTGCCCGTTGCCTTCAACGGTGAGGGCGAGGCGGGTGAACGGCCCGAGAAACTGGAGGCTGGCGATGCGGGCGGTGAGGCTGTTGACCGCCCCGCTCGCCGACGGGCCCACCGCGATCTCCTCCGGCCTGATGGCGAGGGTCATCGCGCTCCCCGCCGCCGCTTCGAAGCCGGGCTGGTGCCGCAGCTCCACGTTACCCACGCGGGCCCATCCGCTCCGATTCGAGGCGACGGCGGAGAGGAAGTTCATCTGGCCGACGAAGCGCGCGACGAAGCGGCGTCTGTGGCCGCCGATACACCTCGGCCGGACCTCCCACCTGCTCCACCCTCGCCCGCATTCATGACCACGATGCGGTCGGCCATGGCCAGCGCCTCTTCCTGATCGTGGGTGACCATGATGGTGGTCACGCCGAGCCTCCGCTGCAGCCCGCGAATCTCGTGGCGCAGCGACTGGCGCACCCGCGCGTCGAGGGCGGACAGCGGCTCGTCGAGGAGGAGCAGCGCGGGCGAGGGCGCGAGGGCGCGGGCCAGAGCCACGCGCTGCTGCTCGCCGCCCGAGAGCTGGGCCGGGTACTTGTCGCTTGATGGCGCGCGCAGCCCCACCAGCGCCAGCAGCTCGTCCACTCGTCGCGCGATGGCGCCTCGGCGTCGATGCGGCGGGTCTCGAGGCCGTAGGCGACGTTGCGGCCCACCGTCAGGTTAGGGAAGAGGGCGTAGGACTGGAAGACGATGCCGTAGTTGCGCTGGGCGGGCGGCAGGGCTGGACACGTCGCGGCCGGCCATGCGCACCGTCCCCGCGTTCTGGCGCTCGAGCCCGGCGATGATGCGCAGGAGCGTGGTCTTGCCGCAGCCGGACGGGCCGAGGAAGCAGATGAACTCGCCGGCGGCGATGGACAGCGAGATCTCGCGGAGGGCCACGAACTCGCTGAACTTCTTGGCGATGCCCTCGAGGACCACCGCCGCCGGGGCTTCGGGGCTCGCGCTCATGCGCCGGCCGGCTTCCGCCACCACGCGCGAGCACGGCCGCGCCGTAGCGATCCGCCTTGTGGCGGCCGATCCCGTAGGCCAGCGCGAGCTCGTCCGGCGTGCGCGGGCGCAACCGCGCGATGTCCCGCAGCGTGCGGTCGGAGGCGACCATGAAGGGCGCCATGCCCGCTTCGCGCGCCACGCCGAGCCGCCACGCGCGGAGGGCCTCGAAGAGCGCGTGCCCGTCGGCGTCCAGCTCTTCCGTGGCCGCCGCGCGTGCCGCCGGGCCGGACGGGCGCGGCGGCGCGGCGACAGCGCGCTCCGCGGCGGGCGGAAGGAGAAGCCGCGCGGGCCGTGTGCCCTTCATCACCTCGCGCCCTTCCTCGGTGAGGATCACCACCGGGCGGTCTCCGCCGCTGAAGCTGACCCAGCCTGCGGTGACGCAGCGGCGCAGGAGCCGGGTCAGCCACTCCGCCGAGTGCTCCCGGAGATTGCCGAAGGTGGGCGTGGCGGTGAGGCCGGCGCGCTGGAGGCGCTCGTCCGGATCGCCGTGCACGAGAGCCACCGCCGTCTGGAGCCCGAAGCGCGAGTGGACGCGCGCCACTCCGGAGAGCGCCTTGCGCGCGATGAGTCGTCACGGCCTCCGGATCCTGCACCGCCGTCGTCGGATCCGAGGGCGAGGCAGACGTCGCAGCGCCCGCAGCCGTCGAGCGTCTCCGCCTCGTCGCCGAAGTAGCGCAGGATGGCGTCGTGGCGGCACGTGCCGCCCTCCGCCCAGCGGATCAGCTCGAGGAAGAGGCCCCACTTGTGCTCGACGACCACCGGGTCCGGCGTCGCGCCCTCGGAGCCGCGCTCGATGAGCGCACGGCGGAGCGGAAGGTCGCGCGCGCGAGATGAGCAGGAGGCCGAGGGCATCCGCGCCGTCCCGTCCCGCGCGCCCCACCTCCTGGTAGTAGGCCTCGATCGAGCTGGGCGGTCCCAGGTGGATCACCGCGCGCACGTCCGCGCGGTCGATGCCCATGCCGAAGGCGTTGGTGGCGACGACGATCTCGGCGCGGCCGTCGGCGAAGTCGCGCTGGCGCATCCTCGCGCGTGACCGGCGACAGCCCCGCGTGATAGACGCGCGCGCGCCAGCCCGCCGCCTCGAGGCGCGCGCCTTCCTCCTCGGCCGCGCGCCGGGTCGGCGCGTAGACGATGGCCGCGCCCGCGGCCCGCCCCCGGCTTCGCCAGCGCTTCCGCCAGCGCGCCGTCCACGAGCGCGGAGCGGCTCGCGCTTGCCCTCGACCTCGGCCACGCGCAGGGAGAGGTTGGGCCGCGCGAAGCCCTGGACGAGCTGCGGCGTCTCCGGCGGGCAGGCCGAGCCGGGCCAGGATCTCGTCGCGCACCACAGGAGTGGCGGTGGCCGTGCACGCGAGCGCGCGCGCCTCGGGCAGGTCTCCGAGCAGGCCGCCGATCTCGAGATACTCCGGGCGGAAGTCGTGTCCCCACTCGCTGATGCAGTGCGCTTCGTCGATGGCCACGAGCGGGCAGCGCAGGTCGCGCGAGGAGGCCGCGGAAGCCGGGGAAGCTCAGCCGCTCCGGGCGCGACGTAGACCAGCTTGCAGGCGCCCCGGGCCATCAGGCCCATGCGCCGACGCATCTCGCCGCCGTCCACGGTGGAGGCGAGATACGTCGCGGGCACGCCGCGGGCGCTCGAGCGCCTCGACCTGATCGTGCATCAGCGAGATCAGCGGCGAGATGACGAGGGTCGTGCCGTCGAGCAGCGTGGCGGGAAGCTGGTAGATGAGGCTCTTGCCGCCGCCCGTGGGCGCCACGAGGAGGAGTCGGCCGGAGGCGAGCAGCGTGTCGACGGCCTCGCGCTGGCCGGGACGAAACGCGGCGTAGCCCAGCCGGTGAGAGCCCCGCGTCGAGATCGAGACCCGACGGGGGCGCCGGCTGGGCCGCGCCGCGCGCGATCACCTTACTTCGCGTACCGCTTCTGCCACTCGGCGAGGATGCGGTCGCGGTTCTTGGCCGACCAGTCGAAGTCGTTCGGGTAGACGACCTTGCTGATGTCCTTGGGCAGCCCCTCCGGCACGGGCAGGCCCGCCACGGCCACCGCCGCGAAGTACTTGGCGTAGAGCGCCATCGCCTCGTCGCTGGCCGCCCAGTCGAGGAACTGCTTGGCCGCGGGATTCTTGGCGCCCTTCTTGGTGAGGGCGTTGGCCTCCATCTCGTAGCCCGAGCCCTCCTTGGGCAGGACCATCTCGACCGGGCTGCCCTTCTTCTTCATCTCGAGGGCGACGTACTCGAAGCGACACGCCGATGGCGCGCTCGCCCGCCGCCGCGTCCTTGCACGGCTTGGAGCCGGACTTGGTGTACTCCGCGATGTTCTTGTCGAGCGCGTCGAGGTACTTCCACCCTTCCGCCTCGCCCATGCGCTGGAGGATGGACGCCACGGAAAGATAGCCGGTGCCCGAGGACGCCGGGTTGGGCATGACCACCTGCCCCTTGTAGACGGGCTTGGTCAGGTCCGCCCAGGACGCGGGCATGGGCAGGTTGTTCTTCTTGGCCACCTCGGTGTTGACGCAGAAGGCCGACATGTAGATGTCGATGCCCACCCACGAGGGCGGGTTGGCCTTGTCGCGGAAGAGCGCCCTGGATCTTGTCGAGCCCCTTGGGCGCGTAGGGCTCGAGCAGTCCCGCGTTCTTGAAGATCAGGATGTTGGTGGCGCCCACGCCCCAGATGGCCTCGGCCTGCATGTTGTCCTTCTCGGCCATGAAGCGGGCCGAGATGTCGCCGGTGGACAGGCGCAGCATCTTGACCTCGAGGTTGGGCAGCGTCTTGTTCGAGCGACTTCATGTAGTCGGCGATCTGCTCGTTCTCGATGGCCGTGTACACCACGACCGTCTGCTTCTGGGCGAGAGCGGGCGCCGCGAGGATCGCCACCGCGCAGAGTGCCAAGCCGGCGGTGCGGAGCATCCGTGTCAGCATGAGAGCCTCCAGAGTGCGGAACAGGTTATTGGGCCATGAAGCCGCCGTCGACGATCATCTCGGCCCCGGTCATGAAGGACGATTCGTCCGACGCGAGAAACAGCGCGGCGTAGGCGATGTCCCGGGGCTGGCCGATGCGTCCCAGCGGAATGCCCGAATTGAACTCGGCTCTGAGCTCGGGCGTGAGATACGGCGCCTGCAGCGGGGTCTCGACGATCCCCGGATGGATGATGTTCGAGCGGATCCGGTCCTTCGCGAACTGGATGGCCAGCGACTTGTTGAGGGCGATGAGGGCGCCCTTGGCCGCGGTGTAGGCGTCCTGGGCGCGGGTGAAGCCGGCCAGCGCCGACACGGAGCCCACGAGGACGATGGAGCCGCCGCCCGCTTTCTGCAGATGCGGGATGCCGTGCTTGGTGACCCAGAACACGCTCTTCAGGTTGATGGCCATGACCCGGTCCCACTGCGCGCCGTCCGTCTCGAGCACGGAGCGGTCCTTGTCCTTCCAGAGCACGCCCGCGTTGTTGTAGAGGACGTGGAGGGCTCCGAAACGTCGAGCCCCCTCGTCCACCATGCGCTTGACGTCCTCCTCGAGAGCCACGTCGCCCACCGCGGCGAGCGCCTGGCCGCCCGCCTTCTCGACGAGGGCCACCGTCTCCTCCGCCGCCTTCTTGTTGATGTCGCAGACGACGAGCCGGGCGCCCTCCTCCGCGAACAGCACGGCGGCCTCGCGCCCCATGCCCATGCCCGCGCCGGTGATGAGCGCCACCTTGTCCTTGAGCCTTGTCCCCATACGCTGTCGTCGCTCTCTTTCCTAGGCTGTTAGATTCGCTCGAAGAGCCGCATCAGCTCCCAGTCCGTCACCGATTGGTCGAAGGCCTGCTGCTCGAGGCTGCCCGTGATGCAGGTAGTGCTTCGACCACGGTGTCCCCGAATGCGTCGCGCGCGACCTTGGAGCGCTCGAGCTCGCCGATGGCTTCCCGCAGCGTCTTGGGCACCTGGGCGAGCTTGGGATCCTCGTAGGCATTGCCGTCGTAGCGCTTGGGCGGCTTGAGCTTCCTGTCCACGCCGTGGAGTCCCGCGGCGATGGTGGCCGCGAAGGCCAGGTAGGGGTTCGCGTCGGCGCCCGGGATGCGGTTCTCCACGCGGAAGCCACTGCCCTCGCCGCAGAGCCGGAAGCCGCAGGTGCGGTTGTCCCAGCCGCAGGCGATGCGCGTGGGCGCGAAGGAGCCGGCCTGATAGCGCTTGTAGGCGTTGACGGTGGGCGCGTAGAAGTACGGCGAACTCGCGCGCCATGGCCATCTGCCCGGCCAGCCATTGCTGGAAGAGCGCCGTGCCCTCTCGATCGCGGGAGGCGAAGAGGTTCTTCTTGCCCGCGCGGTCCCACACCGAGGAATGGAGATGGAAGGACGAGCCGGCCGCTCCCATGTCGTACTTCGCCATGAAGGTGACGGACGAGCCCTGCTGCCAGGCGATCTCCTTCACCCCGTGCTTGTAGAGGACGTGGCGGTCGGCCATCTCGAGGGCGGCGGCGTAGCGGAGATTGATCTCCTCCTGCCCCTGCCCCACTCGCCCTTGGAGAACTCCACGGGCACCCGGGCGTCCTCCATGTGATTGCGGATGGCCCGCACCAGCGGCTCTTCCTTCGAGGTCTGGAGGATGTGGTAGTCCTCGAGATAGTTGGAGACCGGGGTGAGCTGCTGATAGCGCTTGGCCCGCGCCTCGTCGAAGGACTCGCGGAAGAGGTAGAGCTCGAGCTCCGAGGCGGTCTTGACCTGCCAGCCGCGCTGGCGCGCCCGCTCGAGCTGGCGCTTGAGCACCCAGCGCGGCGCCTCCTCGATGGGCTTCCCTCCTCGGTGAACACGTCGCAGAAGACGAGCGCGGTCTTGGGCAGCCACGGAATCGGCCGCCACGTCGACAAGTCTGGCACCATCTTCATGTCGCCGTAGCCACGTTCCCATGACGTCAGGGTGAAGCCGGCCAGCGGCTCCATCTCCATGTCCACCGTGAAGAGATAGATGCACGCGTGCACGCCGTCCTCGAGCACGTGATCGAGGAAGTAGCGGCCGACCACCCGCTTGCCCATGAGGCCGGCCCATCCCGTCGGGAAACACGGTGAGCACGGTGTCGATCTCGCCCGAGCGGATGAGCGCTTCGAGGGCTTGGGGATCGGCCTGCTCGGGCACTGACGAGGCTCCTCTCAGTGGAAGGGCGTGGATCGGCGGCGAGGCTGACGAATCTTAGCGGGGAACCCGGCCCGAGGCAAGAGCGGGCCGCGCACGACGGCTACTGTATCGCGACGGGAACGGGCGGAACGAGCAGGACGAGCAGGATGAGGCAGAGGAAACCGATGGCATAGCGTCCGGGCGACAGCGGGGAAACGTCGTCGAGCGGGGGCTGGTGCTGGAAGCCCATCACGAAGAAGAGGAGGAAGGCCCACACGAACCAGTTGGCGGCGCCGGTGATGGTGCCGAGGGCGAGGAGGCCCACGAAGGTGGCGATGGAGACCTGGCGGTGGCGCGCGCCGAACAGGGCGTAGGCGATGCGGCCTCCATCGAGCTGACCCACGGGAATCAGGTTGAGGGCGGTGACGAAGAGGCCGACCCACGCCGCGAGCGCCACCGGGTGCACGAACACGTCGTGGCCCGGCGGGAGGTGCCCAAAAGCGAGCCAGGTCATGAAGCGCATCAGGAGCGAATCGCCGAAGACCACGCTGCCCCCGCGGGCAGCGCCGCCACCTTGGACCATCCCAGGCCGATCCAGAGCGCGGGGAGCGCTATCACGAGCCCGGCCAGGGGCCCCGCGGCCGCGATGTCGAACAGCGAGTTCCGATCGCGGGCGGGCGAGCGCATGCGGATGATGGCGCCCAGGGTCCCGAAGAGGAACGGCGGCGGCGCGGGAATGAAGTACGGCAGGCTCACCGAGGCGCCATAGGCCCGCGCCGTGAAGTAATGGCCGAACTCGTGGGTGCCGAGGATGGCGAGCAGGGTGAAGGCGAAGGGCATGCCGTCGAGGATGCGCCGGGGGTCCGTGAGCGGATTGAAGGCAAAGAAGGCGCCTGAGCCGGCGATGAGGGTGGACAGCACGGTCAGGACGAACAGGATTACATTGGTCCGCGGCTTCGACGGCACGTGCACGTCCACGAAGGGCAGCGCGCGCACCCAGGTCATCCCCGCCCCGCCCGCCTGGAGAAACGGCGTATAGCCGAAGGGCCGGAAGCGCGACACGAGCTCGGTGAGGGCCGAGGAGGGCGGGAGGAGGAGCCGGCCGCCGAAGCCCACCGCGTGGCCCTCGGCACGTACCTGCTCTACCGTCAGGACGCCGCCGAGCTGGGGAGCGAGCTCGGCGATGGCGAAGCCGGGGGACTCGAGCGACGCGACGGGGCGGCGCCGGAAGGGCCAGAAGCGCATGAATTCACCTTACCACGGGGCCAGAGAGGCCACGGCGCGGCGGGCCGCCTCGAGCCCGCCCTCCAGATACACGACGGCGAGCACGGCTTCGAGGGCGGTGGCGAGGAGCGACTCCTTGGCGTGGCCGCCCATCTGCGCCTCGCCGCGCCCGAGCTGGAGCAGGGGGCCGAGATCGATGGACCCGGCCCACCGGGCAAGGTTGGCTCCCGAGACCAGCTCCGCCCGCCGGGGAGTGAGGAGGCCCTCGGGCTCGTGCGGGATAGGCATGCCAGACGTACTCGGCGACCACGAGGGCGAGAACCGCGTCACCCAGAAAGGCCAGCGCACCGTTGTCGCGCTCGCCGGGATGCTCGTTGGCGTAGGAGCTGTGGGTGAGCGCCTGCTCGACGAGGGCGCGGTCACGGAAAGCGTGGCGGAGTCGTTGACCCAGCCGCTCCAGTTGGTCGGAGTCCGGCGTCACCTACCCGCGGAACTTGCGGAAGGCCAGCGTCGCGTTGGTGCCGCCGAAGCCGAACGCGTTGCTGAGGGCGACCTCGACCTCCTGCTTCCGGGCCTGGTTCGGGACGTAGTCGAGGTCGCAGTCGGGGTCGGGCTTCTCGTAGTTGATGGTGGGCGGAAGCATGCCGTGGTGCAGAGCGAAGGCGGTGGCGATGGCTTCGATGCCCCCGCCGCGCCCAGGAGGTGCCCGGTCATCGACTTCGTGGAGGACACGGCGAGCTTCCGTGCGTGCTCGCCGAAGACGCGCTTGATGGCGAGGGTCTCGAACTTGTCGTTGTACGGCGTCGACGTTCCGTGGGCATTGATGTAGCCCACCGCCGAGGGCTCGAGCGCCCGCGTCGTGGAGGGCGGCGGCCATGGAGCGGGCGGCCCCGTCGCCCTCCGGATCGGGTGCCGTCATGTGATGGGCGTCGCCCGTCATGCCGTAGCCCACCACCTCGGCGTAGATGCGCGCGTCGCGACGGCGAGCGTGCTCGAGCGACTCCAGCACGAGGAGACCCCCGCCCTCCCCGCACACGAAGCCGTCACGCTCCGGCGTCGAACGGGCGCGAGGCGCGCGTCGGATCCTCGTTGCGGGTGGACATCGCCTTCATCTGGCAAAAGCCCGCGATGGTCAGGGGATGATGATGGCTTCGGAGCCCCCGGCGATCATCACGTCGGCATCGCCGCGCTCGATGATCTTGGTGGCGTCGCCGATGGCATGGTTGCCCGTGGCGCACGCGGTGACCACGGAAGAGTTCGGTCCCTTGGCCCCGAGGCGCATCGAGATCACTCCCGAGGCCATGTTGACGATGAGCATGGGGATGAAGAAGGGAGAGACCCGGTCCGGCCCCTTGGTGCGGAGGACCTCGTAGTTGCCGAGGAGCGTCTCGAGGCCCCCGATGCCCGATCCCACGAGGACCCCGAAGCGGGTGGGGTCCACGCTGTCCGTCTTGAGGCCGGCGTCCTCCACGGCCATGGTCGCGCAGGCCACCGCGTACTTGAGGAAGGGATCGAACTTGCGGTCGTCCTTCTTGTCGAGGTACTTGAGCGGGTCGAAGCCCTTCAGCTCGCCCGCGATGCGCGTGGGAAAGTCCGTTCGCGTCGAAGCGGGTGATGGGCCCGATGCCCGAGCGACCTTCGAGAAGACCGGCCCAGAACTCTTCGGCGGTGTTCCCCAGGGGCGTCACCGCGCCTACCCCGGTGATGACGACGCGACGCTTGTCCATGGCCATAGACGGGATCGACGGACCCGCTACTGGTTCTCCTTGATGTAGCTGATGGCGTCACCCACCGTGGTGATCTTCTCCGCGTCCTCGTCGGGGATCTCGAGATCGAACTCCTCCTCGAAGGCCATGACCAGCTCGACGGTGTCGAGCGAGTCGGCGCCCAGATCCTCGATGAACTTCGCGTTGGGATTGACGTCGTCCTCCTCGACCCCGAGCTGCTCGACGATGATCTCCTTCACCCGCTCCTCGACCGGCTTTGCCATGAACACCCCCGCTTCCGCGTGATTTGAGCTCACTCCACCGATGCCGGCGGCCCTCGGGCCGCTTGCTACATGTACAGGCCGCCGTTGACGTGTATGGTCTGCCCCGTGATATAGGCGGCGCCGTCACCGGCCAGGAATCGTACCACCTCCGCCACCTCCCGCGCCGCGCCGATGCGCTTGAGCGGCACCTGCTGGAGCAGTGCCTCCCTGCGCCTCGCCGGGGACGGCCGCGGTCATGTCCGTCTCGATCAGTCCCGGCGCCACCGCATTCACCAGGATGTTCCAGTGCGCCGAGCTCGCGGGCCGCCGCCTTGGTGAGACCGATCACGCCCGCCTTGGCCGCCGAGTAGTTGACCTGGCCGGGATTGCCCATGGCTCCGGCGGTGGAGGTGATGTTGATGATGCGCCCGCTCTTCTGCCGCATCATGGACTTGGCGGCGGCCCTGGTCATCAGGAACACGCCCCGGAGATTCGTGTCCATGACCGTGTCCCAGTCGTCGTCCTTCATGCGCACGAGGAGCTGGTCGCGCGTGATGCCCGCATTGTTGACCAGCACGTCGATGCGTCCGAAACGTTCCTTGGTCGCCTCCAGCAGTCGATCGCAGTCCTCACGCTTCGATTGATCGGCGGCGATGGCCAGCGTGACCGCGCCCGTCGCCTCGATTTCCTTGACGGCAGAGTCGAGCCGGGCCGCGTCGCGGCCAGAGACTACCACGGAGGCGCCGTCCTCCGCCAGCGCGCGGGCGATGGCCAGACCGATGCCGCGCGTGCCGCCGGTGACGATGGCGATCCGGCCCGCGAGCGCCTTGCCTCGGTCACGCCGCGGGGTCCCCGGCGAGCGGCTGCCGCGGCCTTGTGCAGCGACTCGGGATCCTCCACGGCGTGCCCGCGCGCTCCGTCGATGGTGCGCTTGAGCAATCCCGTGAGCACGCGGCCCGGCCCCGACCTCGAGCCACGCCGTGGCGCCCTCGCGCGCCAGCGCGTGCAGGCAGTCCGTCCAGCGCACCGGGCTCGCCACCTGGCGGACGAGGAACGGCTTGACGTCGTCCGCCGGTGGTGGTCAGCCCCGCGTCCACGTTGCGCGCCACGGGCACCCGCGGGCGGCTTCGGCGTCACCTGCTCCAGCTCGGCGGCGAGCCGGTCGGCGGCCGGCTTCATGAGCGCCGAATGAAACGGCGCGCTCACGGGCAGGAGCACGCTCTTCCGTCCCCGAGGGCGGCCGCGGCCTGCACCGCGCGCTCCACTGCCGCCCGATGGCCCGGCGATCACGATCTGCCCGGGCGAGTTGATGTTGGCGACATTGACGACTTCACCCTGCGCCGCCTCCGCGCAGGCCTGCTCGGCCGCGGCGAGGTCGAGACCCATGAGGGCGGCCATGGCTCCCGTGCCCACGGGCACCGCCTCCTGCATGAACTCGCCCCGCTTGCGCACGAGCCGGATGGCGTCGACGAAGCCGAGGGCGCCCGTCACCACGAGGGCGGAGTACTCGCCCAGGCTGTGGCCCGCACAGAGGTCGGGGCTGATCCCACGCTCCGACAGCACGGCGGCCGCCGCCACGCTCGCGGTCAGGATGGCGGGCTGGGTATTCGCGGTCAGGGCGAGGTCGGCTTCCGGCCCCTCGAAGCAGAGGCGCGACAGCGAGAATCCCAGCGCTTCGTCGGCCTTCCGCCACACCGCGGTGGCCGCCGGCGATGTCCTCGGCGAAGGCCCGACCCATGCCCACCGCCTGCGAGCCCTGCCCGGGAAGAGGAAGGCGATCTTCATGGGCCTACCAGCGCATGCAGCGCCGCGCCCCACGTGAAGCCGCCGCCAAAGGCCGCCATGAGCACGAGATCTCCCGTCTTGAGGCGGCCGTTCGATCCACGCTTCCTCGAGGGCCACGTAGACGGAGGCCGCGCCCGTGTTGCCGTAGCGGTCCACGTTGACGATCACCCGCTCCATGGGAACCTTGAGGCGCTTCACCGCCGCCTCGATGATGCGCAGGTTGGCCTGATGCGGGACGAAGAGGGCGAGATCGTCGGCGGTGAAGCCGTTGCGGGCGAGGATGCGCTCCGCGCAGTCCCCGAACATGCGCACCGCGACCTTGAAGACCTCGTTGCCCTTCATCTTGCGAAGTGCATGCCGCTTGTCCACCGTCTCGTGGGTCGCGGGGTGGCGCGAGCCGCCGCCGGGCTGGATGAGCAGCTCGCCATAGCGGCCGTCCGAGTAGAGATCGGTATCGATGATGCCCGGGCCTCCCTCGGTGGCCGCGGTGCGCAGCACCGCCGCGCCCGCCGCGTCGGCGAGGAGGATGCAGGTGCCGCGGTCCGGTGTAGTCGGTGATGCGCGAGAGGCACTCCGCGCCGATGCAGAGCACGGTCTTGTACTTGCCGCGTCTCCACGTACTGCGAGCCGACGGACAGGCTGTAGATCGATCCCGAGCAGGCGGCGTAGACGTCCATGGAGCCCGCGTTGCGGCAGCCGAGCTGGTGCTGGACGATGTTGGCGGTGGTGGGAAAGGCCATGTCGCCGGTGGTGGTGCCCACCACGATGAGGTCGATCTCGCCCGGCTCGACCTCCGCCCGCTCCAGGGCCTGCTGCGCCGCCCTGATGGCGAGGTCGGAGGTCGCCTCGTTCTCGTCGACGACGTGGCGCTCGCGGATGCCCGGTGCGCTGGACGATCCACTCGCTCGGAGGTCTCGACCATCCGCTCGAGCTCCTCGTTGGTGAGGATGCGCTTCGGGGCGTAGGCGCCGATACCGATGATCTGGGCCCTGGTCATTCCCGGCCTCCCTCGCGTCCCTCGGCCAGCTCCAGCTCGGCGCTCGAGGGCGGTGGTGATGTGCTCGTTGACCCCGCTCTTCACCCACTCGGCGGCTACCCGCACCGCGTTCTTGATGGCCTTCACCGGCGACGCCCCGTGACAGATGATGGAGGCTCCGCTGATGCCGAGGAGCGGGGCGCCGCCCATCTCCGTGTAGTCCACGCGGCTGCTTCATGCGCGCGAAGGCGCGCTTCGACAGCGCGGCGCCCGCCAGCGAGAGGACGTCGCGCCCGACCTCCTGCCGGATCATCTCCGTGAGCATCTCGGCCAGGCTCTCCGAGACCTTGAGGCAGACGTTGCCCGTGAACCCGTCCGTCACCACCACGTCGCAGCGGCCGTTGTAGATGTCGCGCCCCTCGATGTTGCCGATGAAGTTGATCGACGAGTGGCGGAGCTCCTCGAACGTCTCCCTTGGTCAGCTCGTTGCCCTTGCCCTCTTCCTCGCCCACCGAGAGGAGGCCCACGCGCGGATTGTCCTTGCCCACGATGTCGCGCGAGTAGACGTGGCCCATGATGGCGAACTGGAAGAGGTGGCGCGGCTTGGGATCGACGTTGGCGCCCGCGTCGATGAGAATGGTGTAGCCGGAGAGGCTCGGCAGCGCGGCGGCGATGGCGGGACGATCCACGCCCGGCAGCAGGCCCATCACGTACATGCCGATGGCCATGGCCGCGCCGGTGTTCCCGGCCGAGACGAGGGCCTGGCACTCGCCTTCCTTGCAGAGCTCGGCGGCCACGCGGAGGGACGAGTCGCGCTTGCGGCGGAGGGCGTGCGAGGCGGCTCGGCCATGCCCACGACCTGGCTGGCATGGCGCACGCTGATCGGCAGGTCCTGCGCCTTGAGGCGAACGATCTCGCGCTCGACGGCGGCGCGTGTCGCCGACCAGCACCGAGGCGAGTCCGAACTCGCGGGCCGCCGTGACGGCACCTTCGACGACGACGGCGGGGCCGAAGTCCCCGCCCATGGCGTCCACCGCGATCTTCATCGGTCGCGGATCTGCGCACCCGGGCGCTACTCGCCCTCGATGGAAAGAACTTCCCGCCCCTTGTAGAAGCCGCACTTGGGGCAGATCTGGTGGGGCAGCTTCACTTCGCGGCACTGCGGGCAGACCGAGCGCGTGGGCGCGGACATCTTGTAGTGCGTCCGGCGCTTGCGCCCGCGCGTTTTCGAATGGCGTCGCTTTGGCAGCGGCATGGTGTCGTGGCTCCTCGGCCAGGCGTCAAGGCCCGGCCCTGCGGTTTATTTGGACAGCCGGTCGGCCAGGCCCTTGAGGGGCGACCAGCGCGGATCCGGGCGGGCGCGCAGCCGCACGGCGCGGCATTGCGGCTCGCCCCACAACTCGGGCAGAGACCCCGGCACGCTTCGCTGCACAGCGGCTTCATGGGCAGACCCAGCGTGGTCTCGGTCTCGAGAAGCACATTGAGATCGACCTGGTCGTGGTCGTAGACGTCGGTTTCGAGATCGTCCGCTCCCAGCTCTCGCTCGTCTCCCGTCGCCGGGGCCGGGCACGAGACGCGTGTCGACAGTCGCGTCCACCGTCGCGTCATAGGACTCCGAGGCAGCGCGAGCACACCTGCGGCACCCGCGACCGGACCCGGCCATTGACGAAGACGACGTCGCCGTCCTTCTCGACGGCCAGCTCGAGCGTCCTCGAGCCGCCATGCACGGTCCTGGAACGGCTCGGGGAAGGCCTCGGGGCCTTCGAATCTGAGCCCTTCCTCCGGTATCTCTGAGACCCTGATCACCATCACTCGACTCTCGCTAACCCTCGACAGAATTGATGGATTTCGCTGAAATCGAGCCAGTGTACGGGCCGCTCTCCCCGGTTGTCAACTTGAAAGGCCCCCACTGACCGTCGGCGCGGGCGAGCACCTGCGAGGATTCGATGCCGGCCCGGCTCACCCTCTATACTACTCGGGCCGTGCACACTATCTACTTCGGCGACAATCTGGAAGTGCTTCGCAGCCACGTGCCGGACGGCGCGGCCGCCCTCATCTACATCGACCCGCCCTTCAATACGGGCCGGGCCCAGGCGCGCACCCGCATCAAGACGGTGCGCAGCGTCTCCGGTGATCGCGTGGGCTTCAAGGGACAGCGCTACGACACGGTCAAGATGGGCTCCCGCGCCTACCCCGACCGCTTCGACAACTACCTCGAGTTCCTCGAGCCGAGGCTGCGGGAGGCCTACCGGGCGCTTGCTCCCGATGGCACCCTCTACTTCCACATCGATTACCGCGAGGTCCACTACTGCAAGGTGCTCCTCGACGGCATCTTCGGGCGCGACTCCTTCCTCAACGAGATCATCTGGGCCTACGACTACGGCGGACGCCCGACGCGCCGGTGGCCCCCCAAGCACGACAACATCCTCGTCTACGTGAAGGACCCGCGCGCTACGTCTTCGACACCGAGGCCGTGGAGCGCATTCCCTACATGGCGCCGGGCCTCGTCGGGCCGGAGAAGGCGGCGCGGGGCAAGCTGCCCACCGACACGTGGTGGCACACCATCGTGCCCACCCAGGGGCGCGAGCGCACCGGCTATCCGACGCAGAAGCCGCTGGGCGTCCTCCGGCGGATCGTGCAGGCGCTCCTCGCGGCCCGGAGACCTCGTGCTCGATTTCTTCGCGGGCAGCGGCACGACGGGCGAGGCGTGCCTCGAGACGAACCGGCGCTTTCTCCTCGTGGATGCCAATCCCGAGGCCCTCGACGTGATGGCGCGCCGCTTTCACGGCGTGCGCGGCGTCCGCTGGGTCGGCTACGATCCGCGGACGGCCGCGGCACAGCGAGGCGCCGCCGGCGGCCCCGTTGCTTGACGCTCCCCGAGGTGGCTGTTAGCATTCGCGAGGAGGCCTCCCGCGATGGGTAACCTGATCAAGACCGGATTTCTTCTCGTGGTCCTGACCTGCCTGCTCGTGCTCGTGGGCGGCGCGATCGGCGGCCGCCAGGGCATGACCATCGCCTTCGTACTCGCCCTTGTCATGAACGTCGGCTCCTACTGGTTCTCCGACAAGATCGTGCTCGCGAGCTACGGGGCGCGGCCGGTCACCGAAGCGGAAGCGCCACAGCTCTATCGCATCGTCCGTGAGCTGGCCGCCCAGGCCCGCATTCCCGTGCCGCCGATCTACATCATGCAGGACGACTCGCCCAACGCCTTCGCCACCGGGCGAAATCCCCAGCATGCCGCGGTCGCCGTCACCGAAGGGATCCTGCGCATCATGACCGAGGACGAGCTCCGTGGCGTGCTCGCCCACGAGCTCTCCCACGTGAAGAACCGGGACACCCTCATCATGACCATCGCCGCCACCATCGCCGGCGCCATCACATATCTCGCCCAGATGGCGCAGTGGGCGGCCATCTTCGGCGGCGGGCGCCGCAGCGACGACGAGGGCGGCGGCGGGGCAGCGCCATCGGCGCGCTCCTCATGGCCATCCTCGCCCCCATCGCGGCCATGCTCATCCAGATGGCCATCTCGCGCTCGCGCGAGTACGAGGCCGACGCGTCGGGCGCGCGCCTCGCCGGCCGCGCCTCCGGGCTCGAGCACGCGCTGCAGAAGCTCGACATGGCGTCGAGGCAGGTGCCCATGGAGGCGACCCCGGCCACCGCCCACCTCTTCATCGTCAACCCGCTCACCTCCGGGGGCTTGCCTCGCTGTTCTCGACGCATCCGCCCATCGAGGAGCGCATCGCGCGTCTGAGGGCGATGAGGCTTTGATCGCAACGGGACTGGAGGCGGTGCGTGGCGCGACCGCGCCGCCGCCCGCGTCCGACCTCATGATCCAGGCCGTGCACCTCCGCAAGATCTTCGGCCCTACCTCCGTCCTCGACGATGTCTCCCTCGAGCTCGGCGCGGGCCACGGCGTGACCCTCCTCGGAGCGAACGGCACGGGCAAGACCACCCTCCTCCGCATCCTCGCCACTCTTGTGCGACCCACCGGGGCTCGTTGCGCATCGCGGGCGTCGACGCGGTGAAAGCACCCGACACCGCGCGCGGCGTCATCGACCTGGTTGGTCACGGCTCCTGGGTGTACGAGGATCTGACGGCTCTCGAGAACCTTCGCTTCTGGACGACCATGGGCGGCCACGACGCGGCCCCGCACGCCTCCGCACCGCCCTCGAATCCGTCGAGCTCGACACGCGTGGCCGATCGCAGAGCGCGCACTTTCTCCGCGGGCATGAAGCGGCGTCTCGCCCTCGCCCGCGTTCTCCTCGGCCGCGCGCGGCTCCTCCTCCTCGACGAGCCCTTCACCGGTCTCGACCGCGCGGGCCGGAAGTGGCTGAGCGAGTACCTGATGTCGTTCAAGGCTCGGGGCGGCGCCTTCGTGCTCGCCACCCACAGCTTCGACGCGGGGATCGGGGTGGCCGACCGCGTGGCCATTCTCGCGGGCGGGCGCATCGCCCTCGAGCGCCCGGCCGCCGGCCTCGGCCTCGACGATCTGCGGCGCCTCTACGACGACCTCGCCATGGGCGCGGAGACGGCGTCGTGAGCGCCTACATGCGACGGGCGTGGATCGTGGTATGGAAGGACGTGCTCAGCGAGCGCCGGAGCAAGGAGAGCCTCAACGCGCTCATCTTCTTCTCGATCCTCCTCCTCTTCGTCTTCCAGTTCGCCCTGGGGCCGGAGCGCGCGCGGGTGGAGGCAGCGCTGCCGGGGCTGCTCTGGCTCGGCTTCATCCTGGCCGGTCTCCTCGCCTTCGGAAGGACTTTCCTCGTGGAGCGCGAGAACGACTGCTGGGAGGGTCTGGTGCTCTCGCCCGGCGACAAGTCGGCCATCTACCTGGGCAAGCTCGCCGGCAATGTGCTGCTCATGGCCGTGGTGGAGGCGGTGCTCCTCGTCCTGTTTACCGTCTTCTTCGGCCTCGATTTCACGGGCGTGCTTCCCGCCCTCTGCCTCGTGCTCGCCCTGGGCACCCTGGGGCTGGCCGCGGTGGGCACGCTCTTCGGCGCCATCACCGCGCAGCTCCGGGCGCGCGAGCTGCTCTTCCCGTGCTGCTTCTGCCCGCGGTGGTGCCCATACTCCTGGGCGCGGTGAGCGCCACGCAATCGGTGATTCTCGGGCAGCCCTCGCGGAGGCGGCGGCCTGGCTCAAGCTGCTCGCCGCCGCCGATCTCGTCTACCTCGTGGTGGGCGTGCTCACCTTCGAATTCGTCCTGGAGGGCTGATGGCCGTCCGCGCCCTCGGCTGGCTGGCCGTCCTCGCCCTCGTCGCCGGTGTGGCCACCGCCTTCGGCTATGCTCCGCGCGAGGCCGTGCAGGGCAACGTCCAGCGCATCATGTACCTCCACGTGCCGGCGGTGCTCACGGCCTATCTCGCCTTCGGCCTCGTCTTCCTCGGCAGCGTCGGCTACCTCCTGACGCGCCGTCCGGGCTGGGACCGGCTCGCCCTCGCCGCGGCGGAGCCCGGCGTGATCTTCACCGGAATCACCATCGCCTCCGGCTCCATCTGGGGCAAGCCGACGTGGGGCACGTGGTGGACGTGGGACGCCCGGCTCACCTCCACTGCCGTGCTCTTCCTCGTGTACGTGGGCTATCTCCTGCTCCGCGGCATGATCGACGAGCCCGACCGGCGGGCCCGCGCCGCCGCCGTGGTGGGCATCCTCGGCACCGCGAACATTCCCATCGTCCACTTCTCGGTGAAATGGTGGCGCGCCCTCCATCAGCCCGCCACCATCCTCGGGCCCGAGCCCTCGCCGATCGCCGCGCCCATCGCCCTCACCCTCGTCGTGAACTGGCTCGCCTTCACCCTGCTCTTGCTCTACCTGGTGGCCAAGCGCACGGAGATCGCGCGGCTCGAGGACCTGCATGCCGGATAACTGGAGCTACGTATTCTCCGCCTACGGCCTTGCCGCCGTGGGGCTTCTCGCCTACTGGCGCCACCTCGCCGGCCGGGCCAAGGGCCTCGCCGCCCGCGGCGCGCGGAGAGGGACATGAGCCGTCGCGGCAAGTTCGTGGTGGGCGGGCTCGTCATCGTGGCGGCCATCGCCTATCTCATCTGGGCCGGCGTGAGCCAGAGCGTGGTCTACTTCGTCACCCCGAGCGAGCTCCTCGCCGCCCCCGTGGCGACCAAGACGTACCGTCTGGGTGGCCTCGTGCTTCCCGGCTCGCTCAAGTGGGAGCCCCAGAGCCTCGATCTCTCCTTCACCCTCTCGGACGGCAAGGCCAACGTCTCCGTGAAGCACAAGGGCGCGCCGCCGGATCTCTTCGCGGAAGGGCGCGGGCGCGGTCGTCGAAGGGGCGTGGACGCGGGAGGGCTACTTCAAGGCCTCCCTCATCCTCGCCAAGCACTCGGAGGAGTACAAGGCTCCCCACGACGGCGCGGAACCCGGCTACAAGGAGCTGATCAAGAGCCTGCGCAAGGAGAGCACCCGATGAGGGCCATAAGCCCGAAGAGGCCACGGAGCCACGCAGGCTATTTGGCCGGAGCAGCATTCCGATGAGGGCCCATAAGCCCGGAAGAGGCCACGGCACGCCTAGCAGCCGCACATGCGCCGGGGTCGGAGCACCGTTCCCGGAGAGGCCACGGAGATGATTCCAGAGCTGGGATACGGCGCGACGGTGGCCGCCCTCGCCCTCGCCGTATGGGGCGCGGTGGCCGCCGCCGGCGCCGCCCGCACGGGTCGCGCCGACCTGCTCCGCTCGGGAGAGCGGGCCGCGGTGGGTGTCTGGGTGCTCATCACCGCGTGCATCGCCCTCATGCTCTACGCGTTCCTGACCTTCGACTTCTCCGTCCGCTACGTCGCCTTCAACACGAATCGCGGCACGCCCTTCTACTACCGGATCACGGCGCTCTGGGGCGCCCTCGAGGGCTCCATCGTCCTGTGGTCCTGGCTGCTGTCGATCTACGCCCTCATCGTGGTCGTGCAGTATCGGCGGCGCCAGCCCGAGCTCTATCCGTGGGTGCTCTCCGTGATGCTGGGCGTCCTCGCCTTCTTCCTCCTCGTCATGACGGTCCCCGCGCCGCCCTTCGAGCGGCTGAGCCCCATTCCGCCCGACGGGCGCGGCCTCAACCCGCTCCTCGAGGACTCGGGCATGATCACCCACCCCGTGGCTCTCTACCTGGGCTTCACGGGCTTCACGGTGCCCTTCGCCTTCGCGGTGGCGGCGCTGATCGTCAGGCGCACGGGGAGGAGTGGATCACCATCACCCGCCGCTGGACCATCATCGCCTGGTACTTCCTCTCCCTCGGTCTCCTCATCGGCGGCTGGTGGAGCTATCACGTACTGGGCTGGGGCGGCTACTGGGCATGGGATCCGGTGGAGAACGCGGCCTTCATGCCCTGGCTCACCGCCACCGCGTTCCTCCACTCGGTGATGATCCAGGAGCGGCGGCGCATGCTCAAGCTCTGGAATCTCGGCCTGATCTTCCTGACCTTCGGCCTGACTCTCTTCGGGACCTTCCTCACGCGTTCGGGCATCATCGGCTCCGTCCATTCCTTCACCCAGGGTTCCATCGGCGTGTTCTTCCTCGCCTTCCTCGCCCTCGTCCTCCTGGGATCGTTCTCGCTCCTTGCCTCGCGGGTAGACCGGCTGCGCGCCGAGGGCGTGCTCGACTCGGTGGTCTCGCGAGAATCCATGTTCCTCCTCAACAACCTGTTTCTCGTCGCCGCCGCCTTCACCGTCTTCTTCGGGACGGTGTTCCCGCTGCTGTCGGAAGCCGTGCGCGGGGTCAAGGTCAGCGTGGGAGCGCCCTTCTTCAACCTCGTCAACATTCCGATCTTCCTCGCCCTGCTCTTTCTGATGGGCGTGGGGCCGCTCATCGCGTGGCGCCGAGCGTCAGCGGAGAACCTCAAGCGCAATTTCCTCAAGCCGGTGCTCGCGGGGGTGGTGGTAGCGGCGATCATGCGGGGGCTGGGCGTGGGGAATGCGCTGGTGCTTACCGCCATGGCCCTCGTGGTCTTCGTCGCGGGCACCATCTCCCTCGATCTCTTTCGCGCGGTGCGGACGCGGCGGCGCAACGGCGACGGCTGGGCCGCCGCCACCTTCGGCCTGCTCCTGCGCCAGAACCGGCGCTACGGCGGCTTCATCGTCCACCTGGGTATCCTCGTCATCGCGCTCGGAGTGGCGGGCTCGCAGGCGTGGTCGGTGCAGACGGAGGTCACCCTGCAGAAGGGTCAGACCGTCGACCTCGCCGGCTACCACGTACGCTTCGACGGCCTCGAGGCGACGGAGGAGTCGAATCACGCCAAGGTCACGGGCGCCTTCACCCTGAGCAATGGGCGCCGGGGCGAGACGGTGCTCCTCCCCGGCCGGAAGTTCTATCCGCAGGAGCAGACGCCTATCGCGGCCGTGGATTACCGCTTGGGCTTTCTCGAGGACGTCTACCTGGTGCTGGGGGATTTTTCTCGCGACGGCTCCCAGGCCACGGTCAAGCTCCAGATCAACCGGATGGTGTCCTGGCTCTGGATCGGGGGCTCGTGCTCACCCTCGGGGCGGCGCTGGCCATCCTCCCGGAGGCGCGGAGACCCGCGTGAGGGCTTCCTGGCTACGCTGGGCCATTCCGGCGGCCGTGGTGCCGGTGCTGATGCTGCTCGCCTATGGCTTCAAGACCAATCCGCGTGAGATTCCCTCGCCCCTCCTCGACAGGCCGGCGGCGGCCTTCACGGTGACGACGTTCGCCGGCTCCCCTCTGAGCCTCGAGAGCCTCCGCGGCAAGGTCGTGATGCTCAACTTCTGGGCCTCGTGGTGCCGGCCTGCCTGCTACGAAGAAGCGCCCGCGCTCGAGCGCACCTGGCGCGAGTACAAGGACAAAGGCGTGGTGGTCGTGGGCATCGACATACAGGATCGGGACGAGGCGGCGCGGACTTTCCTCGCCGAGTTCGGCCATAGCTTCCCGAACGCGCCCGACCCGGCGGGCCGGATCGCCGTCGACTACGGGGTGTACGGCGTCCCGGAGACGTTCTTCATCGATCGCAAGGGCCGCGTGCGCTTCAAGCAGGTGGGCGCGCTCACCGACGAGCTGGCCCGCCAGCGACTGGACACTCTGCTCAAGGAGCCGTCGTGATCCGCGGCCTCGCGGGGGTGCTCGCGACGCTCCTGCTGCTCGCCGGGGCCGCCGCGGCCGTGCCGGTGGACGAGACGACCGTCCATGACGTGGCCGCCCAGCTCCGGTGCGTCGTCTGCCAGAGCCTGTCCGTGGCCGACTCGCCGTCCGAGACCGCCAGCCAGATGCGCGGCATCATCCGCGAGCGCCTGGCCGCCGGCGAAAGTCCCGCCGAGGTACGCGCCTACTTCGTCGAGAAATACGGCGAGTGGATTCTCCTCGCGCCTCCCAAGTCGGGCTTCAATCTCCTCGTGTGGGTCGTGCCCTTCGCGGGCCTCGGGCTGGGGCTCGTGCTCGTCGCCGTCGTCCTCCGTCGCTGGAGCCGGAAAATCCCTCCGGGAGCGCCGGCCGGCGTGGATCCGGCGCTGCGGGAGCGCATACGCCGCGAGATGTCGGAAACAGAGAGCCCATGAGCAGCGCGCAGTGGATCGCCATCGCCGCCATCACCCTGCCCGCGCTCGCCATCGTCCTGTGGCCGCTCGTGCGCGGAGGAGCGGGAAGGGCCGCCCCATCGAATGCCGCCCTCGATCGACGGCTCGAGCTGGCCGAGGAGAAAGCGGCGACCTATCGCGCGCTCAAGGAGCTCGACTTCGATCACGAGGCGGGCTCCCTGTCGGACGATGACTTCCAGGCGCTCCGCGACCGGTACGAGGGCCGCGCTGCCGAGCTGATCACCGCGCTCGACAGTCTCGGCGAGCCCGCCCCGCTTCCGGCCGCGGACCGTCTGCCGCCCGCGCCGCGCTCCTGGACGAGGAGTCCCGCGGCCATGGTGGCCGGCGGCCTTTCCCTCCTCGCCCTCGGCATCGCGTTCGGTGTCGGGGTGACCCGCTACACGCAGCCGGACGACACGATGATTCCGCCGGGGAGCCGCATCCCGGTACCCACGTTGCCTGACCCCGGGCCGCTCCTCCCCGGCGCGCCGGGTACGGGTGCCGCGAGCATGAAATCGATACCGCCGGAGATGCTCGCCCGGATGCTCGCGGCGGCGCGCCAGAGTCTCTTCGAGGGGCGATACCAGGAAGCCATCGCCGCCTACCAGGCCGTGCTCAAAAGGGATCCGAAGAACGTGGATGCCATGACACATCTGGGGCTGATCGTGGCCATGGGCGGCCACGCCGACGCCGCGCTCGAGACCTTCAACAAGGCGCTCACCCTCGACCCGAAATACGGTCCGGCGCTCCTCTACAAGGGGCAGGTGCTCTACGAGGTGAAGCAGGATTATCCCGGCGCCGTCACGGCCTGGGAGCGCTATCTCGCCCTGGGTCCCGCCGGCGAGGACCGCCAGCGCGTGGTCGCCCTGATCCAGGAAGCCAAGAGCAAAGCTCCCCGCCGCTAGCGGTCTCGGGGCGGCGTGATACTCTGAGCCCCGCCATGACGAAGGACGCGGAAAGGATCGAGGCGCTCCGCGAAGCCATCCACCGGCACAACTATCTCTATTACGTCGAGGATCGCCCCGAGGTCTCGGACGCCGAGTACGACGGCCTCCTGCGCGAGCTCCGCAAGCTCGAGGAGGCCCACCCCGAGCTCGTCACCCCCGATAGCCCGACCCAGGCGGTGGGCGGGCACGTGGCCGAGGCCTTCGCTCCCGTCGAGCACAAGGGCCCCATGCTCTCGCTCGACAACGCGCTGTCCCCCGACGACCTCCGGGAGTTCGAGGGGCGTCTTCGCCGCTCCCTGCCCAACGCCGACTTTGAATACGTGTGCGAGCCCAAGATCGACGGGCTGGGAGTGGCCCTCCTCTACACGCGCGGGCGCTTCGTGCGCGGAGCCACGCGCGGGGACGGCCGCGTGGGCGAGGACATCACGCAGAACCTCCGCACCATCAAGGTCATTCCCGGGTCGCTCAAGGGCGAGCTGGCCCAAACCACGTCCCTCGAGGTGCGCGGCGAGGTGTTCATGCCCCGCGACGCCTTCGCCCGCTTCAACACGTCGCTGGAGGAGGCGGGACAGGTCACCTTCGCCAACCCGCGCAATGCCGCGGCGGGAGCGGTGAGACAGAAGGATCCGTCGGTGACCGCGTCGCGGCCCCTCGATATCTTCCTCTATCACGTCAGCCACCGTGAGCCCGGGGAGTTCGAATCCCACTGGGAAGTCCTCGAAGCCCTCACCGCCGCCGGCTTCCCCGTGAATCCCCGCTCCGAGCGATGCCCGGACATCGAGGCCGTCCTCGACTACGCCCGGCGCCTGGAAGCGGAGCGCGACACCCTCGGCTACGACGCGGACGGCGTGGTGGTGAAGGTGAACAACCTCGAGCAGCAGCGGCGGCTCGGCGCCACCTCCCATCACCCGCGCTGGGCCATCGCCTTCAAGTTCGCCGCGCGCCAGGCGACCACCCGCGTCCTCGACATCACCATCAATGTCGGGAAGACAGGCGCCCTCACCCCCGCGGCCAGCCTCGAGCCCGTCGAGCTGGCCGGCGTGACGGTGAGCAACGTGAGCCTGCACAACGAGGACGAGGTCAAGCGGAAGGACGTGCGGATCGGCGACACCGTGCTCATCGAGCGCGCGGGCGACGTCATCCCGTATCTCGTGCAGGTGGTGACGGCGAAGCGCCCGCCGGACGCCCGGCCGTTCGCAATGCCCCACCAGTGCCCGGCCTGCGGCGCCCCGCCGAGCGCCCGGAAGGCGAGGCGATCTGGCGCTGCACCAATGTCGCCTGCCCCGCCCAGCTCAAGGAGCGGCTCTTCCACTGGGGCTCGCGCCGAGCCATGGACATCGAGCACCTGGGGGAGATCGTCATCCAGCAGCTCGTGGATCGCGAGCTGGTGCGAGACGTGGGCGACCTCTACGAGCTCGGCGTCGAGGAGGTCGCGGGGCTGGACCGTCTCGCGAAGAAATCGGCGACCAATCTGGTGGACGGCCATCCAGGCGTCGAAGGGGCGCGGGCTCTCGCGCGTGCTCAACGGCCTCGGCATCCGCATGATCGGGGAGCGCGCGGCCCAGCTCCTCGCCGCACGCTTCGGGTCCATGGACCGTCTCGAGAACGCCGGCGCCGACGAGATCAATCAGATCCCGGGCATCGGGCCCAAGATCGCCGAGTCGGTGGCGCGGTTCTTCCACGATGAGCGGAGCCGGAAGACCATCCGCCACCTGCGCGACGTGGGCCTCGACCTGACCGAGAAGGGCGTGTCCGACCAGCCGGGGCCATTGACCGGCAAGGTCCTCGTGCTCACGGGAAGCCTCAAGGGCTCACCAGAGACCAGGCCAAGGACGCCATTCTCCGCTCGGGCGGGCGCGTGACGGGGACGGTCTCCAAGAAGACGGACTACGTCGTGGTGGGTGAGGATCCGGGCTCCAAGGCCGACGACGCGAAGCGGCTCGGAGTCACCGTCCTGGACGAAGGAGAGTTCCTCACCCTCATCGGCCGGTCCACATGAAGGCCCTCGCCCTCGCCATGGCCGTCGCTCTCGGCCTCGCCCTGGTCGTCGGGTCGAGCGCCCAGGACAAGCCGCGCCTGACCCGCGAGCAGGCGCTCCAGGATCTCACCTCTCCCGACGTTGAGGCGCGGCGCCTCGCCACCGCGTGGCTGGGCGAGCTGGCGACCCCCGACGATCTCCCCGCCCTCTTCCGGCAGCTCCGCGATTCCGACGACCTCGTGCGGGCCCTCACCGAGAACTCCATCTGGCAGACGTGGAGCCGATCGGGCGACGCCAAGGTGGACGCCCTCTTCAAGGTCGGGGTGGAGCAGATGACCCAGGGTCGAACCGAGGCGGCCATCGACACCTTCACGGAGATCATCAGGCGCAAGCCGGACTTTGCCGAAGGTTGGAACAAGCGGGCCACCATCTACTTCCTCGTCGGTGACTACGACAAGTCGCTCGCCGACTGCGACGAGGTGATCAAGCGCAATCCGCAGCACTGGGGCGCGCTGTCCGGCTACGGGCAGATCTACGTGCAGCTCGACCGGCCGGAGGAGGCCCTGACCTATTTCCAGCGCGCCCTCGCCGTCAATCCCAATCTCCAGAATGTCGAGAACATGATCCAGCAGCTGAAGCAGGTCGTGATCGAGAAGCGCCGCGGCACCATCTAACTCAAGGAGGATCACCCGTGCCCCTGACCACCGAGCAGCTCGAAGCTCTCAAGAAGATCACCAGCCCCAGCGTGGCCAACGCCATCGAGGTCTTCAAGGTGCGCCCGCGCCAGGAAGGCAATGTCTCGTCAGAGATTCGCGGCCTCTTCCCCGAGCTGGGGCCGCTCGTGGGCTATGCCGCCACCTGTCTCGTCCGCGCGGAGCAGGGCCCCATCGACGGGCACCGGGCCAGCCTCTACGGCTGGTGGGACTTCGTCATGAGCATTCCCGCTCCGCGGGTCATCGTGGTCCACGACCTCGACGAGCCGCGCGGCCAGGGCGCCCAGTGGGGCGAGGTGCAGGCGAACATCCATCGCGCTCTCGGCTGCGTGGGCGTGGTCACCGACGGGTCGGTGCGCGACCTCGACGAGGTGCGCGCCCTCAAGTTCCAGTTCGCGGCTGCCCACGTCTCGGTGTCCCACGCCAACATCCACATGGTGGACTTCGGCATTCCCGTCAAGGTGGGCGGAGTGTGGATCAAGCCGGGCGATCTCGTGCACTTCGACCAGCACGGCGTGGTGACCATTCCCCCGATGTCGCCGCGGGCATTCCCGAGGCCATCGCCAAGGTGGAGGCCGACGAGAAGAAGATCATCTCCACCTGCCAGGCCCCCGGCTTCACCCCGGACAAGCTGAAGGAGCTCTACAAGCAGATCCGCCCCGGGACTTACTAGAAGCCCGGTGCGGATCAGGCGGCCGGTCGAGCCTGATCCGCGCCGCCGGCCGACCGGTGGCTCGCGCGCGACGCTCAGGGCGCGGAAGCCGAGGTAGCACGGCAGCGTCGCGAGTATGGCCGGCGTCACCCTCAACGTGTTCCGGCCGCGGCCCACCGCGGCGCGATGCGCCGGAGCACAGCGGCGAGCAGGCGTCCGTCTATGGTGGCCAGTCCCACCGCGATCAACGCCATGCCCGCGACGTGGCGCGGCTCGACGTGCTCGCCGAGGAAGGCGAGGCCGAGCAGCACGGCGTTGACGGGCATGAGCAGCGTCACGAGGAGCAGGTTGCTCGCGCCCGAGGTGGCGAGGATGCGGAAATAGATGACGTAGGCGAGAGCCGTGCACAAGAGGGCGAGGCCGGCGAGGGCCGCCCATGTCCTCGCTCCGGGGCGGGCAGGAGCCACGGACGGTCGACGAGCAACGACAGGGGAGAAGGGTCAGGCTGGAGGCCGTCACCTGCCCGGCGGCGGTGACGAGGGGCGGCGTGCCGGCAAAGCGCCGGCCGAAGATGCCCGCGCACGCGTACGAGATGGCCGCGCCCACCATGGCGAGCTGGGCGAGGAGACCGCGATGGAGCCCGCCCAGCGCATCGGGCCCGATCATCACGGCCACGCCGGCCAGGCCGAAGACCATGCCCCCGACCTTTCGGCCCGTCATGCGCTCGTCGCGGGTGAAGAAGTGCGCGAGGAGCACCGTGAAGAGGGGCGTGCTCGCGTTGAGAATGGCGGCGAGGCCGCTCCCGATCGTGGTCTGACCCCAGAGGATCAGGCTCATGGGGATGGCATTGTTGAGGAGGCCCATGATCCAGAACGCTCGCCAGGCTCGGATGGAGCCGGGCATGTGATGGCCCGCCGCGCGCACCACGACGTGGAGCACGAGCGCGGCCAGACCGAGGCGACCCACCGCCACCGTGAAGGGCGGCAGCTGGGCGAGGGCCACCTTGCCGAAGAAGTAGGACCCGCCCCACAGAGTGCCGAGGACGAGAAGGAGCATCCAGTCCGCGGCGCCCATGACCGTCCGTATCTCTCCGCGCATTCGCCCTCCCGGTCCGTGTCGACGCTCGTCCTGTCATCAGGTGTACGAAGCGCGGGAGGCAAACGGGTGGAAGCGCGCCGTCGTCGCATTGCCCCGGCCTGCGCGGCGGTGTATTTTCAGCGGGAGCCCATGATCGAGATCCGACTTCCCCGCACCACCGATGCCCCCGGCTGTGCCGAGCTGGCCGCCATCGTCATCGGGCCCGATCGGGCGGGTCCCTTCATCAAGTCACACCTGGAGCGGCATCACCTGATGGTGGCGGAGGCGGCCAAGGAGATCGTCGGCTTCCTCGCCTATCGCACGGACTGGTTCCAGTGCACCTTCGTGAGCCTGGTGGTCGTGCGCGACGACTTTCGCCGCAAGGGTATCGCCCGCGAGTTCTTCAAGTCCGTGGAGGCCGTCTCGTCCTCGCCGCGCATCTTCTCCTCGACCGAGGAGACCAATGCGCCGTCCATCCGCATGCACACCGCCCTGGGATTTCAGCCCAGCGGCTACATCGACAACCTGCCCCAGGGGGTGCGCGAGCTGCTCTTCTACAAGCGCACCCCGCCGCGGTCGCTTCGCTGATCCGCGCGGAGGCGACGGGAAGGCCTCGCGATGTCCAGCCGCCGCCTCGCCCTCACCCCTGAGGGCGTCGAGCTCGCGTATCGCCACGGGATCTTCCCCATGGCGGACGAGGCCTCGGACGACGTCCTGTGGTTCCGGCCCGATCCTCGGGCCGTCATGCCCCTCGACGGATTCCACGTGTCCCGCTCCCTCGCCCGCACGATCAGACGCGCCCGCTTCGAGGTGCGCATCGACACGGACTTCGCGGGCGTGATGCGCGGATGCGCGGACCGGCGGGAGGGATCGTGGATCTCCGAGCGCTTCATCGAGGTCTACGGCGCGCTGCACGAGGCGGGCAAGGCTCACAGCGTGGAGGTGTGGCGAGAGGGCCGGCTGCTCGGCGGCACCTATGGGGTCGCGCTGGGCGGCGCCTTCATGGCGGAGAGCATGTTCCATCGCGTCGACGGACGCCTCGAAGGTCGCCCTGGCCGCCCTCGTCGATCGCCTGCGCGAGCGGCGCTTCACGCTCCTCGACGTCCAGTACGTCACGCCCCACCTGGAGAGCCTGGGCGCGGTCGAGATCACGCGCCGCGAGTACGAGGCGGCGCCTCGAGGCCGCGCTCGCCCTCCCACGCCGCTTCGCCTAGACGACCTCGTCCTTGCGGGAGAGGACTTCCCGAAGCGGCCGAGGGCGGGCGGAGGCAGCGTCTTGTAGACCTCGTCGATGCGCAGGTTGATCTCGCGATTGGCGAGGGCGAAGAGGCTTCGCCCGGTCGCGTCGCCCTCCACGAGAAACGGCCCGATCTTCTCCACCTCGAGGACCCAGAGGGCCTGGGCGAGACCGAGCTCCTTCAGCCAGTGGACGTCCAGCACCCGCTTGATGGTGCGGCCGTACATGGCCCCGAGGCCGTAGCCCACGGTGGTGAGATAGACGGCGCCGTGGGGCACGAACCACTCGCGATAGGCGAGCTCGGTCAGCCCGGCCTTGCCCACGATGACCTTGGCGCCGGATCGCTCGAACCAGGCCGCCATGGACTTGCCGAAGCGAAAGGAGGCGGTGGCGGTGACCGCCTCCACGGCATAGGAGCCGTCGGGCCGCACCGAGGCCGCGGGCGAGCAGTGGAAATTCACGTTGGTGAGCGCGCGCACTCCCTCCGGCAAGGGCACGCCCTTGTCCACGACCTGGCGATACACGCCCTCGCGGCCCGTGTAGAGGGCGCCCGAGAGATAGACGACATCGCCGAGCTTCAGCGAGCGGAGCGCTTCCGGAGAGACGGGCGTGGTGAGGTGCACCTCGTCCATCACCACGTCGTCCAGCCGCCGGATCTCCGTCACTCGATCCCCTCGCGACGGTAGTAGTCGGTGAACCACTGGGGATCGCTCCGGAACTCCACGGTGCCGCTCGGGAAGACGCGCGCGGTGGCGCGGCGGGAGGAGAGGCAGAACTGGTGGATGGCGATGGGCATGCCGCCGGTGTGGGTGTGGGCGAGCTCGACGTGGGTCGCCACCACCATGGAGGTGCCCGCGAAGCCCATGGCGCCGATGCCGATGTGATTGCCGAGGGCGGTCAGCTCCGCTTCGAGGGCGGCCGCGGACGGATCGGGGTTGCCGCTGCCCACCGCGCGCGAGGCACGCCGCTTCCTTGCCCAGGCGCATGCAGGTGTCCTTGGAGCCGCCGATGCCCACGCCCACGATGGCGGGCTGGCAGGCGAGCCCGCGCTTTCCCGACTCGATCAGCGTATCCACGAAGAAGCGCTTGATGCCGGGCACCCCGTCGCCGGGGAAGAGCATGCGCCAGTCCGTGCCGAAGAGCCCGCCCTTGTGCACGGTGGTCACGTCGATCCACTCCGCGTCCGGCTCCACCGAATACACGACCTCGGGCGCGTGATAGCCCACGTTGTTGTTGTGGTCTTCGCGCGTCAGCGGGTGCACGCGATTGGGGCGGAGAGGAATGGACGCGGTGGCCTCCGCGGTGGCCCGCCGGAGCGCCCGCTCGAGGGCGACCAGCCCCCTCCACCGCCGCCTCGTTGCCGAGCTTGACGTAGTAGCGCGGCAACCCGGTGTCCGCGCACATGGGGCGCCGCTCGGCGGTGGCGATGTCCCAGTTGATCAGCATCTCGTCGAGGACGAAGCGGGCGATGCGGTTCGTCTCGCGGTCGCGGGCCAGGCGCACCCCGTCGCGATAGTCGGGGGAATGTCGATGGCCGCGCGCGCGGTCAGCTCGCGCGCCGTGTCCTCGATCAGCTTGGCGGGGATGGTTGTCATGTGCCTCTGGAAACGTAGCGCGCCCTCACCCTACCCTCTCCCCAGAGGGAGAGGGAATGAGGTTAGCGCTTGCCCTTGCGCTCGTCGCGGCGGAGCTTGTACTCGATGGAGTCCACGAGGGCCTGCCAGGAGGCCTCGATGATGTTGTCCGCCACCCCCACCGTGCCCCACGTCTCGTCGCCGTCGCCGGAGGTGATGAGCACGCGGGTCTTGGCCGCCGTGCCCTTGCTCTCGTCGAGGATGCGGACCTTGTAGTCGAGGAGGCTCATCTCGCGCAGGTTCGGGTAGAAGTCCTCGAGGGCCTTGCGGAGGGCATGGTCGAGCGCATTGACGGGGCCGTGGCCGGAGGCCGCGGTGTGCTCGGCGATGCCGCGGACCTTGAGCCGCACCGTCGCTTCCGCCACCGGCTCCGACGTCGCCGCGCTCCTCCTCCACGATGACCCGGAAGCCGTCGCAGCTCGAAGTAGGGCCGGTGATTGCCGAGGGCACGCTCCATGAGGAGCTCGAACGACGCCTCCGCGCCCTCGAACTGGAACCCCTCGTCCTCCATGCGCTTCAGCATCTCGAGGATGCGCCGGGACTCCGGGGTGTTCTTGTCGAGGTCGATCCCGTATTCCTTGGCCTTCCACAGGATGTTCGACTGGCCGGCCAGCTCCGAGACGAGCACGCGCCGGTGATTGCCCACCGCCTCGGGATCGATGTGCTCGTAGGTCTCGGCGTGCTTGAGCACCGCCGAGACGTGGATGCCGCCCTTGTGGGCGAAGGCGGAGTCGCCCACGTACGGCTGCGAGCCCCACGGCTTGCGATTGGCCAGCTCGGAGACGAAGCGCGAGACGTCGCGCAGCTCGCGCAGGCCGTCGCGGGAATGCAGTCGAGGCCCATCTTGAGCATCACGTTGGGGATGATGGACACGAGGTTGGCGTTGCCGCACCGCTCGCCGTAGCCGTTGATCGTTCCCTGGATGTGATTGACACCCTCGGACACCGCGGCCAGCGTGTTGGCCACCGCGCACTCGCGTGTCGTTGTGGACGTGGATGCCCAGCGGGGTCTCCCCTTCACGTGCTTCTTCACCTCGCGGATGATCTCCGCCACTTCGTGGGGCAGCCTGCCCCCGTTGGTGTCGCAGAGCACGAGACAGTGCGCGCCCGCCGCCTCCGCGGCCTTGAGGGTGGTGAGGGCATACTCGCGGTTCTTCTTGAAGCCGTCGAAGAAGTGCTCGGCGTCGTAGATGACTTCCTCGAAGTGCTTGAGGAGATAGGCGACGGAGTCACCGATCATGGCCACGTTCTCGTCGAGGGTGGTGCCCAGCGCGTGGGTCACGTGGAGGTCCCACGACTTGCCGAAGATGGTGACCACGGGCGGTCCCGCCTCCACCAGGGCCTGGATGTTGCTGTCCTCCTGGGGCTTCACGCCGGGACGGCGGGTGGAGCCGAAGGCGGTGATCTTGGCGGACTTGAAGACGGCGTCCTGCACGCGCTTGAAGAAGCGCAGGTCCTTGGGATTGGAGCCCGGCCACCCGCCCTCGATGTAGTGGATGCCGAGGGCGTCGAGGCGCTGGGCGATGCGGACCTTGTCCTCCATGGAGAAGGACACGCCTTCGCCCTGGGTGCCATCTCGGAGGGTCGTATCGTAAACCTTGATCTCCCGCGGCATGGGACGGTCATCATCCCTCTCGGCCAGCCCCGGTGTCAAGTTTGGGCCGTCGAGTCGCGTCGGAATGATGGTTTCCTAAGGCTGGACGTTCGCGGGCACGGCCGCGACTCGCGCGTCGAGCCAGCGGTCTGCTACGCCGGGTTGTCCGACGGCGTCGAGATCGCCCGGTGGATCATCGGAGACCTCGTCGCCGTCTCGCCTCGTTGATTTGACGCTCGCGGCTGGTTGCCCACTCAGCCAGCCATTCCTTCGGCAGATGCTCGCGAAGGACTCGGAGCGTGAGCGGTTCGCCGCTTTGATGACGGCCACCACCTACCACGTCGGCGAGAAAGATGGTCAACTCCTCGGCATCCAGCGTGCCCACGACACGGGCCTCCACGTAGGTGAGCGTCTCCGCCAGAATCGGAGACCCGGTCACCCGGGCCGTGCCGCAATTCCCGCCATCTTGTCTCCGTCGTGGCCGGAACGCATCCCCAGTGCGTGCACGAGCGACAGGGAGGTTGTGAGGGGCATCATTCGGCGTGGCCGGCAGGGTATGGAGCGCAAAGACGCGCGAGGCGAGCACGAGGTCATGAGTCAGGCTCGTCTTGGTGATCTCGATGAGAACGCGCGGGGCCTCGGGCACCAGGCTGGCGAAGATGCCGGTCCCGGCCACCATCCCATTGCTCCGGCCCTCGATGGTGGGTCGTGATCGCGAGCAGCGGGGACCAGAAGAGCGGCAAGTGTTTCGGCGATCGGATCAGCAGGCAACGTGGCGTTGGGCATCTGGTACCGTCTCCCATTCGAAATACTGGCTCTCTAGGCTTGCATCGGCGGCTGTTCACTTGTCGCCGGTTGGCACGACCCCAGCCCCCTCGATCATGAGGATCACACTTCGCTCCGGAGCGCGCGTCCGATGCATGACCCCTTTCGGAACCGTAAACCCTTGTCGCGGTGTGAGCTCGACCGTCCGGCCTTCCAAGTCAATTACGAAACGCCCCTCGATCACGTAAAAGAACTCATCCTCCCTCGTCGTGTTTATGCCAGTGGAATTCGCCCTGCATGACGCCGAGCCGCACGACGCAGTCGTTCACTCGGCACAGCGTCTGGTTATACCAAGAGTCCTTGCAGGCATCGACGAGTGCCTGAACGTCAACGCGCTCCAGTGGAGCGTACCGCGCGTCCAGGTTGATCGAGCATGGCGCTTGACTGCTCACATGGCCTCCCCTTGTCCAGGCTGCGAAGTTGATGATGTTACAGCACCGCGCTGAGCTACCCTCGCTGGGCCGGCGACAAGTCCAGGTCCGGTTCCACGAGCTTCGGCGATCCGTTCGAGGCGCGGCTTGGCCAATGCCGTGTAGTCGCTCGTCTTCAAGACCATCGATCTATCCAGACGCGCCGCGTTGAAGTACAGCTCGTCGTTCGCCAGGAGTGAGGGGTCGACGACCAACTCCAGCTCAGGATGGAAGGCGAAGGGGAGGACCGTGCCCGCCACGCTCCCTGCGAGCCTTTCGGCAATGCCGGGTGAGGCGAACGAGACATATGTGCCCTTCATGAGCGTCTTGACGGCATTCAAGTCCACCCGCGTGTCGCCTGGGACGACCGCGAGGACATATTTCGTGATCTTCTTGCCGATCTTGACCATCAGAACGATGCACTTGGCCGCTTGGGAAGCGCGTTACCACGCATCGGACTGACGATTTCTGTTCGTCCTCGGGCGAATGGTCAATCAGCCGATACTGCACCGCGTGCCGATCAAGAAACGCGATCAGTTGCGTGTGTCAGGTATCTTCTAGAGCCACAAATCACCTCTTCCCTCGACGACCCGGCTTTGGCCCGCTGCCCAACGCCCCGGATCGAGGCGCGGCGGGCGCACGCCAGCACTCTCTGCTATTGGAAACACCCGGTGCGCCCGCCGACGCCTGCATTCGGAGGTTCGACAGCTTAGATTCCGCCGCCAACAAGTGTCAGGACGAACACGATCAAGCCACGTCCTTAGAATCCTGGGACGAAACCTCTCTACGAATCTCTATAAGCCACGTAGGAGCACCCAAGATGTGAAGGTTGCCGACAGCCCGCTTCCGGAAAGCAGCGTCTGACCAGTCATCGTCGGACTGCGAAAGAGTCTGCCGCGCTTGGACTTCGTAATAGCCACCGAAGCTCATTGCCTCCGCGAATCCCGGCGCGCAAGGCCTCGCTTGCCGCCCGGTAACAGATAGCTTCGATCCGGCGCCGGCGGCCCAGGACGTATTCGCAACCTCGATGCTCGAGCCAAGCATGGAAATCTCGTGTACAAGCAGGCAGGCCACATGCGCGGGATGGGTGTCTGATTTAGCCACAATCGGCTCGCTCAGCAGAATCCGGCGCGCTTCTCGATGCCATTCCCCATGAGGGACCGACAGAGCCAGAGCCGAACACGAGTACACTCGACACCAGCCGTCGCATGCGCGCGAGGTTGTCGCGGACCATGATCTCTCAGGAGATCCAGGGCGGCGGCGACGCTTGCTGAATAGCTCCTCCGGCGGAAACCGTTGGCAGCAGCACACACCCTTTAATGCCGTGCACGCAGTACTGGCTGCGCGCGCTGAGAACGCAGACAGCGCCAGAGAAAAGCGATAAAACACGTTAGTCGATCTGGAAGCTGTCCAACGCCACGGTGAGCGGCGCGCGGGCGCGTCACGCTCGACTGTGAGTTGGACGCCCAGTATGCAGACTGAGGCCGCCAAGCGGATATCTGCGTGATTCCCAACTTCAGTCATTCGATGATCTGGTCGGCACGGGCCAGCACCGACCGCGGAATCGTCAGCCCGATCGCCTTGGCGGTCTTGAGATTGATGACCAGCTCGAACTTCGTCGCTTGCTCCACGGGTAGGTCAGCCGGTTTAGCACCTTTCAGGATCTTGTCGACATAGATGGCGCCGCGCCGGTAGAGATCGTCCAAATTCGGGCCGTAGCTCATCAGGCCGCCAGCCTCCACGACGTCCTTGAGGTTGGACATCGTCGGCAGCCGGTGCTTGATGGCCAACTCAGCCACGCGCTGTCTCTCAGCGAGGAAGATTGCGGTGCCGAGCACCAGAACGGCCTGTGCGCGCGCTCGGGCCATCGCCGCGAAGGCGCCCTCCAACTCTGCCGCGGTCCGCACCTCGACGGGCTGCAGCTGCACCCGGAGCGTACGTCCTGCCTCTTCCAGCGCCTTGAGTGCCGGGGTGTGGGAGGGGCGTCTGGATTCCAGAGAACCGCGATCCGCTTGGCCATCGGGACGGCAGCGATCAGGAGCTCCAGTTCTTTGGGGGCGAGGTCGGTCATCAGGACGGCCAGTCCTGTGATGTTCCCGCCGGGCCTGGCCAGGCTCGCGACGTGGCCGGTCCCTACTGGATCTGCATGAATTAGGAAGACGATGGGGATCGCGGATGTCGCCTCTTTCGCAGGCTGCACAAAAATGGAGGACCGAGCCACGATCAGGTCCACCTTGAGCCGAACCAAGTCGGCCGCGAGTTCTGGAAGCCGAGCGGTGTTGCCCTCGGCCGCCCGGAACTCAATCAGAATGTTCTGGCCCTCGATCCAGCCGCGCTCCCGCAGGCCTGACCGGAAGGCTTGCCACAGACGAGCTTCCGCCGGGTCCGAGGCTTTGTTCGTCAAGACACCGACGCGGTACACCTTCCCCGGCTGCTGTGCCTCGACGGCGAGCGGCGCCGGAGAACAGAACAAAGGCGGCGGCGATCGTGAGCGAGCCATCGCCACTGCGAGTGGTTACTCCTGGCGCTTCCTCATGCTCTGACCGAGGTTACCGCAAGCCCGCCTCGGTCAGGTACCGATCTACCGTATCGCCCCCGCGACATGTACGACAACGTCAGCAGCCACTGGCAGCCAGGGCAGCCTCTTTGATCCCGTGCAGCGAACTATAAGTAGACAGACCTGTATATCCAGTCGCATAACACAGCAGACGCTGCGACGGCAGGATCGTATATCCGGTCGGTGGTCCCGCCCATGATTCCCGCATTCCTCCTTCAGTCAGGGCCGCTTACGCCAATGTGCGGCCCCGCCGGTGCCGGGCGATAGGCAGCGAAGCTTCGCGGTCTATCCGGACAGCCCTAAAATTTCTGGCGGCGAGCCAGGCTAGCGCCCGGGCTTGATCTTGAGGTCTTCGTAGGGCGCGGAGTAGGAGAAGCCCTTGATGTGGTCCACGCAGGCCTCCTCGACGCGGGGCCCGATGCCCCAGAGGAAGGCCAGCTCGTAGATGGGCACGTACATGACCCGGTCGTGCATGATCTGCTGGATCTGCCCGAGCAGTGCCTCGCGCTTCTTCCGGTCGAGCTCGCGGGCCTGGCGCTGGTAGAGGTCCTCGATCTCGGGCACGGCGCCCGCCGCGTAGATCCCGTTCTTGGTCACGTAGACCTCGATGCGCGTGGCCGCGTTGCCGGCGGGGGCGCCCAGCCCCATGATCACGCCCTTGATCTTCTTCGCGCCACGCGGTGAGGAAGGCGGCGCGCTCCATCGTGCGCAGACGCGTCCGGATGCCGACCGTCTGGAGATAGTTGCCGATGCCCTCGGCCAGCGAGAAGAACGGAGGAAACGGGGTCAGGTCCCCGGCGTCGAAGCCGTTGGGATAACCTGCCTCGGCCAGGAGCTTCTTGGCCTGAGCGGGATCGTAGGCCGGCGGCTCGTAGGCCCGTGAGAAGTCCAGGACCCGTGGAATGAGAGCCCCAGTCGGGCGCGAGAGCCCGAGGGTCTCGGCCTGATTGAGGGCGTTGCGGTCGAGGGCATGGCTGGCGGCCAGCCGCACGCGCCGGTCGTGCCACGGCGATTTCGGATCCCACTGCTCGGGCAGATCGAGGAAGACGACGCCGGGCGGCATCGCCGCGGCCAGCCTGAACCCCGGCGTCCGCTTGACCTCGGCGGCGGTCGGCCCGCTCAGCAGATACACGATGTCCACGTCGCCCGCCTTGAGGGCGGCGGCGCGCGTCGTCTCGTCGGCCATGCTCCGGAAGACCAGCCGCTTGACGGCGGGGACCTTGCGCCAGTAGCCTTCGTACGCCTCCATCACGAGCTCCACGCCCGGCGAGAAGCTCACCACGCGGTAGGGCCCGGCGCCCACGGGCGCTTTCAAGAAGCCGTCGTCGCCCACCTTCTCCACGTACTTCTTCGGCACGATCCACGCCGCCCCGGTGGCCGACGTGCCGTAGAAGGTCATGAAGTCCGGCCACGGCTCTTTCAACTGGAAGCGCACCCGGCCGGGATCGACGATCTGGACCTCGCGCACCCGGTCCTTGAGGAGCTTGGCGGCGGCGCCCCGGTACCGGTCGAAGGAGAACTTGACGTCCTCCGCCGTCACGGGGTCGCCGTTGTGGAACTTCACGCCCTTGCGCAGGACGAACTCGTACGTGAGGCCATCCTTCGACACCGTCCACGATTCGGCCAGGCTCGGCGTGTTGTCGCCGGCCGGCATCGGCTTCACGAGGCGTCGTGGATCGCGTACAACACCATGAACGGGTTGATGAACGCCTCGGTGTCGCTGGGATCGAGCCAGCGCGCGGCCAGGGTGACGTGAAGGCCCCACGTGAGCGTGCCCTCGGGGGTGGCCGAGGCCGGGCCGGACGGGATGGCGACCAGCAGCAGCAGAACGAGCAGCCGTCGCATCAGACGACGCCCGCGGCGCGGAGCTTGTCCACCTTCGCCTTCGGCATTCTCAGGAGGCCCGTCAGGATCTCGTCGGTGTGCTGACCGAGGAGGGCGCGGGCGCCTGGCGACGCCCGGCGTGTCCGCAGAGGCGGATCGGCACGCCCATGGCGGTGACGGAGCCCGCCTTGGGATGCTGGCATGCACGAACATGCCGCGCGCGCGCAGGTGCTCGCTCTCGCACACCTCGGCCACCGTCTTGATGCGTCCGGCGGGCACGCCGGCGTCGTCGAGGCGCTTGAGCCATTCGGCCGCCGGGCGCGTGCCGAACTCGGCGTTGAGGCACCGGGATCAGCGCGTCGCGGTTCGTCACGCGGTTGGCCTCGCTGTCGAAGCGCGGATCCTTGGCCGAGGTCTTCCCTGCCGATCGCGCGGCACATGCGGTCCCAGAGGGAGTTGTTGGCCACGCCCGAGTGTCATGTACGCGTCCTGCGCCTGGAAGACCTCGTAGGGCACGATGGACGGATGCTGGTTGCCGCGCCGGGTGGGCTTGCCGCCGGCGTTCCAGTAGAGACCCGCCTGATAGGTGAGGAGCGAGGCCATCACGTCGAGCATGCCGATCTCGACCTTCTGCCCTCTTCCCGTCTTCGAGCGCGCGAGAGCAGGGCCAGCACCACGCCCTGGGCCGCGGCCATGCCCGACACGAGATCGCCGATGGAGTTGCCCACCTTGACGGGCGGGCCGTCGGGGAAGCCGGTGAGGTCCATCACGCCGGACTCGCCCTGCACGATGAGATCGTAGCCGGGCCGGGAGGCCTCGGGCCCGCTCTCACCGAAGCCGGAGATCGAGCAGTAGATGAGCCGCGGGTTCAGCTTGCGGAGGGCGGCGTAGCCGAAGCCGAGCCGCTCCATGGTGCCGGGACGGAAATTCTCGATCACCACGTCGGCCTTGGCGAGGAGACGGCGGAGAATCGCCTGCCCGTCCGGCGCCTTCATGTTGAGGGTCAGGCTCTTCTTGTTGCGGTTGACCGACATGAAGTAGCGTCGCCTCGCCGCCCGCGAAGGGAGGCCAGCCGCGCGTGTCGTCGCCCTTGCCCGGCTCCTCGACCTTGATGATTTCCGCCCCCATGTCGCCGAGCGACATGGCGCAGAAAGGCCCGGCGAGGACGCGGGTGAGATCGATGACGCGGAGGCCCGCGAGAGGCGGCCGGGGCTGTTTCTTCACGGGAGTCTTCTTCCTAGCTGTCGCCACGGGAGCGTCCTCCCCAGATGCCCTTGGCCAGGCTCTTGGTAATGGCTGCGACCTTCTCGCCGCCCGCGCCCGCCCGGCGCCAGAAGAGCCGCGCCCGATCGGCGAAGCCCATGTGGGAGAAGTAAAACACATTATCGAGCGACTCGACGCCCACACTGGAGCCGATCTTGATGCCGCGCGTTCCCTCGCCGTGACAGAAGAGCCGCGCGCCGCCTTCCAGCTCGATGAGGGCGATGTGGAGCGGCGCCTTGAAGCCCTCCGGCGGGGAGTGCAGCGTGGTGAAGGAGACGACCTCGCCCACCCCGGGCACGCTCGCCGGCTCCATGGACACGGGATGATCGGGACAGTGGCGGGCCGCCGGGACCACCACGCGCTGGCAGCGCGGGCAGCGCGAGGCCGCGATGGGCTTGACGATCACGCCCGCGCCTCGAGCAGGGTGACCCAGTTGTTGGTGGCGAGGCCGCCGATGGACTGGGCGAGGGCCACGCGCGCCGCCACCTGTCGCCCCTCGGCCATGCCGCGGAGCTGCCAGCAGAGCTCCACGATCTGGGAGATGCCGGTGGCGGCCAGAGGGTGACCGCGCGCCTTGAGGCCGCCCGACGGATTGATGGGCAGCCGGCCATCCAGCGCCGTCTCGCCGTCGAGAGTGGCCCGCCCCGCCTTGCCCACGGGCAAGAGTCCCGTGTCCTCGAGCGAGATGATCTCGAAGGGCGAGAAGGCATCGTGGATCTCCGCCACCTCCACGCGCTCCGGGCCGAAGCCCGCCATGGCGTAGGCGATGTGGGCCGCCTTCTGCGTGGCGCGGAACGAAGTCAGGTCGCTCCGGTAGCGCACGGCCATGGTGTCCATGCCCTGTCCGATGCCGGCAATCCTCACCGCCGAGGGCTCGGAGGTCAGCACGAGGGCCGCCGCCCCGTCGGAGATGGGGCAGCAATGGAAGAGGCGGAGCGGGTCGGCGACGAGGCGGCTCTCCATCACCGTCTCGAGCGTCACCAGCTCCCGGAAATGCGCGAGGGGATTGCGCATGGCATTGGCGTGGTTCTTCACCGCGACCTGGGACATCTCCTTGAGGCTGAGCCCGCGGCTGTGCATGGCCGCCCGGGTGATGAGCCCGGCGAGGGCGGGCATGGTCGTCCCGTAGGTGCGCTCGTGCGGATCGACGGAGCGCCCGATGATCTCCGAGACGCGCGGCGTGGGCACGTGGCTCATCTTCTCGCCGCCGACCACCAGCACGTTCCGATGGATTCCCGCCGCCACCGCGGTGAAGGCTGCGTAGACCGCGGCCACCCCTGACGAGGTGGCTGTCTCCACGCGCAGGGCGGGCACGTCGGAGAGGCCGAGGTGGGTGTTGATGAGGGAGGCGTAGTTGCCCGCCCCGGTGAACTCTTCCGGATTCATGGCCGCGACCACGAGCGCGTCGGGGCGCTCGATGCCGGCGTCGGCGAGGGCGGCCAGGCCCGCCTCCGCGATCAGGTCGGGCAGGCTCTCGTCACGCCGGCCAAACCGGGTCATCCCTACCCCGGCTATCCAGATGTCGCTCACGGCCTCATTTCAAACCGTCAGCGTGGGAGGTGTCAAACTCTTTGGGACGGTGGTGGCGGCTCGCCACGCAGGCGAGAGGCGCCGTTCTCGCCCGGCGCCTGATGGTCCCCGTTGGTGCCATTGCCTCTGCGCCATGGTCCGGGGGCGGCGGAATGCGAACCTGGAATTCGCGCATGAGCCGGAGGAGGTAGGTCCGCTGGAGTCCCAGAGCGCGCGCGGCCCGCGTGCGGTTGCCGCCCGCCTGGGCCAGCGTCGCCTCGATGAGCCGGCGCTTGAACTCGCTCACCGCTCCGTGAAAGCCGTTGCGCTTGGGCTCGGGTGCAGGCACTGGAGGGGAGGCGCGACGGCCATGGCGACGGTCTATGGCAAGTGGTGTGCCAGAGGAGGCGCCGTGCCAATTCAGCGGGATGCGCGGATGCGAACGATGCGGCTGCCCCTCGGCCTGTGCAGAAGCGAGGGCCACGCTGCAGCGCGCGAAGGGCACCGGCACGCGCGAGGCCGGTAGACACAAAAACGGGGGCCCGTTCTGGGCCCCCGCACCGATGCGGCTCGAGACTCGCCGTTAACCCTTGGTGGCGGGCTTGACGCCGGGATTGTCCTTGAAGAACTGCTTGTTCAGCTCGATGAAGTTCTTCCAGTTCGCCGGAGTCTCGTCCTCGGCGAAGATCGCCTTGACGGGGCACACCGGCTCGCAGGCGCCGCAGTCGATGCACTCATCCGGGTGGATGTAGAGCATCGTCTCGCCCTCGTAGATGCAGTCCACGGGGCAGACCTCGACGCAGGCCTTGTCCTTCACGTTGATGCAGGGCTCAGCGATGATGTACGCCATTACAGCCTCCTGTGAAACGCGCGATTTTCCTCGTCGGCAGTGGCAGCTGGGCGTAAAACCCACGTAGTTGTACCAACTTGCCCGGAGGGTGTCAAGCCGTTTGCGCGCGGCTCAGAGCGTTCGCAGCTTGGGGTCGAGCGCGTCCCGGAGAGAGTCCCCGAACAGGTTGAAGGCGAAGACGGCCAGGCTGATGGCGAGGCCCGGGAAGACGGCCATCCACGGCGCCGACTCGGCGAAATCCACCGCGGCCCCGCGCAGCATGAGGCCCCACGCCGCCGTCGGCTCCTGCACGCCCGAGGCCCAGGAAGGACAGCGACGGCCTCGAGGAGAATGGCCTGGCCGAGGAAGGACGTGAGCATGATCAGGTACGGCGCCATGACATTGGGCAGCATGTGCCGAAGAATGATGCGCGCGTGGCCGAAGCCCGCCGCGCGCGCCGCGTCCACGTAGGGCATCTCGCGAATGCTCAGCGCGCTCGACCGGATGACGAGGGCGCAGCGCGGGATCATGGGAATGGTGATGGCGAGGATCAGGTTCGTGCAGCGAGTTGCCGAGGATGGCCACGATGGCGAGGGCGAGGATGATGAGCGGGAAGGCGATGAAGATGTCGAGCACCCGCTGGAGATAGAGGTCGACCCGGCCCCCGAAATACGCGCTGCCCACCCCGAGCACGGCCCCCGCGGTGGCGCCCACCACCGCCGCGCCGAAGCCCACGAGGAGAGCGGTGCGAGAGCCGTAGATGAGCCGGGAGAGCACGTCGCGCCCGAAGGCATCCGTGCCGAGCCAGTGGGCGGCGCTGGGGCGCGCGAGCATGGCCGCGAAGTCGACCTTCATCGGGATCGTAGGGCGCGATCAGGTTGGCCGAGAACGCGACCACCACGAGGAGGAGAGACCACCGCGGCCGCCCGCCGCGCCCACCGGACGGCGGCGGCAGAAATCCTGACGGTGCCCCACCAGCCCGCGCGGCCGCCTCGGCGGCGGCGAGCTCCACGGCGTCGAAGGGGACGTTGATGGCCATGGGCTAGCGGTACCGGATGCGCGGGTCGAGCCAGCCGTACATGAGGTCCATGAAGAAGTTCACGATGATGAAGACCGACGGCGACGAGGAGGACGAGGGCCTGGGTCATGCGTGTAGTCGCGCCGGGTGACCGCCTGCACGAAGAGCAGGCCCGAGGCCGTTCAGGTTGAACACCTGCTCGGTCACCACGAGGCCGCCCATGAGGAAGGCGAACTCGATGCCCGTCACCGTCAAGCACCGGCAGCATGCGCGTTCTTGAGCGCGTGGCGCTTGAGGATGAGCGTTTCCACCAGGCCCTTGGCGCGCGCGGTGCGGATGTAGTCCTCGCGCAGCACCTCCAGCATGGCCGAGCGGGTCATGCGGGTGGCCACCGCCGAGCAGGCGATAGCCCACGGCGAGAGCGGGCCAGATGAGCTGGAGCATGTTCTGCCACGGGTTGACCCAGAAGGGCGTGTAGACCATGGGCGGCAGCCAGTGGAAGACCACGAGCAGGGTGAGGATCATCAGGATGCCCAGCCAGAACGATGGGGTGGCGATGCCCGCGATGGACACCACGCGCGCCAGATAGTCGATCCACGTGTCCTGCTTGAGGGCGGCCGCCACGCCGAGGGGAAGGGCGATGAGCACGCCTACCGCGGTGGCCATGATGGCGAGCTGGAGGGAAAGGGCGAATCGGAGCTTGATCTCTTCGAGAATGGGCGCGCCCGTCCACATCGAAGTGCCGAAGTCCAGCCGGACCAGGCCCCACATCCACGTGGCGAACTGCTGCCAGAGGGGCTTGTCGAGGCCGAAGCGCGCCCGCTCCGCGGCGAGGTTCTCCTTCGAGGCGTAGGAGCTCTCCCCGAGAAGCGCAGCTCGACGATGTCACCGGGCACGATGCGCATGAGAAAGAAGATGAAGACCGCGACGCCGAAGAGCGTCGGGATCATCAGGAGGAAGCGCTTGGCTACGTACTTCCACATATCGGCTTAGTCCGGCCCCTCACCTGCCCTCCCCTGAGGAGAGGGTCATAGAGGAGAATCGCTTCACTACGTGCTTCCACAGTCGTTCAGGACTCGCCCCTCACCCTGCCCTCTCCCCGAGGGAGAGGGTCATAGGGAGAATCGCTTCGCTCGTGCCATCTAGTCGGTGAGCCACACCGTGTCGAGCTGCTGGTTCAGGTAGTGGCTGGGTGTGATGGTCCAGCCCTTCATCTTCGCGCTGTGGGGAATGATGCGGTGCCACTGCAGCGTGTAGATGTAGTGGACCTCCTCGTCGAGGAGCCGCTTCTCGAAGGCGCGCAGGGCCTTCTTGCGCTCCTCCGCGTCCACCGCCCGCGCCTGCTTCACGTAGAGATCGTCCAGCGCCTGGTCCTCGTAGCGGCTGTAGTTGGCGTGCGAGATCGACGCCGACTGGAACTTGTAGATGTCGAGGTCGGGCTCGACGATGAAGCCGCACTGGAAGTCGGCGGCCACCTCGAAGTCCCCGCCCGCAGGGTGGCCGTAGTAGGCGGCCGCCTCGACCACCTCCTGCTTCACGGTGACCCCGATCTGCCGCCACTGATCGATGAGCCATACCGCCGATCGGCTCGTAGGGCATGGCCACGCCGCGGTTCTTGTACGTGAAGCGAGAGGTTCTCGGCGCCCGCCTCCTTCAGGAGGCGCTTGGCCTCGGCCCGGTTGGCCGCGATGTCCTTGCCGTAGCCGGCGAGCTTCTCGAGCTCGGCGGGCGGCGTGGCAAAGGGCGTGCCCGGCACCTGGATGCCCGCCACGTCCTTGACGATGGCGATCTTCGACAAGGCCTTGGACCCTCGTAGCGGTCGAGGGCGAGGGTGAGGGCCTTGCGCACGCGCTTGTCGTCGAAGGGCTTCTTCTCGTGGTTCATGGCGACCAGGATGAGCGCAGTTCCACGGGCTCTCCTGCACGGTGATCTTGTTGCCGAGCGCCTGCACGATGCTGTCACGCTCCGACGGGGCTGAAGCCGCGGAACTGGGCGTGGGCCCGCTCGCCGCGGACCGCCGCCACCATGGCCGACGACGACGTCATGAAGACGGCGCGGTAGCCGTCGAGGTAGGGCTTGCCCTTGTCCCAGTAGTCGGGATTCTTCTTGCCCACCCAGTGCGAGCCCTTCACGTACTCCACGAACGTGAAGGGGCCCGTGCCGTTGATGTGCGTCTCGTACCAGCGCGGGTCCTTGGCCAGCGTCTCGGCGCGGTAGATGAAGTTGTAGGGCGAAGCGAGGTTCAGCAGCATGGACGACTCCGGCCACTTCGAGCCGGAAGCGCACCGTCTGCGGATCCGGAGCCTCGACCGCCTCCACCGACACGTAGGCGCCCTTGCGGCTCGAGGCCACGCCGGTCGGGGGGAAGATGATGTGGTCGTAGGACGCCTTGACGTCCTTCGAGGTGAGGAGGCTGCCGTCGTGGAACTTCACGTTCTGGCCGGATCTTCACGGTCAGCGTGCGCATGTCCTTGGAGAACTGCCAGGACTCCGCGAGATCGCCCACCACGCTTGGTGCCCGTGTTGTCGGTGGGATCCGTGCGGAACAGGGTGTTGTAGTGCGGAGCGATGGGATGGATGAGCCCGAACGTCTCCTCGCGGTGGCCGTCGAAGGACGGCGGCTCCGAAGGGACGACGAAGGTGAGCTCTCCACCATAGCGGGGCTTGTCCTGGGAGAAAGCGGGAACCGGCGCCGCGAGGGCGGCGACGAGCAGAAGTCCAATGGTGACACGCCCTAGAGTGGGCAGTTTCATGCAAGCGCCTCCTTGCGCTGGAACGGCGGGAAAGACGGTCAGTGGTTACAGCTACTTGCCAAACCTTAGCGGCTGGGGCCGCTTGCTGTCAAGCAGCCGGGCGGCCACGCCCCGTGCTGACTAAACTCTGATGCAGGCGGCAAGGTGCCCGGGCTGAACTTCTCGGAGCAGGTGGCACCTCGCCTTGCACTCCTCGATGGCGATGGGACACCGCGGATGAAACACGCAGCCGGACGGAGGGTTGAGCGGGCTCGGGACTTCTCCGCCCAGCACGGTGCGCTCGCGCTGCGCCTCCACCGCCGGATCCGGGATGGGCACGGCGGAGAGGAGCGCCTTCGTGTAGGGATGCTGGGGATTCTCGTAGAGCGACTTGCCGGTCGGTGAGCTCGACGATCTTGCCCAGGTACATCACGGCCACCCGGTCGGAGATGTGGCGGACCACGGAGAGGTCGTGAGCCACGAACAGGTAGGTCAGCCCGAAGCTCGTCTGGAGCTCCTCGAGCAGGTTGATGATCTGCGCCTGGATGGACACGTCGAGGGCGGACACCGGCTCGTCGCAGACGATCAGCGTCGGCTCCATGGCGAGCGCGCGGGCGATGCCGACGCGCTGGCGCTGGCCGCCCGACAGCTCGTGCGGATAGCGGCCGCGCCATGGCCGGGCAGAGGCCCGGCGTGGCCGAGCAGCTCCCTGACGCGCACTTCGCGCGGCCGCGCGATCGGGCACGATGCCGTGGACGGCCGAGCGGCTCGGCGATGATCTGGCCCACGGTCATGCGCGGGTTGAGCGAGCTGTACGGATCCTGGAAGATCACCTGCATCTGCCGGCGCACGGCCGGAGCTCGGCTCGGCGAGAGCCTGGCCGAGATCCCTGCCCTCGAAGAGAATGGAGCCGCTCGTCGGCGTCTCGAGCTGGAGCACGCAGCGGCCGGTGGTGGTCTTGCCGCAGCCGGACTCGCCCACGAGGCCCAGCGTCTCCCCGCGACGGATGGAGAAGCTGCACGCCGTCCACCGCCTTCACCACCCCGCGCCGGCCGCCGAGGAAGCCGCCCGTCACCTCGAAGTGCTTGACGAGATTGCGGACGGTGAGGATCTCGTCGCTCCCGTGCCGGCTCCTCGCCGGGCCCGATCGTCGCGGGCGGGCGCGGCCACGCTCACGCCGTCGCCTTCTCGCCGAGCTCGGCGGCGACCCAGCACGCCGACACGTGGCCGGGCGCAGACCGGCTCGAGAGGCGGCGCCTCGCGGCAGGCAGCGCTCGATGGCGTACTGGCAGCGCGGCTGCGAACGCGCAGCCCGGGGAAGGCGCGAGAGGTCCGGGGGCTGGCCCTGGATGGGCAAGAGCTTGGCGCGGCGCGGCTCGTCGAGCCGCGGCACTGATCGCAGCAGGCCGAGCGTGTAGGGATGGCGCGGGTTGGCGTAGATCTCGCGGGCCGTCGCCGCGCTCCACGATGCGCCCGGCGTACATCACGTTGACGCGGTCGGCGTAGCGGGCCACCACCCCGAGATTGTGGGTGATCATGACCATGGCCACGCCCGAGCTCGCGCGACGAGACCCTTCATCAGCTCGAGGATCTGGGCCTGGATGGTCACGTCGAGCGCGGTGGTGGGCTCGTCGGCCAGGATGCAGCGCCGGGCTGCAGGCCAGCGCCATGGCGATCATCATGCGCTGCCGCATGCCGCCGCTGAACTGGTGCGGGTACTGCCGCAGGCGCCGCTCGGGATCCGGGATGCCGACCATGCCCAGGCAGCTCGATCGCGCGGGCCCGCGACTGCGGCGCGGCGACATGCCGAGATGGATCTCCGAGCGGCTCGGTGAGCTGGCGGCCCGACGGTGAGCACGGGGTTGAGCGAGGTCATCGGCTCCTGGAAGATCATGCGCGATCTCGCGGCCGCGCACCTGGCGCATCTCCTCTTCGGAGAGCTGGAGGAGGTCGCGACCCTTGAAGAGGATCTGGCCGCCGACGATGCGGCCGGCGGGCGCCGGCGACGAGCCGCATGATGCTCAGCGCGCTGACCGACTTGCCGCAGCCCGACTCGCCCACGAGGGCAACCGTCTCGCCCGCCCGGACGTCCCACGACACTCCGTCGACCGCGCGCACCACGCCGCCCGAAGCCGCGAACTGCGTCTGGAGGTTTTTGACGTCGAGGAGAAGGTCTCCGTCCTGCGCCATTGCCCGGGCAGTCTAGCACACGCCCGGGCATCAGCCTGTTGCCGGAGGAAAACCTCTACGCGAGGCGGGCCGGTTCCGTCGCGCCGGGGCGTCGCAGCGCTGCGCAGCCGGCCTACGCCACCTCGCCTTCGTGAGCCTCGCACGCCCCGGCTGCACCCGCGCCGGTTCGCAGTCTGCCTTTTCCTGCGAAGAGCCCGAGGCAAAGCCCCCGCCCGCACTCGCGCTTCGAGGTTCTGTCTAGGAACAGGTCCGCAGAGCTGAGGGCCGTCGCAGGCGGAGATCTGGCGCCCGAGCAGTGGCGCGCAGCGGCGACAGCAGAGTCACGCCCATCTCGCCGAGGATCTGCTTGATGTTCTCCAGCACGCCGCGCATCTCGGCCTCCCCGAGGCGCCCGATGCAGCCGATGCGGAAGCTGTCGGCCACGGTGAGCTTGCCCGGATAGATGACGTAGCCGCGCCTCGAGAGCCGATCGTAGAGGGTCTCGAAATTGAACTTCGGATCGGCGGGCATGCGCACGGTGACGATGATCGGCGCCTGGAGGGCATCAGGCAGGAGCGTCTCGAAGCCGAGGGCCCGCAATCCGTCGACGAGGATGCGGCAGTTCTTCGCGTAGCGCGCGCCGCGCCCCGCCGTGCCCCTCGGCGGCGTGCTCCACGAGGGCCTGGTCGAGCGCGGCCAGCACGTGGGTGGGCGGTGTGAACCGCCACTGTCCTGTCTTCTCCATGGCGACCCACTGATCGTGGAGATCGAAGGACAGGGCGTGGGCATTGCCCCGGGCCTCTTCGAGCGCGGTCTGCCGGATGATGGCGAAGCCCACCCCGGGCACGCCCTCCAGGCACTTGTTGGACGAGGCGACGAGCGCGTCATAGGGTACGCGCGCGGCGTCGAGGGCAGCGCGCCGAAGGCGCTCATGGCGTCCACGAGCAGGCGCCGGTGATGCCGGGCCGTCACGGCGGCGATCGCCTCCACGGGATTGAGCACGCCCGAGGTCGTCTCGCACTGGACGACCACCACGTGGGTGATCGCGGGATCCGCTTCGAGCGAGGCGTCGAGGGCGGCCGCGGACACCGGCGTGTCCTCCGCCGTCTCAGGGCCACGCACGCGCGCCGCAGGTATTCGCAGATGCGAACCATGCGCTTGCCGTACGCGCCGTTGACGAGGATCGCCACCTTCCCCGACGGCGGCACGAGAGTACCGAGCATCGCCTCCACGATGAAGGTGCCGCTGCCCTGCAGGGGCACGCAGACATGGCGTGCCGTGGCCACCGGCCAGCTCGACCAGCCGCTCGCGCACGCGCGCGTTGAGCTTGATGAACTCGGCATCGCGCGAGCCCCAGTCGCGGAGCATCGCCTCCTGACCGTGCGCGACGTGGTGAGCGGTCCGGGGTGAGCAGCCAGGGATCGCGGCGTGTCTCGGTCATCGCGTGTTCCTTTCTGTCCTAGCTCTTGATCCGGAGGCCGTCGGGATCGTACGGAGCCCGCAGGCTGCCGCGCGCCGCCATGCGATCGCCGGCGATCTCGATCTCGAAGCGGGCCTCTCCCAGGTAGGCCGCGTCCACCCCTTCCTCCCGCGTGACGTAGCCCATGGCCACCGCGCGGCCCACACTGTGGCCGTAGGCCGCGGAGGTCGTCGAGCCTACCATGCGTCCCTCGCACCAGATCGGCTCATCGCCGAGAGGCAGCGCCTCGGGATCGTCCAGGACAAAGTTGACGAGGCGCCGGGGCACCGGGCGTCCGCGCTGGGCGAGGAGCGCCTCGCGGCCGATGAAGGGCGCCGCCTTGTCGAAGGAGACGGCGAAGCCGAGGCCCGCCTCGAAGGGCGAGTAGTCCGTGGTGAGCTCGCGTCCCCATGCGCGATAGGCCTTCTCGACGCGGAGCGACTCGATGGCGTAGTACCCGGCGTCCCGAGGCCCGAGATCGGCGCCCGCCTCCTCGAGGCGCGTCGTACACGCCGGCCGCGAACTCCACGGGCACGTAGAGCTCCCAGCCGAGCTCGCCCACGTAGGTGATACGCGAAGCGCGCACGAGGCGCGCCCCAGCGGGATCTCGCGGCTCGCCGCGAACGGGAAGCGCCGCGCTCGAGAGATCGGCCGGGGTGAGGCGCGCGAGGAGATCTCGCGAGCGCGGACCCATGAGGCCGAGCACGGCGTAAGCGCCCGTCACGTCGGTCAGGGTGGCGCGCGCCCCGTCCAGGTGGCTCGTGATCCAGTGAAAGTCGCGCGTGGCCTGGGCCGAGCCCGTGACGATGAGATACGCCTCGGGGCCGAGACGGGTGACCGTCAGGTCGCTCTCGAATCCGCGCGCGCTCGTTGAGCATGGCGGTGTAGACCATGCGCCCCGGCGCCACCGCCACGTCATTGGCGCACAGCTTCTGGAGGAGCGTTTCCGCGTCGGGACCTTCCAGGCGGAGCTTGGAGAACGAGCTCTGGTCGAAGAGAGCGACGGCCTCGCGGCAGGCGCGATGCTCCGCCGCCACGTGGGGAAACCAGTTCTGCCGGCCGAAGGAATACTCCGTCTCCGGCTCGATCCCGGGGGCGCGAACCAGTTCGCGCGCTCCCAGCCCATCTTGCTGCCGAAGCAGGCGCGCCGCTCCCGCAGCCGCTCGTAGAGTGGCGAGCGGCGCAGCCCTCGCCCGCTCTCCGGCTCGCGGTTGGGAAAGGCCACGAAGTAGTGCACGCCCACGATCTCGCTCACCCGCTCGCGGAGGAACTCGGCATTGGCGTGGAAGGGCGCGAACCGGCGGATGTCCGCCTGCCAGAGATCCATGGGCGCGCGATCCTCGACGATCCACTCCGCGAGCGCGCGCCCGGCGCCCCCGCGGCGGCGATGCCTCCCGAGCAGAACCCGGCGCCCACGTAGTAGCGCCGCACCTCCGGCGCCTCGCCGAGGATGAAGTAGTTGTCGGGAGTGAAGCTCTCCGGCCCGTTCATGAGCAGGCGCACCTGGGCGGTCTCGAGGGCGGGGACGCGCTCGATGGCATGGCGCATGAGCGACTCGAACTTCGTCCCAGTCCTCCGGAAGGGTGCCGAAGCTGAAGCCCTTCGGGATGCCGTCCATGCCCCACGGCTTGGCCCAGGGATCGAAGCCGCCCATGAGGAGACCGGCCACCTCCTCCTTGAAATAGATGTGGCCGTCGGCGTCGCGCATCACGGGCAGATCGGGCGTCACCCCCTCGATGGGGTTGGTGACGATGTACATGTGCTCACAGGCGTGCAGCGGCACGGTCACCCCGCTCAGGCGCCCCAGCTCCCTCGCCCACATGCCCGCGCAGTTCACGAGGATGTCCGTGGCGATGTCGCCGTCGGAGGTCTCCACCCCGGCCACGCGCCCCCGCTCGATCCTCACCCCGGTCACCGTGACGCCTTCGTGGATCCGCGCTCCCGCCGCCCGCGCGCCCCGGGCCAGGGCCTGGGTGATATCGGCCGGATTGGCCTTGCCGTCTCCCGGGATCCACACCGCGCCCACCAGATCGTCGGTCCGCATGAGCGGGTAGCGCTCCCCGCCTGCTTGGCGCTGATGACCTCCGCCTCGATACCGTAGGAGCGCGCGAGCGCGGCATTGCGCTGGAGCTGCACCATGCGTTCCCGGGTGCGGGCCACGCTGATGCTGCCGCACCGCTTCCATCCCGTGGCCTGGCCCGTCTCCGCCTCGAGACGGCGGTAGAGATCGGCACTGTAGCGGATGAGCTGGGTCAGGTTGCTGGAGGAGCGCAGCTGGCCGACCAGCCCCGCCGCGTGCCAGGTGGTGCCGCCGGAGAGGCTCCCCTGCTCGAGGAGCACCACGTCCGTCCAGCCGAGCTTGGCGAGATGGTAGGCGACGCTCGTCCCTACGATGCCCCCGCCCACGATCACCACGCGAGCGTGGCGAGGACCGACATCACTGGGCGCGGTTGAGGGCGAGATCGAAGATGTCGAAGTTGCGGAGCCGGCGCGGCAACGGCTTGTCGCCGATGCGCCGGTTGAACACGAGGGCACCGACTGCTCCGGAAGCCCGCCGTGAGAGCGGAGGGTGCGTCGAGGCCCGAGAGGTCGTGCTTGGCCGCGCTCGTCCCGATCACGGTATGCCGTCCGGACACCGCGATGAGATCGCCCATCCGGTCCGGGGGCAGCTCGAAGCGCCGGCATCCTTCCTCGCGGTCGAGGACCAGATCCATGCCGGGCAGGGCGGCCACGCTGGGTGCGGCGGCCCGCGCGGACACGCCCTCCGGAAGATAGACGGTGGCGAAGGAGCCGAGGGCGCCGTGGTGGACCACGTAAGGATCGGTGATGGGCAGGATGACGCGCGCGCGACCCGCGCCCAGCCAGCCGTCGAGCACATCCTGGAGATAGATCACCTGCGGCGCGCCGTTCGCGTCGGTCTTGGCGTTCATCCCGTGATCGGCGGTGATGGCGATGGTCGCTCCCAGCGCGTCGAGCCGGGCGAGGTAGCTGTCCATCATGCGGTAGAAGTCATTGGCCTGGGCGGTGCCCGGAGCGTGCTTGTGCTGGATGTAGTCGGTGGTGGACAGGTAGAGGATGTCCGGCCGCGCCGATTCCATGAGCTTGACCCCGGCCGCGAACACGAACTCGCTGAGGTCGGCGCTGTACACCGAGGGCAGCGGGCAGCCCCACCAGCCCCAGCACGTCCGCGATTCCGTGCTCGGCCGTGTTGACCTTGTCCGCCTGCTCCGACGAGAAGCAGATCCCGCGCATCCCGTGCCCAGGAGCCGCCGCAGCTTGTCCTTGGCCGTCACCACGGCCACCGTGGCTCCCGCCTGGGCGAAGGCGGCGAGGATGGTATCGCAGCGGAGATACTTGGGGTCGTTCATCATCACTTCCGCCCCGGCGTCCCGATCCCAGAAGTAGTTGCCGCAGATGCCGTGCACGGCCGGCGACACCCCGGTCACGATGGAAAGGTTGTTGGGATTGGTGAAGCTCGGCACGACGGAAGCGCCGATCAGGCTCGCCCCCGCCGCCGCGGTGGGAGCGAGGTATGGCATGGCGCCCGCCGCATAGGCCTGGGTCAGGTAGTCCGGCTCGCAGCCGTCGACGCAGATCACCACGAGCGGGCGGGCCGGCCACTCGTAGGTGCGCCCGTTGACGGAGATCGAGCCGCCGCGTGTCATCAGCTCTGGCAGCGACCGCGACTGAGGTGGGAGATCGCCTGCGGGCGCATCTCGGAATACAGACGGCACACCGCCTCGGCCACGCAGGGCCAGCGGTGATCCGCCGCCCATCGCGTCGCCTCCCGGCCGAGGCGCGCGCGCGTCTCCGGGTCGTGGAGGAGGAGCTCGAGCCGCTCGCTGAGCGCCTGGGCATCTCCCTCGGGCACGAGATAGCCGGTGAGGCCGTCCTTGACCGTGGTGGTCAAGCCGCCCACGCGCGAGGCGACCACGGGGCTGCCGCAGGCCATGGCCTCGAGGGCTACCATGCCGAAGGACTCGTAGTAGGAGGGCATGACCGTCGCCTCGGCCGCCGCGTAGAAGTAGCGGAGCCGCCGCTGGGGCTGCGCCCCGAGGAAGCGCACGCGCCGGTCGAGGCCGAGCGCGGCCACCCGCGTGCCGGAGCCGCGCGGCGTGCGGGCTCGACGGCTCGTCCGAATCGCCGCCCACGATGTAGAGCCGCGCCGCCCCGCCGATCCTCGCCATTGCCTCCAGCAGCGTCTCGAGCCCCTTGATCGGCTCGAGCCTGCCCACGTAGAGGAGGGCCGGCTCGGGCGGCAGCTCGAGGAGATCCTTGGCGGCGGCCTGGGACATCGGCTGGAAGAGCTCCGTATCGACGCCGCAGGGGATGACGGAGATCCCCTCCGAGGTGGCGCCGTAGTACCAGACGAGATGGGCGCGCTCCACCACGTTGGCGGCCACGATGCGATCGGCAGTCTTCACGATGCGCGACTCCTCCGCGATCCGGAGCGCGGGCTCGAGCTCCGCCGCGCCCTGCGCCACCGAGTTCTTGAGCCTTCCCAGGGTGTGGAACATCTGCACCATGGGGACGCCCCATCGCTCGCGCAGCTCGAGGCCCGGCCACTCCGGACAGCCAGTAGTGCGCGTGGATCACGTCGTAGTCGATGCCCTCGGCCCAGCGATGGGCCTCGACGCCCTCGATGAACTCGGGCAGGTGAGGATGAATCGCGTGCCGCTCGATGGGCGCGTGGGGCCCCGCGGGCAGATGAATGACCCGCGCCCCTTCCCCGAGATCGGCCACGCGCGGAATGGACGCGTTCTGGGAGCGCGTGAACACGTCCACCGCCACCCCCATGCGCGCGAGCTCCCGCGCCGTCTCGCGCACGTAGACGTTCATGCCCCCGTCTCCTTGCCCCCGAGGGCGGCGAGGGGGCAGGTGTGGACGCTGAGGACGGCGATGCGGAGGCTCACGGACTCACGCGTATGCGAAAGAGATCGTGCGGCTTTGGCCCGAAGGCGTACTTGTACGATTCCTCGCCGCGGAGAAAGTCGAACACGGGCACCCCGCGCTCGATGGCATCGCGAATGACCTGGGCGAGGAGCACGATGCCCGGAGCGAGCTTGGCGTGGGCGGGATCGAAGCCGGAGTTGTAGAGGCCGACGGATCCCGCGTATTCGAGACAGAGGAAGCTCGCCACCGCCGCCCCATTCCAGTCGAGGAACCACAGCCGGGCCCAGCCGGCCGCGGCGAGAGCGCGCGTGGCGTCCTGGAAGAACGCCTCCATGCGCTCGTCCATGAAGCGGGCCTTGCCGACCTTGGAGAGGCGGTGAAGCCTCAGGAACTCGGCGAGGGCAGCGTCCCACCCGTCGAGGGCAGCGTGGGAGCGCACGGAGGTGCCGGGCAGCTCGCGCTCGAGCTTCCGCATCTTGCGCCGCAGCTCGTGGCGGTCCTTGCCGGAGAGCCCTTCGAGATAGGCGTCCCACGACGCGGGCAGCTCGAGGACGGGGCAGCGGTCTTCCGTCTCGATCTCCACGCCCAGCCCGGTTCCCGGGCCGAGCCGGGGCACGATCTCACGGGTCGGCGAGGTGCCCCTGATGGCGTGAAGGTCCCACTCCGCCGCTTCGCCCGCGCGATGCTGAAGAATGGCCTGCCACACCTCCTCCTCGAGCCCGGCGGGAGCGATCAGGTCGAGGTAATCCGAGACATCCACGCCGCCCACGAGGCGGCGCACGCCCTCCGCTTCGTCGTAGAGGGGAGGAGTCCCGCGAGCGTTCCCGCGTCGTCGGAGACGCGAAGGAGGTGCAGCGGCCGCCCGCCGAGGAAGGCGCGCGTCCAGGCCGTCTGCCACTGCCAGGAGAGGAAGACCGACGGATGGCCGGCGCGTCCGAGGAGGGCGTTCCAGCGTTCCTCGTCGAGCGCTTCGAAGCCCGGAAGCGTCTCAACCTTCATCGCCGCTCCCGGCGTCCGTCAGGCTGGTCTCGCTCCCGCCGAAGTCGCCCCCGCCGAAGTCACCCATGTCGCCCGTCACCCATGTTCGCCGCATCGTCCCCGCCCGACGCCTCGTCCATGGCCGCGTCCAGGTCGTCTCCCAGGTCCTCCCCCATCTCCTCGCCCATGCGCTTGACGAAACGCGCGACGCTGCCCGGATCGTTCTCGTCGAGATCTCCGAACTGGGAGGGGTCGGCGGCGGCTTCGAGTCGGGCGTCTTCGGATTTCGGGGTGGCGAAGCGGGACATGAGGCGGTGGAGCTCGGCGCTGTCACATCGGGGACATCGCGGCGCCTCCGTCGAGGCGAGCGAACGAACGAGGAGGCTCACCCGGCGGCGACAACCCTGACAGTCATACTCGTAGATGGGCACGCTGGATCCTCGGCTTTCAGACCCTTGAGATGCCACATCCTAGCACGCGGTTGCAAGGCGGGTCGGGGCTCCATCGAGAGGAGCGAGCCCACTCACCGCCATGCGGAGGCGGCGAGATGAGGCCGGCCGCCGGTAGCCTGGGATGGGCAATGGTTGTCAGTTCACTACAAATATTGGCGGCAGGGCCCCGAACAATCTGGCCTGGCGACGCTCAATAGGTCGCGTAAGCGCGGTTTTCCCGCGAGGGGTCGGTGAAAGCTGGTGGCATCGCGTTTGCGATAGGGGTGGTCATGGTCAGGAACCAGCGGGGCTTCACGATGATCGAGCTGTTGGTAGTGGTGGCGGTCATCTCCGTCCTCGCCCTGATCTCGTTCACCATGTACAGCAACGTGCAGGCACGCTCCCGGCTGGCCAAGGCGCAGGCCGACACGCGCACCATGGCGGGAGCCATCGGCGCCTTCCAGGCTCATATGGGACAGATGCCGGCCGTCCTCGGCGACCTGACCGTGGCCCAGACGAATGTCACCGGCCAGGTCAGCGGACCTTTCATGGCCGCCGACGCTGTGCCGCCGGCAGGGTGGACCTACAACTACAGCCCGGGTGGAACCACCGGCTACACCATCACGGCCAGCGGAGACAATACCTCCCTCACCATCCCCTGACGTCCTTCACCACGGACCCGGCTGCGTGGGCTAGTGAAAGTCATGCGACGGCACCTGCTGAAGCCGGTGACGGAGCGGCTCGATCGTCCCGCCCGTACGGAAATCACTCCTTCCCGGTGCTCCAGCACTCCCGTGATCACCAAGAAGGGCTCGGCCACCAGCGTCAGCCGGTAACGATGGAAGAGCGGCGGAGGCACCACCACGTTGACGAGACCGGTCTCGTCCTCGAGATTGAGGAAGACGAAGCCCTTGGCGGTGCCGGGCCGCTGGCGCACCACCACTGCTCCCGCCACCCGCACGGGGCCGCCGTCCCGCATGCCCTGGAGATCGGTGGCCCGCACCACCCCGAGCGCTCGAGCCGCACGCGATGGAAAGTCATGGGATGCGGGCCCAGGCTGAGCCCGGAGCCTTCGTAGTCGGCCACCATCGCCTCGGTCGGGGTCATGGGGAGAAGCGGTGAAGGCTCGGGCGGCGGGTCGAGCGCGTTGTACAGCGGGCCCGACGGGCGGGCCGCCCTCTCCACCTCCCAGAGGGCGGCGCGCCGCTCGAGGCCGAGGCTGCCGAGGGCGCCCAGCTCGGCCAGCCGCGCCAGCTCGTCGCTGCGCAGCCCCGCGCGCCGCACCAGATCGTCGGCGGAAGTGAAGGGGCGCGCGCGCTCCATGCGCCGGCCCGCCTCTTCCCGGAGCCCGCGCACGTAGCGGAGCCCCAGCCTCACCGTTCCATCGGCCTCGATGGCGCAGAGCCAATCCGAGTGGTTGACGTCCAGGGGCCGGATCACCTGCCCGTGGCGCGCGGCATCGCCCACGATGGTGGCGGGGTGATAGAAGCCCATGGGCTGGTTATTGAGGAGCGCCGCGTAGAAGGCCGCCGGATGATGCGTCTTGAGATACGCGCTGGCATAGGCGAGGAGCGCGAAGCTGGCCGCGCGACTTTCGAAAGAGGCTCCGCTGTCCGGGAAGCCATACAGGGCGAAGGAGGTGATGGAGCGGATGATGGCTTCCGCCGCCTCCCCGTGATCCCCTTCGCCGTCATGCCGGCGCGGAGCTTCTTCTCCACCTCCTCCATGGCCTGCTTGCGGCGCTTGAAGCCGAAAGCGCGGCGCAGCTCCTCCGCCTCGCCACCCGTGAAGCCCGCCGCGGCCATGGCCATGCGCAGGAGCTGCTCCTGGAAGAGCGGGACGCCGAGCGTGCGCTCGAGAATGGGCTCGAGCACGGGGTGGGGCACGGTGATGCGCTCGCGCCCCGCGCGGCGCCGCAGATAGGGATGAACCATGTCGCCCACAATGGGGCCAGGCCTGATGATGGCGACCTGGACGACCAGATCGTAAAAGCACTCGGGCTTGAGACGCGGCAGGGTCGCCATCTGGGCGCGGCTCTCCACCTGGAAGACGCCGATGGTATCGGCGCGCTTGAGCATGGCGTAGACGACGGGATCGGTGGGCAGGTGGGCGAGGTCCACGTGCCCGCCCCGGCGGCGAATCATCTCGAGGGCGTCTTCGAGGAGCGCCATCATGCCCAAGCCCAGGAGATCCACCTTGATGATGCCCATGGCCGCGCAGTCGTCCTTGTCCCACTGGACGACGGAGCGGTCGGGCATGGACGCGGGCTCGAGCGGCACCACGCCGTCGAGCCTCCCCGCGCACACGACCATGCCGCCCGAATGCTGGCCGAGATGGCGGGGCAGATCCTGGATTCCCGTCCAGAGATGGGCGAAGTGACGCATCATCGGTGACTCCGGATCGCAGCCGGCTTCCCGGAGATGGACGAGGAGCGAATCGCCCGGATCCTTGTACTCCCAGTCGCTCACCAGCCCCGAGAGACGATCGCAGAGGGCGGGGGCAGCCCGAGCGTCTTGCCCACCTCGCGCGCCGCGCTCCGGCCGCGATACGTGATGACGTTTGCGGTCATGGCCGCGCCCAGCCGTCCGTAACGCTGGTAGACGTACTGGATGACCTGCTCACGCCGATCGCCGCTCGGCAGGTCGAGGTCGATGTCGGGCCACTCGCCGCGCTCCTCGGAGAGAAAGCGCTCGAAGAGCAGCTTCATGCCCACCGGATCCACCGCGGTGATGCCCAGGGCATAGCAGACGGCGCTGTTGGCGGCCGAGCCTCTCCCCTGCACCAGGATGTCGTGGCGGCGGCAGTACTCGATCAGATCCCACACGATCAGGAAATAGCCAGGCAGGTCGAGGCGGCCGATGAGCTCGAGCTCGTGCTCGATCTGGCGGCGCGCCTTGAGGGCCAGCGGTCCCACGCCGTAGCGATCCTTCGCGCCCCGCTCGCAGAGCGCGCGGAGAAATCCCATGGGCGTCTGTCCCGGAGGGAGCGGGTAATCGGGGAAGCGATAGCCGATGTCCTTCATGGTGAAGACCAGGCGCAGGGCCAGCTCGCCGGTATTGGCCACGGCGGCCGGGCAGTCGGCGAAGAGCCGCTCCATCTCGGACGGGGGTCTGAGAAATCTCTCGCTGTTGCGCGCGAGCAGCCGGCCCGCCTCGGCGATGGTAGTCCCGTGCCGTATGCAGGTCAGGGTGTCCAGCAGTGGCCGCTCGGCGCGCTCGGCCATGACGGGAGCATTGCTGGCGAGGAGCGCGAGCTTCCGATGCCCCGCTTCCGCGCGCAGCCATTCGTTCTGGGCCTCGCTCTCCCGGCTGAGATCGCGCTGGAGCTCGGCGAAGACGTTGAAGCGGCCGAAGAGGCCGGTGAGCCTGTCGAGGGTGGCTCGGGCGGCCTCGTGGCCGTCGCGTTCGAGGCGATGCGCCACGGGCCCCTGAGGGCCGCCCGTCAAGCACACGAGGCCACCCACGTGCTCCTCGAGATCGTCCCAGCCCGCCGCGCCGTCGCCCTTGGCCGCGCGCATCTTGATCCGGGTCAGGAGGCGACAGAGATTTCTATAGCCCTCGCGATCCTCGATGAGGAGGGGCAGCCTGCCCCCGTCCCGCATGCTGATCTCCGCCCCCACGAGCGGCGTGATACCGAGGCGCGTGCAGGCGCGGTAGAAGCGCGGCGCGCCGTAGACGCCGTCGGCGTCCACGAGGGCGAGCGCGCGCTGCCCGAGAGCGGCCGCGCGCTCGGCCAGCACCTCGGGCAGGGCGGCGGCCTCGAGAAAGCTGAAGGCGCTCTTGGCGTGGAGCTCGACGTAGGTCAATCGTAGATGGCCTCGAGGCGCCAGCCTCGGCCCTCGCGTGCCAGGCGGCAGAGCGTGCCGTCGGCGAGCTCCACGTCCCATTCGTCTCGCGCGAACGGCGCGTCCGTCCACCAGTCGCCCGAGATTCGCCACGGCCCCGCCCCCGCCACGATGCGTCCCGTGAGGCCGGCCGCACGGAGATGAGCCGGGATACCGCCGGCGAGCGCCACTTCGACAGGTCTCGGGGGCGCAGGCGACGCATGGCGAGAACGGAGCCGCTCACCGTGGGACCGCCCCTCACCGTGGGACCACTCGACACCTTCGGGACCGCCCCTCACCCTGCCCTCTCCCCTGAGGGGAGAGGGATGTAGGGTGAACGGCGCCATCTGATGGGTGTCGGGGCGATGGGTGTCGAGAATGACCGGGGAGCCGATGCCTCGCGCGTCCACGAGCGCGCTGAGACGCGCGAGGGTGGCCGTGAGCTGGCGCGGGCTGGGGCGCGGCGGCTCGTCGAAGCGCGGCTGCGTGGTGGCCACGCGCACGGGACGCGCCCGGAGCGTGATCTCCTCCACGGCGGTGCGCGGCGGATGCGCGGCGAGAGACGATCGCACGAGGGCGGCGGCCGCGTCGGGATCCGAAAGCGGCGCGGCCGGCGCGCAGCCGCCTTCATGCATCGTCCGGTCGGCCAGCCGGCAGGACCACTCGAAGGCATCGGCGGAGCAGCCGTGCCGGCTCAAGCGCGCGCAGAGAATCTCGGCGAGACCCGCCGCGAGATCGGCGAGAGGCTCGAGCGTCTCGACGCCCCAGGAACATTCGGCCGACTCCTCGAAGACCGGCGGCGGTGTCCAGAGGCGGAGCGGAGTCGTGTCCTCGCCGCGGGCCAGGCGCTGGAGCCACGCCCCTCGTCACCCAGGCGCTCGGCGAGCCCGCGCGCGGGCAGATCGGCCAGCTCTCCCAGCGTGCGAATGCCCCAGCGGCTGAAGCGGGCGGTCATGCGCGGATCGAGATCGAGGAGGGCCAGCGGCGCCGGCCCCAGCCGCCGCGCGTCCTGACCGGAGGGAATGATGGTGATGCCGTCGCCGCTGCCGCGCCGCGAAGCGCGAGCCCGCCCGGCTGCCCGCCACGCCGATCCGGCCGGCCAGCCCGCGCTCGGTCATGGCGTCCAGGAGCCGGCGCGCGATGTCCTTCTCGCCGCCGAAAAGCCCCTCGAGCCCGCGGAGATCGAGATAGACGATGCCGGGACCGCCGTCCTCGACCGACGGCGAGTGGGCGAGCGCCAGCTCGAGGAGATGCTGCTGGGCCTGCCTCGCCCGCGCCGGGGACGACGAGGCAGGCGATGCGCGTCATGCCCGCCACTCGATGACCCAGGCCCGCTCCGGCGTGGCCAGGCGCGGATCCGCGCGGGATCGCAGCACGCGCGCTTCGGAGACGAGGCCGCCCAGGCGCGTCGGTCCATCCGCGCCGATCCAGCGCGTCCGCACGCGGCGCACCGACACCACGAGCGCGGCCGCCCCGCCCAGGAGATGCCGCGGGGTGCGCACGATCACCGCGGCCCCGCTCCCCTCCGCCGCGCGCTGGAGCCGCGTGCCCAGAGCAGGCGGCGCCGTGCTCCCCGCGCTCCCCAGATCCAGCGCGATCGCGGCAAAGCCGGTGCAGCGCGCGAGGAGATCCACCGCGCTCCACGCCGACGCCGGCCGCCCGCCGCATCGAACCCAGAGCAGCGCGCGCAGGTCGAGCCCCGCGCGCGCCGCCGTCACCGGATCGAGCGAGTCGGCGGCATCCACGAGCGCCACCAGCCCGCCCCGCGCGGTGGCGCGAGAGAGGAGAGCCAGCAGCAGGCTGCCGCCTCCGGAGGATCGGGGACCGAAGATCTCGCTGAGCCGCCCCGGAAGAAAGGCCGCCAGCAAGCCATCGAGCCCCTCGCCGTCCCACCCTGGCGGGGCAAGGACTCGATCGAGATGGCCATGGCAGAGAACCGGATATATTACACGTCACATGTTTAGTATAGACAACCGCAAGATACGGTAGGGATTGGGTGAGAGAACCCGCTACATGTGGAAAATCAGATAGCGGTGTAGCCGCCGTCCACGAGCAGGTCCGCCCCGTCATGAAGCTCGAGGCGGGACTGGCCAGGAACAAAGCGGCGCGCGCGATCTCGTCCGGCTGGCCCAGGCGACCGAGCAGATGCTTCGGCGCCATGATCTCGCGCGCCTTGGCCATGTCGCCCCAGCGGCGCACGAGCCTGTCCGTCTCCACCGCTCCCGGGAGAGCGTGTTGACGCGCACGCCCTGGGCCGCATGGTCGGCGGCCATGACCTTGGCGAGTTGGATCAGCGCGCCCTTCGTCGCGCAATAGGCGGCGCGCCCGGGAGAAGCTACGCGGCCGAGCTGGGAGGCGATGAGGATGATGCTGCCCCCGCCCCCTTGATCATGACGGGCAGGCAGGCCTTGCTCACGAGATAGGCTCCCGTCAGGTTGACGCGCAGCACCCGCTCCCACACGCTCTCCTCGAGGTCGGGCACGGTGGCCGAAGCGTCGTGGGTGGCCGCGCCGAAGAGCAGCACGTCGAGACCGCCGAACACCTCGACGGCCCGCGCGGCCAGCGCCTGCGCATCCGCCGACCTGGTCACGTCGACGCGTACCGCCGCCGCTTTGCCGCCGTCCTTCTCCGCCTGGGCGGCGGTGGCCCTCGCACCCTCCTCGTCGATGTCGGCGCAGAGCACGTGCGCGCCTGCCCCCGCGAAGCACAGAGCAGTGGCGCGCCCGATGCCCTGGGCGGCGCCCACCACCACTGCGCTCTTGCCGTCGAGGCGGATCTCGCCGTCCATCACGCGCCTCCGGGAGTGAGCCACGGCATCTCCGCGGCGTGGCGCGCCTCGAACGCCTCGATCTCGCGCGCGTACTCCATGGTCAGGGCGATCTCGTCCTGTCCCTTGAGCAGGGCCTGCTTGCGGAACGGATCCACCTCGAAGCGCCGCGTGGTGCCGTCGGGCGCGGTCAGGGTCTGGCTCGCCAGGTCGACGGAGATGGTGGAGCCGGGGCGCTCGTGGAGCTGGCGCCGGAGCTCGGCGACGACCTCCGCGGGCAGGACCACCGCGAGCACGCCGTTCTTGAAGCAGTTCTCGAAGAAGATGTCGCCAAACGACGGACCGATGACGCAGCGAAAGCCCGGAGCCCATGAGCGCCCACACCGCGGCCTCACGCGAGGAGCCGCAGCCGAAGTTCTCCGCGGTCACGAGGATCTTCGCCTCCCGGAAGGGCGCCTGGTTCAGGATGAAGTCGCCGTTCTCCGAGCCGTCCGGATTGAAGCGCACGTCGTGGAAGAAGTAGGAGCCGAGGCCCGCTTCCTTCGGCTTCCGGAGAAAGCGCGCGGGGATCACGCGATCGGTATCGATGTTGGGCAGGTCCATGGGGACGGCGCCCGCGGTCAGCTTCGTGAAGGCGTCCATTGGTTCGCCCCTCACCCTGCCCTCTCCCCGGTGGGAGAGGGATGCAAGGTGCGCACGTCGGTGAGCCGGCCGGTGACCGCGGCGGCCGCGGCCATGGCCGGGCTCATGAGATGGGTACGGGCGCCCTTGCCCTGGCGCCCCTCGAAGTTGCGATTCGACGTGGAGGCCACGCGCTCGCCCTCGCGCGCGGTGTCGCCGTTCATCCCCACGCACATCGAGCAGCCCGGATCGCGCCACTCGAATCCCGCGGCGGTGAAGACCTCGTGGAGGCCTTCCGCCTCGGCGGCGCGCTTGATGAGACCCGGAGCCCGGGACGACCCACGCCTTCACCACGGCCTGCCGCCCCTGGCCACCGCCGCAGCGGCGCGGAGATCCTCGATGCGGCTATTGGTGCAGGAGCCGATGAAGACCCGATCCACCTTGATGTCGGTGAGCGGCATGCCGGGTCGAAGGCCCATGTAGTCGACGGCACGCCCCATGGCCTCGCGGCGCGCCGGATCGGCCTCGCGGGCGGGATCGGGCACGCTCCCGTGATGGGCAGCGCGTCCTGCGGGCTCGTGCCCCAGGTCACGGTGGGGGCGATGCTGCCCGCGTCGAGCGTCACCTCGGTGTCGAAGACGCGCGTCCGCGTCGGACGGCAGCGTCTTCCAGTACGCGAGCGCCTTGGTCCAGTTCTCGCCCTTCGGGGCGTAGGGGCGGCCCTCCACGTAGCGGAAGGTCGTCTCGTCGGGCGCGATCATGCCCGCGCGCGCGCCCGCCTCGATGGACATGTTGCAGACCGTCATGCGCTCTTCCATGGACATGCCGGCGATGACCGGCCCGGCGTACTCGATGGCGTGCCCGACTCCGCCGCCCGCGCCGATCTTGGCGATGATGGCGAGGATCACGTCCTTGGCCGTGATGCCCGACGGGCCGCGCGCCCGTCACGGTGATGCGCATGGCCTTGGGCTTCGTCTGCCAGAGGCAGCTGCGGTGGCGAGCACGTGCTCGACCTCGGTGGAGCCGATGCCGAAGGCGATGCGCCCCGAAGGCGCCGTGGGTCGCGGTGTGCGAGTCGCCGCAGACGAGCAGTGATGCCCGGCTGGGTCAGCCCCTGCTCGGGCCCGATGACGTGCACGATGCCCGTGCGCGCGTCCCCGGGACCGAAGAGCGTGACGCCCTCCTCGCGCGTGGAGCGGTTCGAGGTTCTCGACCATGCTGCGGATCTCCTGGTTGGCGAGGGCCTCCGATCCCGGTCCCGTGGGCACGTAGTGATCCGCGGTGGCCACGAGGCCGGCGGGCCGCCGCACCGAGCGTCCCGCCCGGTGAAGACGCGCGAAGGCATGCGTCGCCCCCTCGTGGAGCAGGTGCCGATCGATGTAGAGAAGCGACTGTCCCCCGGCCCTTCGGTCACCACGTGACGGTTCCAGATCTTCTCGAACATGGTAGGCACGGCGATCTCCTCAGTGAGAGCGGAGCTTCGGATCAAGGGCGTCGCGCAGGCCATCGCCCAGCAGGCTCATGCCCAGGATGGTCAGCGCGAGCGCGCCCGCGAGGAACAGTATCATCCACGGCGCGGTCTGAGGAAGACCCGCCCGTCGTCGAGCATGTTGCCCCAGCTCGGCGCGGGCGGAGGGACACCCAGACCCAGGAAGGACAGGGTAGCCTCGGTCCGCACCGCCTCCACGAAGCTCACAGCCGAGACCTGCACGGCCACCGGGGCGAGGCAGTTGGGCAACGATGTGACGCCACATGATGCTTACCCATCGCGCGCCCCCACCGCGCGCATGGCCTGGACGACGAAGTCGCGCTCGCGCACCTGGAGAGCGGCCGCGCGGACCACCCACACCAGGCGCGGGATCTGGACGAGCACGAGGGCGAGGATCATGTTGCGCGAGCCCTGTCCCAGCACCGCCATCACGCTGATGGCCACGAGAATGCCGGGAAAGGACATGAACACGTCGATGCCCTGCATGAGCAGGCGTAGACGGACAGGAGCAGCATGAGGAGAGGCCCATGACGAAGCTCGGCACGCACACGCCGGTCATGGTCACCGCCGCGAAGGCCACCTCGCTCACCGCATTGCGCCGGGTCGCCGCGAAGACCCCGGCGGGAATGGCGACTGCAGCCGACACCAGCGTCGCGACAGCGCCAGCTGCAGGGAGACGGGCACCTGATCGAGGAGGTCACGCGCCACGGGCTCACGCGAAAAAGAGCGAGCGCCCATGTCGCCATGAAGCAGCCGCCCGGAACCAGCGCACGTACTGCTCAGTGCACCGGCAGATCGGAGCCCCAGGCTCAGATCCGAATATCCCGCACCTGCTCCGCCGACGCATCCGTCCCCGCGATCAACAGCACCGGATCCCCCGGCACCAGCCGCACCAGCACGAACACGATGCTCGCCACCACCCACCAGATCGGGCACCACCGCCACCACCCGCCGCAACACATAACTCCATCCGAATCCCGCCCCGGCCGACTACCGGTGAACAATCATGAGCGAATCACCGAAGTCGGGCGGGGCTCCGGCGGTGGGGCGGGGATGCGATCCCCAGGCCCGTATCTTCTGGGAGCTTCTTCAACGACACAAACCAGCATCTCGTGGCGGGCCAAGAGTGGCCCCGCCGAATGCGACTCAAGCGTGGTCTGGGGAGCGCAGTCCCCGCCCCCGCCGCCAGACCCCGTCCGCCTCGCGCACTCCGAGCTGACGAGGCCAAGCTCAACGCGCCAGCCACACGTTCCAGAAGTAGTCCGAAGCGTGGATCACGCACCTCGACGCCGCCGAAGCTTCTGCTGTACGCCTCGATGTACGGCGAGTTGCCGATGACGATGAGGGGATGTCGTCCATCAGCATGGTCTGGGCCTGCGCGTAGAGGGGCCTTGCGCTTCTCGAAGGCCAGGCTCCTTGCGCGCCTCCTCCACCAGCTTGTCATACGCCGGATTGCTGTACATACCCACATGCGCGCTCGTATGCGCGCGCGTGTAGTAGTGCTGGTCCGGATCGGGCCGGAAAGCGCTCCCCGCGAGAAACGCGAAGTCCCACGGCGGCGGCCTGGTTGCGCCGGCGCGAGTACACGAGGTCGAGCTGGGCCGCCTGCTCCATGTAGGTGATCTTGAGATTGATGCCCGCCTTGGGCGAGCTGCGCCTGCATGGATTGCCCGAAGAGATCCGACACCGTCTCCCTTCTGGATGGGCATGTCGATGGGCTCGCCGTTGTAGCCGATCTGCTTGAGGAGGGCCTTGGCCTTCTCGACGTCGTAGGGAAACATGCGCGCGTGCTCCCGGGTCCGCCAGATCCCCTGACTCTCCGGGATCAGCGAGTTGTTCGCCTTGCCCGTCCCGTAGTAGACGGCCCGATTGAGCTTCTTCGTAGTTGAGGGCGAGAGACACCGCCTGGCGGAACTCCTTCTTCGCCCCACCCTTGGTGAAATTGAAGCAGATCGCCGACCACTGCGTCCCCGCGATGGCCACCACCTCGACCCCCGGCATCTCGCGCAGCTGCTCCGCCTGTCGGGCAGCACGCGCTCGACGCAGTGCACCTCCACCCCGCTGGAGCGAGAGCAGCCGCACGTCGCGTCGGGAATGAAGGTGAAGATGAGGGCATCCGCATAGGCCACCCGGGCCCGCCGTCCCCGAGGGCTTCTCCGGCCGGGGACATAGGCCTCGTGGCGGACGAGCTTGAGCGACTGTCCGCGACGATACTCGGCGACCTTGAACGGTCCCGTGCGGTTGGGGGTGACCACGCCCCTGTCTCCTTCACCTGCTTCTCGGTGCTGGCTGCCTCGACCACCTGGGCCCAGTACATGGCCAGCGGGCGGAGAAGAACGCGTTGCTGCGGCGGGCGGAGAGCACGAACTGGACGGTGCGAGTCGTCCGGGGTGCGGATCTCTTGATCATCTGGTAGTCGGTCTTGCGCGGCGACACCTTCGAGAATGCGCTCGAAGCTGTATCTTCACGTCGGCGGCCCGCAAGGGGCTGACCGCCGTGAAATTTGACCCCTCGCCGGAGCTTGAAGGTCCACACCGTCCCGTCCGCCGGGCTCTCCCAGGAGTCGGCGAGCATGGGCGCTTCTTGGTCTGCGCGTCCCACGTGATCAGGGTCTCGCAGATCTGGTTGCGGATACGCAGCGCGGGCACGTCGGTGGTGATGTGCGGGTCGAGCGCCCGGATCACCATAGGTGGCGACCCTGATCTCGCCCCCGCGCGCTTCGGCGCAGCACCTGCGCCCGGCGCGAGGACGGGCCGGGCAAGAGACGACGCACGACGGCCAGCCACGAGAGGTCGGGCGACAGGCGTTATTGCACCGGAGACGACGTCAGGACTTCGCGGGCTGATGGCCCACGGAATCCGTGTACTTGTCCATCTCCTCCGCAGGCAGATACTCCTCCTCCCACTCCCGCACCTGGTCGAACCCGGCGAAGGTGTGGACATTCCCGAGCGGATGGGCCTTGAAGCGCTCGTTGAAATCCGCCTCCGCCACCGGACCGCGCTCGCGGAGATCCTTGGCCAGATCGTAAACGGCCTGGATGGTCGCGCGGAAGGTCGCGCCGGGGAGAATGGTCACCGCGATGCCCAGCTCGTTCATCTCCTCCAGGGTGAAGCGCGGCGAGATGCCCGTCTGGTTGTAGAAGATCGGCCCGTGGACTTCCTTGCAGATGCGCCGCACCTCGTCCACGCTCGTCGGCCCTTCCACGAACGCGAGATCGGCGCCCGCCTCCAGGTAGGCATTGGCGCGGCGGATGGCGTCGTCGAGGCTGCCCCGTGGGCGCCCGCGCGTCGGTGCGGGCGATGAGCGACGAAGTCGGGATCGAGCTCGCGACGGACGGCGTCGGCCGCGCGGTACCTGCCTACCGCCTCCTCGATCGGGATCACCCGCCGTCCCGCCACGTGGCCGCACCGCTTGGGAATGGCCTGGTCTTCGAGGTGAATGCCCGCCACGCCGGTCTGGATGTACTCGCGCACCGTCCGGATGACGCCGATGGCATTGCCGTAGCCGTTGTCCGAGTCGGCGATCACCGGCACGGAGACCGCGTTGGCGATGTAGCGGGCGTTCAGGTGCATCTCCGTCATGGTGGCGAGCCCGGCGTCGGGCAGGCCGAGGAGGGAGACCGACGTGCCGTAACCCGTCATGTAGACGGCGGGGAAGCCCACCGTTTCGAGGATCTTGCGCGCTCAGCGCGTTGTAGCAGCCGGGAACGAAGAGGGTCTTGCCCGTGCCGAGGAGCCTCTCAACTTCGACGTGGCGCGCATGAATCCTCCTATGAGCGGGGGGCGAACTTTTCTTCGATCGCGTGCCACCAATCGAAGCCGACTCTGCGGAAAATGTCCATCGGCGACAGCACTGGGGCCGTCGTGCCAGTCCGTCCCCGTCTCCTTCAGCGAGGTCAAGGCGCGCCCATGGCGGGCACCGCCGCCGCCATGCACACCGCGGAAAGATCACGATCTTGAAGCCGATGCGCTCGAGCTCGGGGATCTTCACGGCGGGTCTTCCCCGGGAACCATGTTGGCGAGAAGGGGCGCTTTCACCTCGCGGGCGATGCGCTGGATCTCGTCCTCCGTCTGGGGCGCCTCCACGAAGATCACGTCGGCCCCCGCCTCCGCGGCTCGGTTGCCGCGCTCGATGGCGTCGTCGAGCGAGGTGACGGCGCGCGCATCCGTGCGCGCGATGATCACGAAGTCGGGATCGGTCCGATACTCGCTGGCCGCGCGGATCTTGTCGCAGAACTCCTGGGTGGGAATGACCTGCTTCCCCGCGATGTGCCCGCACTTCTTGGGGCGACCTGGTCTTCCATGTGCAGCCCCGCTACTCCGGCCCGCTCGTACTCGCGCGCACGGTGCGCACCACGTTGAGCACGTTGCCATAGCCGGTGTCGGCGTCGGCGATCACGGGCAGCGAGACGCAGGAGGCGAGATGCCCCGCGTGATTGGCCATCTCGGTCAGGGTGGCGAGCCCGAGATCAGGCTGGCCCAGGTGCGAGGCGGCGGTGCCCGCCCCGTCATAGTGAGACGCAGCGGAAGCCCGCCGCCTCGATGAGGCGAGCGGAGAATCCGTCGTAGGCGCCGGGGGCGACGATGATGCCGGGCTCCTTCAGCATATGGCGGAGACGGGTGCTGGGACGCATGGAGGGGACCTTTCCCGGGCGCGCTGGCCCGACGCGGCAGTGGTGGCGAGCGGATTGTTCTACGAAGCTTCCGGAGCTGTCAATGTGGCACCATGATCGCGACCCACTGACCTTCTCCCGGGCGAGGACCACCTCCGCCATCACCCGGCGCGCTCTGCTCGCGGGCGCGACGCGCCTCGCGGTGACTCCCTCCGCGTCGCGCGCGCGCAGGCTGGACCGCGTCGTCTTCGGGACGAACTGGCGCGCGCAGGGCGAGCACGGTGGCTTCTATCACGCGGTGGCCACGGGGATCATCGCCGCCAGGGACTCCGATGTCACCATCCGCCAGGGCGGCCCGCAGATCAACAGCGCTCAGCTCCTCGCTGCGGGCCGCCTCGACTTCAACATGGGCGCGAGCCTCTTCGGCGCCCTCAACTACGTGGCGAGCGGCGTGCCCATCATCACCGTGGCCGCCGGTCTTCCAGAAAGATCCGCAGATCTTCATGGCCCATCCCGGCCAGGGCAACGACTCGCTCGAAGCGTCAGGGCAGCTCATCATGATCTCGGCGGGGCGGTGTCGACGTACTGGCAATTCCTCAAGCAGCGCTTCGGCTACACCGACGCCAGATCCGCCCCTATACCTTCCAACTCGCCCCTTTCCTCGCCGACAAGGCGATCCGCGGGGCTGATCCTCAACGAGCGGTCCCTCTCAAGGCCGAGCAGGCGGGCGTCAGAGCCGGTGGTGCTCCTTCTCGCCGATGGCGGCTATACCAGCTACACGACGACCATCGAGACGCGGAGCCAGGTGGTGCGACGGCAAGCCGGATCTCGTGCGGCAGCTTCGTCGATGCCTCCATCGAAGGCTGGTACGGCTACATGGACGGCGACCGGGACCCGCCAACGCTCTCATCAGGCGCGACAATCCCAGAGATGACCGACGATCTCCTCGCCTTTTGCCGCGAGGCCATGAAGCGCTACGGCATCGTGGTCTCCGGCGATGCCCTCACCGTGGCATCGGAGCCATGACCGACGCGCGCTGGAAAGACTTCTTCGACACCATGACGAGGCGGGAGTCTTCAAGGCGTCGCTGGGACTACCGCGCGCCCATACCCCGGCCTTCGTCAGCGGAAGGTCGAACGACGTGAGCGTCCGGCCCTCCCGTCGTCACCGTGCGCGAGGTGTCCAGGCCTACCCGAACGGCACCCTTGCCCTTGACCGCCTCTCTCGGACGTGGAGCCCGGCGAGCTGCTGAGCCTCTCCTCGGCCCCTCCGGCTGCGGCAGAGCACTCTGCCCGGCTCATCGCCGGGCTGGCTGAGCCCTCGGCGGGCGCCATCCAGTGGGGCGATGCCGCGGCCCAGAACCGCCTCGGCTTCGTCTTCCAGGAGCCGACGCTCATGCCGTGGGCGCGCGTGAGGACAATGTGGCCATTTCCGCCGCTCATGTACTGGCGGAAAGCACGAGCTGCGTGGCCAGTCGAGCGGCCCGTTGCTCGGCGAGGCCATCGCTTCACGTCGGGCTCGAGGGATTCGAGCGCGCCTACGCCGCGCGAGCTCTCGGGAGGCATGCGCATGCGCGTAGCCCTCGCGCGAGCCCTCGTGACGGCAGCCGCGCGGCAGCCTTCTCATGGACAGAGCCACTTCGCCGCGCTGACGAGATCACGCGGCTTCGGCCGAGACCGATCTGGTTGACCAGCAGCGCCGCGCCTGACCGTAGTTTTTTAACTGGCTAGCGGTCTTCGAGTCCGTTCACCTCGCGCCGTGCAGGTGTTTCCTGCGTCGCTGGTGGTTGCGTCCTGGCGGTCAGCTCCACGCCCGCGGTCGAGGCCTTCTGACCGACCTGCTCACCGGACGGCAAAAAAGCCGCGACGTCGGGGGCTTTCCACGGTCATGGAACGCCCCTCACCCCGGCCTTCGCCCGGGCGAGGGAATCGCCTTGACCTCACACGATGGGACCTAGGTAATGCGTTCCTCGCCTGGCCTTCGCCGGCTCGTGGTTTTCGGCGCTGGGAAGGCGTGTCCGATGGCAGGCATCCCGCCAAGATCTCCGCTGCCCCGGTCCGATCCTGATCGCGCAATCGTGGCCACCGACTAAAAAGGTTACCTTCTCGTCCCTCGTCACGCTTCCTCGCCATCACCGCGCCGCCTTTGGTCGTGCGTCGGTTGTGCCTGGCTGGTTCTCGCCGTCCTTCTTCACCCAGTCCGCGTGGATAGAGCGCGCGCTCTTCTTCCCATGTGGTGATCCTGCGGTCACCCCCGTGGCCATCGCGCCTCTCATCATTCTGTGGGTCAAATGGATCCCGCTGGCCTGGCTTGGTCAGGCGTCTTTCCCGGAAGCCTTTGAACACCGTGCCGGGATTCTACTAGCACGGACCGGAACTTGCCGATCTTCTTCCGCCTACGGGGGCCACGCGCTGGCAGGCGCTGCGGGCATTCCTGCCCCGCCGCCCTGCCCCATTTCCCGGCGGCCTGCGCATCAGCGAGGCCCGTTCCTCACCTGGCCGTATCGAGCCCGTGGCGCACCGGGGCGCAGTCGGGGCCCGCCTGCATCCTGGAGGCGGGCTATCAGCTCCAGATCTCCCGCGTTCGCGCTGGCGGCATGTTCTGACTCCCGGCGGTAGCGTGCCCATCTTCGTGTTCCTCACTGGCTGCTGCGTCGCCTTCGGCGCTGGCAACGAGCGATCGAAACGACAATACGGAATCCAGCCGAATCAGCGACAT
>ERZ1370068.7608-contig-6515_pt1 | contig 99143 bp, 163 predicted proteins | sample MGYA00561227_ERZ1370068 | MGnify/ENA primary metagenome ERZ1370068 (study PRJEB38410, sample SAMEA6850437) | metagenome | study: Metagenomic assessment of the ecological functions of the soil: analysis of the soil microbiota associated with the...
CAGCGAGGCACTCGCGTACATCGACCAGGTGCTCGACGCCTTGACCTACGCGCACGCGCAAGGGGTGATTCACCGCGACATCAAACCCGCCAACATGATGCTGACTCCGGAAGGCGTCGTGAAGTTGATCGGATTTCGGTGTGGCCTCTCAAGCGAAACTGCTGAGGCGCCTTGACCGCGACCGGCACGACGACAGGCTCGCTTGGCGTATATGTCGCCGGAGCAGATCAACGGCGGCGCGGTTGATGCGCGCTCGGACCTCTACTCTCTCGGTATATCGCTCTACGAAATGGTGACGGGCCGGCGTCCCTTCAGGGCAAACAGCGACTTCGCCATGATGTCGGCGCGAGTTGAAAGAGCAACCCAGACCGCCGGATCGAGCTGCGGTCCGACCTGAATCCTCAGTTGAACGAGATCAGTTCTCAGGGCGCTCGCCAAGAACCCGACTGAGCGCTTTCAATCGGCGAGCGAGTTCCGAACGGCGCTGCTCGGTGTCCGGCAGCCTGCGACCGATGCGGCTTCGCCCTCTGGCCCCGACCGTCCCCAGGGCCCGGTTGCGATCCCTTCGATCCCGCCCGGACAGCCCCCTGTGCCGCAGGCCGTCTGCACAGCCGCGAGAAAAAGGGGATACATCCTGCTGGGCATGCGGCCTTTGGCGGCGCGCTGGTTGGTCCTCGCCATGGTGGCGACCGGGGTCTATCTCCGCAAGGCTGCCGCGGAACCTGGAAGGGAGATCACCTGCCGCCGACTCGATGCACCGTCGGACTGCTGGCTGGCGCCGCCATCCTTAGCCGGCAGCGCCGGAACCCACTTCGTCAACTCCGACGTCGTCCAGTGTTCCGACAGCGACGGATCCCACACCGACGAACGAGCCCGGTTCCCCGCCTTCGGCCGCCAGCACCACAAGCCGCCAGTCATCTTCGCCGCCGTCGACGAGTGGCCCTCAGGCGGTCACACCAAGAGTCTCCAATCAGGGTCCCCCGACGCGACAGAGTGAGGCGCCGCCGCAGGGCGCCGAGCCAGCCGCCAGGTGCGCGGAGGCAGGCGCTTCAGTTGACCTCGATCTGTTGGAGACCGAAATTGACCAACTGTTCGTCCGGGCGGGCGCGGTCGAGCGCGGGCTGGACGTCTTCCAGCAACAGCAGGCGAATCAGGGTCTGGGCCTGCGTGGCGATATGGCCGCTCGCCAGGAGAGCATGAAGCTGAATCTGTGCGCGGGCGCAACAGGCGATGGAACAGCGAGACGGCGTCCGCGCGCAGCGATTCGGCGACTCTCGCCGAGCGGGACGTGGAAGCGCTCGAGCGCTTCCTTGGGCGCTGAAGAGGGCGATCTCAGGAGCGCGTCATCTTGATCGGTCCCGACGGCCCGAACCCGAACACCTCGTCCAGATCGATGATGAGCGCGACGCCTTCTTCTTCCGGATCGCGATCGCGCTCGCCCTTCGGCGAGCTCAGCATAAACGATGTCGTTGGCGCTCGGGTCGAGTCGCGCACGCCCCTTGAACGTCAGCAGTCGACGCGGTTCTGCGAGCTCCTGTAGAGGAGCGATGACACGGGGATGGCTGCGAATCGCCTTCGGCAGACCCGCGGTCTGGATTGCGGACCCAGACCGCCAGTTGATCCTTGCCGAGCACCTGGGTGCTTCCCCGATAGTGACAAATGCGGCCCGCCGTCGTCTCCGACATAGCCGAGGACCACGGGATTGCGCGACTCGAATGCCCCGTTCGCGGCCTGCCTGATCTCCTCGTCGAGTTCAATCATGGCGACTCCTAGATCGGAAATCACGTTGACGTTGACGTGTAACCGACCCCCTGTCGCTCGTGGAAATGCTCTCCTACCACGTCAAGTCAAGTGATTTCCGGGATTGGTGTTCGGCCGAAGCCCGGTTCCGCCCCTTTCACGACTAGCTCAAGATTACACGCCGGCGCGTCGTGGAACCAAGCAAGCCGACGTGCACGACGATTTTCTCGTGGAGGTTTCGATGACGAGTCCGCACACCCGGTCGGGAATTCCTCGATGCAGCCTGGACGATGGACTGTGAGGTGTGGATTTACGGCGAGCGGTGCAGCGCATCGCCGAGCATCCGGCATTTCGCAACTGCGCCAGGATGCTCGCTCGCCTGCATGACGAACTGCACGCGGACCGTGCGAGCGGGAGCAACGTCATTGCCACCGACACCGAATGGGGCGACGGTTTCACCCATCGGGCACTTCCGCGCTCCTACCACTGCGGCCGAGAGCAGATGGCCGCGCGAGGCGCGATTGCCGCCTGGGCGCGAGTCACCTACGGCTGGCTCGGCCGCTCGCCCGACTACAAGGCGGCCTTTCTGGCAACGCTGGGGGCCAACGCCGAGTTCTATGCACCGTTCGAAGGGGAATGCGCGTCGCTGGTACCGCGCACGCGCAGGAGCGGTGCCGTTCGTCAATCACGCCATCATCCATCCGCCGCTCGATCGACATCTGCCGCCGGGCGCCTCCGGCAGCGCCGGCTGATGCGTGCGTTCACGTCACCAAGCGAAACCGATGCGGGTATTCACGTCCGCGGGAGCCAAGGTCGTCGCGACGGATCGGCGCTGACCCATTTCACGTTCGTCGCGCACCATGGACTGATTCCGGTCATGAAGATCCGGCGTATGCCGCGGTATTCATCGTGCCGACAAACGCCGCTGGCGTGAAGCTGATCTGCCGTGTATCGAACGAGTACCGGGCCGCGGAGACCGGTTCGCCGTTCGACTACCCGCTGTCGATCGCGGTTCGACGAGAACGACGCGCATCTTCGTCCTCGACAACGTGTTCATTCCCTGGGAGAACGTGTTCGTTTACCGCGACATCGAGAAAGCGAACAACTTTTTCCCGAGAACCGGATTTCATCCGCGCGCGATGTTCCACGGATGCACGCGGCTCGCCGTGAAGCTCGATTTCATCACCGGTCTGCTGATCAAGGCGACCGAGATGACCGGGCGCGCGCTTCGAGGCGTGGAGGCGAACATCGGGGAGGTGATCGCGCTCCGCAACATGATGTGGGCGCTGTCGGACGCGATGGCGACCAACGCCATGCTCCCTGGGCCGGCGGCGCGGTGCTGCCGGGATCGAGCCTGCACTCGCCTATCAGGTGCTGGCGCCGGAAGCGCGTGTGCAGATTCGCACGATTATCGAGAAGACAGTCGCCAGCGGACTCATCTATCTGCAACTCCCATGCGTGAACGACTTCAAGACGCCCGAGCATGCGGCCAGTATCTCGACCGGTATGTGCGCGGGTCGGGCGGCGTCGGACCGCAGTCGAGCGCGTGAAGATCGATGAAGTTGCTGTGGGACGCGGTCGGGCACCGAGTTCGGCGGCCGGCACGAGCGTACGAGATCGAATCTACAGCGGAGCCACGAGAGAGATCCCGCCGCTATGCCCTGTTCAGGGGCCGCCCTGGCGTCCGGCGCCTACGATCGGTTCAAGGCTTTTTCGTGGACACATGCCTTGCGGAATACGACCTGAACGGGTGGAAAGCGCGGATCCTCTCGTACGGTAGATCGCCCGAACATCCCTTCAATGGAACCCGCGCAAAGACCGCAAGTGTCGTTGACGCCTGGATCCCTTTATCGGTCCATACGAGATCGTGGCGCTGCTCGAGTCGGCGGAATGGGTGAAGTCTATCGAGCCCGCGATGCTCGACTGGATCGCGATGTGGCGATCAAGGTGCTGCCGCCGGAGGCGATCGCCGATGCCGATCGGTTGGCGCGCTTCGATCGCGAGGCCCGGCTGCTGGCCTGCGTTGAATCACCCGAACATTGCCTCGATCTACGGACTTGAAGAGATCGGGGGCATTCGTGCGCTGGTGCTCGGAGTTGGTCGAGGGACCGACGCTGGCCGACCGGCTCGCCGATAGGCCGACTCCCGATTCCGGACGCACTCGACATCGCGCGTGAAGGTCGCCCACGCACTCGAAGCTGCGCACGAGCGGGGATCGTGCACCGCGATTTGAAGCCAGCCAACATCAGGCCAATCTCGATGGAACGGTCAGGTGCTGGATTTCGGTCTCGCGGCGGAAGTGGGTCTTGCGGGCACGCTCAATCGCCCGGCGTCCACAGGGTCACGAACGCACACACCCGCGAGGGGTTCATTCTGCGAACCCCTCGCTACATGAGCCCGGAGCAGGCTCGCGGACGGGACGTCGACAAACGATCCGACATCTGGTCGTATGGATGTGTCTTATACGAAATGCTGACCGGCCGCCGTGCCTTTTCCGGCGAGACGGCGCTCGGATATCGATCGCCGCCATTCTCACAACCGTTCCGAACTGGGAACGCGCTGCCGCCGTCGACATCTCCTGACTTTCGCCGCTTGCTTCGACGCTGTCTGGAAAAAGACCGGAAGCTGCGGCTGCGGGATATCGGCGAGGCGCGAGTCGAGCTGGAGGAGGCCCGGCTGCGTTCGCGCTTCATGCGGTCTCCGTCCGGACCGGGGCACATGCATCGACGGATTGCCATGGCGCGTCCGCACCGGCGGGCAGGCGGCGACGTCAGATCGGCGGTGACACGCTACGAGTCGCTCGCCGTTCTCGCGCTGAACGACAGAGCCAGATCTCGAATATCTCAGCGACGGCATTGCCGAGGCGCTGACGTATCGCCTCACCATGATCCAGGGATTACGCGGTGGCCCCTGGACGATGGTGCTGACGCGCTCAAGGAGCCAGAGCAGACTTCGGTCTCGACGGCAAGAGAGTTGGGCGTCCGGACGTTGTTGACCAGCGCGGCTCACGACCCGCGAAGACACCTATCGCATCCATGCCGAATGGTTCGATCCGATCGAAATGACTCACTTGTGGGGCGCCCACTATTCCGAGATCCGCACGATCTCTTTCGCCTCGAGAGTGAAATCGCCGTCGACGTCGCGCAGCGACTGCGGCCCGGACCTGACGTCGGGCGTCATGCAGGAGATGCAAGCAGCCCACCGGCAGCGGACGTGCGTACAAAAGCTACCTGCAGGGAAGCATCTGTGGAACAAGCGGACGGCCGATTCAATGTTCAAGGCCATCCAGCACTATCGGCGCGCCTTGGACGAAGATGCTGCGTTTGCCCTGGCGCTCACCGGCATGGCGGCGTCCTACGTCTCACTCGGCACGTTTCTCGTCATGGCGCCATCCGACAGCATCCGACACGCGAAAGCGGCGGCCCAGCAGGCGCTTGCCATCGATCCCGGTCTTGGCGAAGCCGACGGGCTCTCGGAACAGTCCACGCGCTCTACGATTGGGACTGGGACCTCGCCGATCGCGAATTTGCCGAATCGATTGCGCTCGCGCCGAAATCCGCCACTCATTCGGCAATGGTCGGGATTTTCACTCTGTGCCCGGGGGCGCTTCACCGACGGGCGACAACTGCTGCAGAGTGCGATCGATCTCGATCCGCTGGCGCGCGATGCACACCGCCCAACTGGCCGCGGCTTTCTACCTCGAGCGCCAGCATAAGACCGCGATGGAGCTGTGCAAGGAAGTGCTAGAGCTGGATCCGCACTTCTGGGCGGCGGCTCTGTTTCTCCGGCCAGTGTCGTGACGCGTGCGAGCGGGCCGACGAAGCCATCCGGTGGCTGCGAACGGCCGGCGAACTGTCTGCCGATAATCCGATGGCGGTCGCAAGCCTTGGTCACGCGCCTTGCGCCGGAGCGGCCAGGTTGCGCGCGGGCTGCCGCACTCATCTCCGAGCTTGAACGCAAGGCGACGACTTGGTGCATGTCGCACCTTACGCATTCGCGCTGATCTCCGCGGGCTTGGGTCGAGTCGAAGCAGCGGTTGGCTATCTCGACGAGGCCTGCCGCGAGCGCTCGCCGGCACTCGCACTGTGGCTGGCGCAGGCGAGCCGCGGCTCGACGGGCTGCGGTCGCACCGACGCTTCAGGGAGATTGCCGAGCGCGTCGGCGTTGCGTGAGAGCCAAGCTGTCTATCGCGACACGAGCGAGCGTCCGTCACCATCCGCACCGACACCTGCGATGAACGCCTCGATCAGCGCGCGGCCAATTCTCCTGGGAGCTCGATAGGGATCTCGTGGCCGCTGTCGACCAGGGCCAGCCGGGCACCGGGAATTGTCTGGACCACCTCGTGGCGAAGGAAATCCGGCGCGAGCATCGGATCGTGCAGCCCGCCCACAACCAAGGTCGCAGCTCGCGTCGCGCCCAACCGATCGGTGAATCCCGGATGACAGCACATCCGAAACGATTCACGCAGCGCGTGTTCCGGACTGGCTTGTAGCGACGCAAAGCACTCATCCACGATCTCAGCGGGACGGCATCGCTTTCGTAAACTGGCGGACAAAGCCGGTGAATGTGTCGCGCGCGCGCGGTCGCGGCGATCCAGCCGTCGAGCATCTCCTCTGTGAGGGGGAGAGCCGCCGCTGGCGCCGGCGCAACCAGTATCTGACCGCGCACACGGTCCGGCCGTGAACAGGCCATCCACTGCGCCCAGCGCCCGCTCATGCTGTACCCCACCACGACCAGCTCCGACGCCTCGCACGTCGTACTGCGACCTCGAGACAGATCTTCCGCAAAACCGCTCCGTCGTAAAACCTTCGGGTGTGATCCGATCGCCCGTGTCCACGAGGGTCGGGCAGCACCATTCGGAGGTCGCGCGAGTCGACCTGGCGCACGACCGGATCCCAGAAGGCGCCAGACCCAGTACTCCCCACCCGTGCAGGAACAGCAGGGGCATGCGCGGCCCATGCCCGACAGTCCGGTAGAAGATCCGCGTCCCGTCGGTTGTCTCGACCGAGCGTTCACCCTCGCCCAGTTCGTTCGGCATGGTCGTGTGCCATGTCCTCCTGCGCCTCGCCCGTCTTGGTGCGACGCTGAGCCTTCACACAGGACCGGCGGGGCGCCCCTCACTCCCGCTTACGCGAGAACAATATGGGATTTGGCTCAAATTGCTCTCGAGCCGTTTCCCGTCCCATAGGGCGCGCCGATTATGGGCGCGTGCCCACGAGCGTCAGCGACGGTGTCGATCGGGTCCACGCGGCATCCGGCGGACACCTTGAAGCCAGCGGCCTCCATCAGCTCGACAAGCTGGCGATAGGTGTATGCGCGATGTGAACCACGGCGCACCTCGACCCGACCGTTCGTGATGAACGTGCACTCGATGTCGAGACGGCACGCACGGCGTCGTATTCATTCGTCACGAGGAGATAGACGTCTCCGACTTTGAACCACGGCCGATCCTTCAGACCCGGCAGCAGGCTCTCGATCACCATCGGCGTTTCGAGGAACGAATTTCGCCCCGCGCTTCAAAACGGCCGCGACCGCCCGCAGGAATTGCGCGTATTCCCCTCATCGTCCAGATGCACTCGAAACTGTTTCCGTAGCAGAACGCGCCATCGAATCGATCGCGCCATGGCAGATCGCGCATGTCGCGTTGCTCCCAGACCACGCGACCTCCAGGATCTGCGGCGCGAGCGTGGCCGAGGAATTCAGCCGACAAGTCCACCCCGGTCATCCGGTAGCCTCGCGACGCGAGCTCGAGCGAAAGACGGCCCGCGCCGCATGGCACGTCGAGCAGTTCCGATCCTGAACCGCCCAGCAGCTTCTCGAGCTGATCGGCTTCGCGACGCGTGGCTGCTCCGCCGGAAGCGCGTTGAGCCAAAGGTCTACTGCCACACCGTGGAAGAAGGTTTCATACCAATTGGATTGAACGTCCACGTAATTACTCCTTGGCGCCGCCGCGCACGAAATGCCGGGCGTACGCGGTCATCCGACTCGGATCGGAGCCCGTTCAAATACCACCCTGACTGTGATGACGAGTGGGAAGGAGAGACGATCAGGCGCGGACGGCGTGAATCAGCGGCAGTTCCGAGCGCACTCTAGCACAGGATGGCGTCAGCGTCGAAAGCAATCGTCCGTCTTGTCGATCCAATCCTGTCGAACGGGGCTGAAGACGTCGGGATCGCGAAAGAATCTCGAGCACCTCGACCTCGTGCTCGATCCAACCTGGAATCTGGAGCACGTCACCTTCGCGGAGAACAATCTCGCGCCCATCGATCGCGAACTTCAGCACGCCTTTCAGGACCTGCGTAATCTGCTCGCTCCGTGCGAATGACGCGCACGACGCTGCCGCGCTTCAGCTGGAAGTGAGCGACCGTGACGGTCGCCCGTGAGTACTTCCGTTCGATCCCGGCGTGTTACGGTCTCTGATGCGATATCGGCCCAGTGTCGAGGCGTAACTGGATACACTCATGATGCGCTCCGCTGATCTCATCCGCACGCTTACGGTTGCTTGATGCGCGAGGTCTACAATGCCGAACGGTTCTCACGAAAGGAGATCGCATGCGACGCCATCAGCTCATGTCACTGCGCTCAGCGTTCTCGTCGGGCTCATGTTCGTGGTTTCCGAGAGCCTCGCGCAAACGCAAACCGCCAAGACCGCGACGGAAGTCCACTGCAGCAAAAAGCGTGACCGCGACCCTCCTCGACTTGAACACCGCCACCAAGGAGCAACTGGCCGCGCTCCCGGGCATCGGCGACGCCTACTGCAGAAGATCATCGACGGTCGGCCCTACCGCGCGGAAGGACGAGCTGGTCAGCAAGAAGATCATTCCTCTGCGACCTACTCGAAAATCAAGAGTCTCGTCATCGCCGAGCAGGCCAAGAAGTAGCAGCTACGGCTTCGCTTTGACGATCTTTTCGTCACGCGCAGCTTGTGTTCCGTGCCGTCCGGATCGCGAACGTAAACGGTGTTCTTCTGGAGCGCGAACGTCACATCGGCGCCTGGAACGACATCAACCGAGCGACGGCCGACGGCGACGACGTCCTTCATCTCGAGATGTATCTCGTCGGTCTCGATGACGTAGACGTAGACGTCGGCCATCGCCCGCATCGATGGTGAAGCGGGCTTGGGAGTGCCAAAGGAGCTCGAGCCTGGTCCGAAATCGACCATCTGGCGCGACGTCGTGATATCGCCCCACGTTCCCGTTTGCCACTGTTTTTCGGCGGCGGTCACCGTTGCGGCGAGCGCTGGCAGGAGAAGTCCCCTGATCGCGGCGTGATGCTTCATCTTTGCCGTGGCGCAGCGCTTTGAGCGCTACGTTCGCAGGCCTAAAGGCCTGCGCCACAAGAGTCTCCTGATTATCGACTCTCGACCGTCGACTGTGCCCCTGCGACTCTCGAGCAGTCTCGGTTTCGACCGATTCCAGCATCATGTCGAGATCGAGCTCGACAGAGGGGAAATCGCCCGAGGAGCTGCCGGGCTCGTCCCGATGCCTGATCGACGATCGTGGTTGTCGAGTGTGTATTTTGACGCTTGGGCTGCACCCGCGGCCGGGCGGACATTCGTCAGGACCAGGTTCAAGACTTCGGCAATCTCACGCATCTCGGTCTCTTTCATCCCGAGCGTCGTCACCGCCGGCGTGCCGACGCGCAATCCGCTGGATACCAGGGCCCGTTGGGGTCGAATGGAATCGCGTTTCGATTCAGCGTCACGCCGCACTGTCTGGAGGCGCTTCCGGCCTGACGCCCGTGAGACCGAACCCTTTGCGACATCGATCAGAAGGAGGTGGTTGTCGCTACCACCCGTGAGCACCGGCATGCCGAGCCGGATACATGCTTCCGCCAGGGTTCGCGTTGGCGACGATTCCCGCCGCATAGGTCTTGAAGTCGGGACGCGACGCTCGAAACGCGACCGCCTTGGCCGCGATTGCGTGGACGAGAGGGCCCCCGAGAGCGCCATCGGACAGCCTTTGTTCACCCGATCGGCCATCTCTTCTGAGAGCACGAAGCCTCCACGGGGCCGCGCAGTGTCTTGTGTGTCGTAGACGTGACGACGTGCGCGTGCGCCACCGGATCGAAATCGCCGGTGAAGACCTTGCCCGCCACGAGCCCGGCGAAGTGGGCCATGTCGACCATGAATACCGCGCCTACTTCGTCGGCCATCTCGCGCATCTTCGCGGAGGTTGAGCTTGCGCGGATAGCGCGCTAGCAGCCGGCAAGCAGGACCAGTGGACTGTGATCTCGCGCATCGCCGCTCGGAGTTCTGTCCAGGCTGATGAGTCCCGTGTCCGCTTCGACCCCGTAGTAGTAGCACTGGAACAGGTGACTCGAAACGTTGTGCCGGTATCCGTGAGTAGGTGCCCGCCGGAGTAGTAGTCGAGCGCCAGAAGCCGTTGTTCGTGAACGGCAGTGCGCACGCGATTCCAATCGTCTTGCGACAACTTGTCGGGATCTTTCTCACCGAGGCCGGCGAGCGCCAGGTGACCGCACCTTGGCGTTGAGGATGGCGCAGGAACGCCACCAGGTTCGCGTCGGCTCCCGGAGTGGGCTGACGTACGCGTGTTCGGCTCCAAACAGCTCGCATGCGAGGCGTCCGGCTTCCGCCTCGATGGTGTCCACGTTGTCGCAGCCGGCGTAAAAGCGGTGTCCGACGTAGCCCTCTGGCGTACTTGTCCGTGAGGCAGGTTGCCCGTGCGCCAGCTGCGTGGCGAGCGACGAATAGTTCTCGCTCGCGATCAGCTTGAGGATTCCGTCTCTGGTCGCGAAACTCCCGGATGATGGCTGTCGCTACGAGCGGCGAGTGTTGACCGAGGACGTCGAGCGAGGCTGTGCGGCGCGCATGCCGCGGGATTGGCGTTGCCGCCTTCGACACGGCGAAGATAGGTCGTCAGCAGACTTGATGGAAGACACGTGGCACCTACTGGAAGCGTTGCAGTCTCGATGGATCGTGCGGCCCGGACCGGCGGCCGGGCAGTGAGGGCACTGTACTCGATGGTCGGCGTGTCCTACAGAGCTTTCTCTTTACAGTGCGCGTGAGGCTCGCGTAACATAGTTGGGCTGCGCGCATCACGATTTCCGGCCCTTAGGAGAGAGGGAGAAAGTAGGAGCAATATGACCGCCCCTGGCTCCGGGCCCACACGCCAAGCGGACAAGGCGCTGTAAAGACTGTAGAGACCCAAACGCCGTTCCGGTTCTACGACAATCGACAGAGCTACTCTGGCCTTCGTGAATACCTGCAACGAAAAGGCCGTCGTCGCGAAACGAGCCGCGCAGGAGCTCAGTCGACTGCGGCCGTCGCCGCCGGCCCTTCGCATCTTTGACGCCGGAATGGGCGATGCCACGGTGTTGACGCGGCTGATGAGCAGCGTGCATCGCGACTTTCCGACAGTGCCGTGCTGGCGGTGGCCAAGGAGATCGCCTGGAAGACGTCCGGCTCGGTCTCGAGAAAATGCCGGATCGGTTCTACGAGCATCCACAGACGGTCGTGGTGATCACGAACCTCAGCTACATGGGAAGCGCCGCAGCTCCGGCCGAGCAGCGGAGAGGCTTCGACGCTCAATTGGCATACGCTGCGTTTGAAAGGGAAGTCGTCCTACGAATACGTCGAGCAGATTGAGGCGCTCAGTCCGGTGCTCCACAATGGCTGCAAACTCGGCCCAACCCGAAGACTCCGGCAAATCCGGCAGTCGTTCGTCCGTCGGTGTTGGTGATCCATCGCGAGGACTACGAGTTCCTGCTTGATGCCGTCATTCCGGAAACCGGGGCACAACACCGGGACAATACGATTTCATTCTGGCCTCCCAGCCCGCGCGCGCGCATGTCAGCGAAGTTCAAGGCGCAGAAGTTCTCGCGCCGCTGGCGCGCAACCTCAAGCCCGGAGGGCGGTTGCTGACCGTTCAGTCCTACGGCCAGGATCCGGCTCTGAATCGTGCAGAAACTCTGGCCGAGCGAAAATCCCTTCAGGTCGGCCGGCACGACCTCGTGAAGGCGCTCGAAGCCGAGCTGGGCAACGATCTCAAGAACTACGCGATCGACGATCCTCCAGACTGACAGGTCACTCTTTCGCTATCAGATGCACACGCTTCCGTCGGAGATCGGCGATCGGATTGGGACTGTCGACTCTCTTTGCGGCGTGGAACGCGGTGATCTACGTCAATCAGATCGAGGACGACGAGCGCCTCGATCCGGTTGTCGACCTCGGGGCTGTATCTGGACGCCACCCAGGCCGTGCTTCACAAGCACGGTGGTTTGTGGTTCAACGACGAGGCGTTCGTCGTCACGCGCCGGGAGAGTCAAACTAGCTACCACCGCGGTGGCGCTCGAGCCGGCGTTCTGTTCGATGACGTAACGGCACCGGCGGCAGCACGCGCGACAAGACCGTCGACCCGGCCAACAGAGGAAACGAAAGACATGAAGTTGTTGTATGAATTCATCCCAAGACTGGATTTCGTCAACTCTGCTGATAGAGTCAAGGATTTAGTTGACGGATGGAATATTACAGATAGTGCAGGAGGAGCACCTGCGCCGAGCGGCGCCGCCGTCGCCTGTGTGCTCAAACAGATCTATCCGGACAAGATAGCCATACCGATGCTTATCACTAACTACAAGGGCCCGGTGGAAATAGGCGCGGCAGCCCTCGCTGCCGAAGCTGTGGGTGTTGATGGGATGCTTCCGGACCCGGGCGATGCGCCGAAATACGGGAACCTGATAAGGACGCGGGAAGATGGCAGCTGTCAAGTCATATCGGACGCGGATGAAATCCTCGCATATCGGCGTTCCACTGGTCCGGCTGAAGAAGTCAGGAACTATCTCAGAAACAAAGTCAAGGTAAGCAAGGTAAAGCTAGGTTGCTTGTTAACTGCGCGCGTACCCGCGGGAAAGTGCTATCGAACGCGTACAAAACGACTGGGATTTCTGCTTTTTCCTGAGACTCGAAGCGGCCACGCTACCTAAGCTCAAACAGATACGCCGAAGAATGCAAGCGTCTTGGCAAACCCATCTATCCTTATTTTGTCGTAGGGACACCTAAGAATCAGAAGACTCTGGAGAGAATCGGATGGCCTGCCAGCGCAACCATGGATAATGCCGAAAGCATTTGTCGCCGATCTTGAAGGTGTTGTAAACGGCATCATTCCTACCTGCCTTGGGCACGTTGCAGGAGATATGGAGTTGTTGGAGAGGGTTCAGAAATTCAGGAGTTGATTCGAAAATCCTCGGCTCTCACGCCATCCTGACCTCGAGTTGCCAGGGCCGGCCTTTAGGCGCGCCTCCTCAGCGATCGGCCGCCCGTAGCGCCGCAAACCTTCACGGCGGCAGCTCAAGCAATGGGTCTGTTCACATAGCCTCACGATCCCTTTCTCATGGACAAACTGCGACACCAGGCCCTGATCGATCGCGCTTTCCTCGCGCATCGTCGTGCTTCGACGGTGCGATGGGGAGCATCCTGCATGTCCCGATTGGCGTCGAAGACTCACGGTGGCGCTCACCTCGAAAACTGCACCGATAACGTGTCCTGCGCGAATCCGGGCGTCGTTTATGCGGTGCACACGAGCTATCTGGAGGCCGGCGCCGACATCATCGAGACCAACTCCTTCAACGGCCATCCAGTCTCGCTCGTGAGAGTTTCGCCTCGAAGCCGGAGGCCTGACATCAACCACGCGGCGGCCGGCGCTGGCGCGCACCGCCGCGGACGAGTATTCGTCGCCCGGCCGTCTCCGGGGGTAGCGGGAGCGATGCGGTCCCACGACGCGGTCCATCACCGTGACACGTAACGTCGCCTTTCGAACGTTGCGGGACGGCTATTACCTCCGACCAAAGCCTTGGCTGAAGGCGGCGCCGATTTGCTGTTGGTCGAGACGTGTCAGGACACCCGCAATGTGAAATCGGCGCTGCTGGCGATCGAGGAGCCGGGCGCAGAAATTGGTCTCGAAATCCGGTGATGGTTTCGGGCACGATCGAGCCGATAGGGACGATGCTCGCGGGTCAGGCCGCTGGACGCCTCTACGCGTCGATCGCCCACCGGAATCTCCTGGCGATCGGACTGAACTGCGCCGACCGGTCCCGAATTCATGACCGATCACATTCCGCACCATCCGATCAGATGGCCCGGACCCGGGTCTCCTGCTACCCGAATGCCGGCACTCCCGAACGAAGAGCTGAGCTACCTGGAGACTCCCGAGTCGTTTGCCGGCCAGCTCGAGAAGTTCGTGGACCAGGCTGACTCAATCTGGTCGGCGGGTGCTGCGCAACGACCGCCGGCGCATATCAAAGCGGTGGCGGAGATGGTGCCGGCAAGCGGCCGAGGGCCATTCCCGACGATCGGCACCGAACGTAGCTTCTCGCGGCATCGATCTGGCAGAGTCGACGAAGCGAACCGTCCATTGATCATCGGCGAACGCACCAACGTGATCGGCTCACGGCTCTTCAAGAACCTGGTCGGCCGCGGAGAAGTGGGAGGAAGCCACCGACATCGCGCGCTGCCAGGTGCGAAAACGGCGCACAGATCATCGACGTCTGCCTGCAGCAGCAGCGAGCGCGACGAGAGCGCGCGACATCCCGCCGTTCTACGAGCTGCTCATCTCGAAGGTCAAAGCCCCACTGATGATCGACACACACCGGATGCCAAAGGCGGTCGGAGCGGCGCTCACCTACTGCCAGGGCAAAGAGCGTGATCAACTCGATCAACCTCGAGGACGGCGAGGAGAAGTTCGAGCGGTCCGCGCCCCTCGCCAGAAGCCTACGGCGCCGCGCTGGTCGTCGGTTGCATCGACGAAGATCCAGTTGCAGGCGCAGGCGTTCACTCGCGAGCGCAAAGCTGCCATAGCCGAGCGCAGTGTTCCAGTTGCTGCACGGAGAAATACGGCATCCCGGCTGAAGACATCATGTTCGATCCGCTGGTCTTTCCCTGCGCGACCGGCGACGCCAACTATATCGGGGGCCGCGTCGAGACGATCGAAGGGATCCGGCTCATCAAGCAGACGGTCCCTCGCGCAAAGACCGTGCTCGGCATCTCGAACATCTCGTTCGGTCTGCCGGCGTGCGGCGCGCGAAGTGGTCAACTCGGTGTTCCTCTATCACTGCACCAAGGCGGGCCTCGACCTGGCGATTGTCAACGCCGAGAAGCTGGAGCGATTCGCGTCCGCTCGACCCGAGCCGAGCGGCAGCTGGCCGAGAATCTGCTGTTCAATACGACCGGTGAAGACGACCGGAGCGACCGGAGGATTGGCGTCAGCGAGACGCCGAGCAGAAGGCTCGCGCTCAATCAACATCCACATCGCGGCCATCGCCGAGCACTTTCGCGGCGCGACAAGGCAACAAGCCTGAAAGACGCTGGCCGCCGAGCTTCCGTCTCGACGAGCGGCTGGCCAACTACATCATCGAAGGCACGCAAAGACGGTCTCGTCGCAGGACCTGGAGCGCAAGCGCGCCGAAGGAGCCGACGCCGCTCGACCATCATCAACGGGCCGCTGATGAACGGAATGGACGAAGTCGGCCGCCTGTTCAACAACAACGAGCTGATCGTTGCCGAGGTGCTGCAGTCCGCCGAAGCGATGAAGGCCGCCGTCAACCACCTCCGAGCAATTCATGGACAAGGCGGAGACGATCTCCGCGCGGCAGCGTGATCTGCTGGCCACGGTCAAGGGCGACGTTCACGACATCGGCAAGAATCTCGTCGAGATCATTCTGTCGAACAACGGTTATCTGGTGATCAACCTTGGGCATCAAGGTGCACTGCCAGATGTGCTGATCCGGCGGCATCAAGGAGCACAACCCCGATGCCGTCGGACTGTCGGGACTGCTCGTGAAGAGTGCGCAGATGATGGTGCTCACGGCGAGCGACTTTCACTGAGGCGGGAATCAAGCGATTCCTCTGCTGGTTGGTGGCGCGGCGCTTTCACAGAACTTCACGACGAGGCAAGATCGCGCCTGCGTATGAGTCGCCGACGTTCTACGCCAAAGACGCCATGGCCGGATTGCGGATGTTGAACGAAATCATGGACCCGGCGAGCCGCGAAGCGATACTCCGGATCGCACGTTCATCTCGCACCAGCCAGCGACGAGGTCGCGCCGTCGCAGGACACCCGCCCGGTCAGCACCGACCGAAGTAATAAGGTGCGGGTAGACATCCCTGTTCCGAAGCTGCCGTATCTCGGACCGCACGGCTGCGCGACGTGCCCGATCTCGCGGAGGTGTGGAGCTACATCAACCCGTACATGCTGTACGGGCGTCATCTGGGCTTCAAGGGACAGTTCGAGCGGCTGCTGGCCGAACGCGATCCCAAGGCACTGTCGCTCCATGCCGACGTCGAAGAGGTCAAGCGCCTGGCAGCCGGCTTCATGAAGGTGCGCGCCGTCTGGCGCTTCTTCGAGGCCGAGCGGGATGGCAACTCCATTCGCCTGTTCGAGGCACAGAGCGGCGATCCGATCCACGTGTTCTCTTTCGGGCGCCAGCCCATGGCGAACGGTCTTTGTCTCAGTGATTATGTCTTGCCGGCTGACGGCCCTCGACGGGACTCGATTGCGCTGTTCGTGGTCACGGCTGGAGAAGGCGTCCGGCAGCGCGCCGAGGATGCCAAAGTCGCCGGCCGCTTTTTCGAAGCGCACGCCCTGCAGGCGCTGGCTATCGAGACGGCGGAAGGTGCGGCCGAGTGGCTTCCATCGACGCATCCGGGAGGACTGGGGCTTTCCCGATCCGCCGGCCATGACGATGAGAGAGCGGTTCACGGCGCGGTATCGCGGAAAGCGGTATAGCTTCGGCTATCCGGCCTGCCCAAACCTCGAGGATCAACAGGGTATCTGGAAACTGCTTCAGCCCGACGAGATCGGCGTATCCCTGACCGAAGGCATGATGATGGATCCCGAGGCCAGCGTGAGTGCCCTCGTGTTTCACCATCCGGACTGCACATACTTCACGGCCGCGTTGGCCGGAGAGCCCATGGCGATGGCGACCGAGTTGTAACCACCTCGGTTTGGCCGGTCAGGATCTCGGCCCTCGATGCTGTAGGGTGCTTGAAACTGACGATGTAGGGTGCTGCACGGAACGGCTCTAGTGTGCTTTGCGAGTGCTTTAGAGTGCTCTGCTCTGCCGCTCTAGGGTGCTCGGCGAACGGCGGTGGGGTGCTCGGCGGCACGGCTCAGGGTGCGGCGCCGACGAGCGCGGGACGCAGCTTGCCGCTGCTTTGATCGCAACAAGTTGGTTGTCGTCTTTAGCGCTGCTCGCGACAAGTTCATGAGCCGATAGTATTCCGATTCGCTGATATAGCCACGATCGCGACCGTCAATCAGATGGTTCTGAGTTTCCATGAGAGAAGCGAGCAAATTCAGAAAGCGAGCGAACTCGAGCGGCCGAAATCGGCCGAATCCCTCCGCGATATTCCGCAGCGCCGATGCACCGGAGTCTCTGATTTGATCTCTGGTATTTGAAATCCCTGGACGCCGGTCCTTTTTCAGTAAATGCAAACACTTCGCACTTCAGTTGGTAAGACAGCTGCCACGCAACGAGATCGCGGAACTCTCGGGCCACGCGAGCTAGGCGAAGCAATCCGCGCACCAGCACCCCAGCGTGCCATCGAGCACCTCCGGAGAAGCTCCGCCAAGCACCCTGGGAGCTCTACCGCTCGGCACCCTGAGCGTTGGCGCCGAGCACTTTCATAGAATAAGAACAGGCCTGATTCCGAGATGGACAGCCGACGCCGAGATCAGCTGAACGATGCCCTCGCTTCCCGAATCCTCCTCCTCGATGGCGCGATGGGCACGATGCTGCAGGCCAGACGGCCGACAAGGGAGGACTATGGCGGTCAGAGCCTGGATGGCTGCAACGAGAACCTCTGTCGCACCCACCCGGATTGGATTCTCGACCTCCATCGTGCCTACCTCGATGCCGGCGCCGACATCATCGAGACCAACAGCTTTCAAGGCTCGTCAATCGTGCTGGCAGAGTTCGGTCTCGAGCGGGAGGCGCACGATCTGAATCGTGCCGCGGCCCGGTTGGCGCGGCAGGCGGCCGACGAGTTCTCGACGTCCTCGAAACCGCGATTCGTCGCCGGCGCCATCGGACCGACGACGAAGTCGTTGACGCTTCGCGGCGACGTCACCTTCGGAGAACTGCGCGACAGCTATTACGGTCAGGCGAAAGCGCTCGTGGAAGGTGGCGTCGATCTCCTGCTCTTCGAAACCGCTTTCGATACGCGGAACCTCAAGGCCGGGTCTGCTCGCCATACAGAAGCTGGAGCGCGATCTCGACCAGCGGATCCCGCTGATGGTTCTCGGCCACCATCGAGCGCGTGGGGCACGATGCTGGCCGGCCAGGCGGTCGACGCCTTCTACGTCTCGATCTCCCACATGGATCTCGTCTCGATCGGTCTCAATTGCGCGACCGGACCCGAGCTGATGACCGATTCTCTGCGGACGCTCGCCCAGATGGCCTCGACGCGGATCTCCTGCCATCCGAACGCCGGGCTTCCAGACGACGATGGGAAGTATCCACAGACGCCGGAGCTCTTCGCCAGACAGCTCGAGAGATTCGTTCGGCACGGCTGGCTGAACATCGTTGGCGGCTGCTGCGGCACAACGCCGGCACACATCCGAGCTCTCGCGCAGATGGCAGCCGATCATCCACCGCACGGTGTGAACGAACCGGCGCGTCGCGCCTACTACTCCGGTGTCGAGCTCGTGGAAGCGGAAGAGAGCAATCGCCCGCTGATTGTCGGCGAGCGGACCAACGCCACCGGTTCGCGGCTGTTCACGCAGTCGATCGCCGAGCAGAAGTGGGACGAGGCCAGTGAAATCGCCCGACGGCAAGTCAAGCACGGTGCGCAGATTGTCGACGTCTGCCTCCAATCGTCCGACCGCGACGAAACCATCGACATCGATCCGTTCTACGCGGCACTCATGCCGGAAGATCAGGGTTCCGGTGATGGTCGAGACGACCGATCCGGTGGCGCTCGAGCGTGCGCTGAGCTGGTGCCAGGGCAAGAGCATCATCAATTCGATCAGCCTCGAGGACGGAGAAGAGCAGTTCGAACTGCGTATGTCCGATCGCCCGCGCATACGGCGCCGCTGTCGTGGTCGGCGCCATCGACGAAGACCAATGTGCAGGCGCAGGCACTGACCCGTGAGCGAAACTGGCCAGTCGCCGAGCGTTCCGGTCGAGCTGCTGATCGGGAAGCTACGGAATCGTTCCCGAAGACATCATCATCGATCCTCTCGTCTTTCCATGCGCTTCGGGCGACGAGAACTACATGGGTAGCGCGGTCGAGACGATCGAGGCGCGTTCGCCTGATCAAGGCCCGCATTCCCGTTCGTCAAGACGCTGCTCGGCGTGTCAGCGGTTTCGTTCGGGTTGCCCGACGCGGCGCGGCCGCTGGTCAACTCGGTGTTCCTGTACCACGCAACCAAGGCGGGCCTCGATCTCGCGATTGTCAATGCCGAGAAGCTTCAGCGCTTCGGATCGATTCCTCACGAGCAGCGTCAGATGGCCGAGGACCTGCTGTTCGAGAAGGACAAAGGCCGTTCCGAGTCTCACCTCGCTGCAGTCGTCGATCACTTTCGAAGGACACGGCCGGCGACTCGACGGAATGTCCCCGCAGCGTCGCTCGACGAACGTCTTGCAACCTACATCGTCGAAGGCACTCGCACCGGACTGATCGCCGATCTCGACCTGAAGTTGAAGCAGGGCACCAGGGCGCTCGACATCATCAACGGCCCGCTGTTGGCCGGCATGGCCGAAGTCGGGAGGATGTTCAACGACAACGAGCTGATCGTGGCCGAAGTGCTTCAATCGGCCGAGGCGATGAACGTTGCCGTTGCGCACCTCCGAGCGCTTCATGGAGCAGGACGGAAACCGCCGACACGGGGAACGGTGCTGCTGGCGACGGTGAAGGGCGACGTCCATGACATCGGCAAGAACCTCGTCGAGATCGTCCTCGCCAACAACGGCTACCGACGTCGTCAACCTCGGCATCCGCGTGCCGCCCGAGGAGCTGATCGATGCTTGCCGGCAACACCGCCCGGACGCGATCGGACTGTCCGGGTTGCTGGTGAAGAGCGCCCATCAGATGGTGGCGACGGCTGCTGACCTCAGAGAGAGCGGAATCGATGTGCCGCTGCTCGTTGGCGGCGCAGCGCTGTCGGAAACCTTCACCCGTACGCGGATCGGACCTGCGTATGGAGCCCCCACGTTTTATGCCGGCGATGCCATGGCTGGCCTGCGCGTGATGAACGAGTCTGACGAACCCGGCTGTCCGTCAAGCGACGATCAGCGCGCACACATTCAGCGAGCAGGCTAGATCCTGCCACGCGAGCGCAAGCGTCCGGAAACCGTCTTCAGCTCAGCGGCGCGAAGCCGGAGAGTTCGAACGGACCACCCGATACCCGAGGTCCCCGAACTGGAACGCCACGTCGAAGAGTTACTGGACCGACGTGAAGTCTGGAGCTACATCAATCCCGTCATGCTCTACAACCGGCACCTGGGGTTCAAGGGTGACTTCGAGCGAGCGCTCGGCGAGCGCGATCCCAGGGCCGTCGAACTGTTTCAAGTGGTCGAGCGAACCAAGCAGATCGCAGAGGGATTCATGCGAATCCGGGCCGTCTGGCAGTTCTTCGAGGCCGAACGGGACGGCAACGCCATTCTCCTCTTCGCGCCAGGCCGATCGGCTCCGCTTCACACGTTCAGCTTCCGGCGACAGGCGACGCCGGACGGATTGTGTCTGAGCGACTACGTCCTCGATGCCCGGGCGAACCAGCGCGATCACATCGCGCTGTTCGTCGTCACCGCCGGCGAATGCGTCCGGCAACGCGCCGACGAAGCGAAGCAGAGCGGCGAATTTCTTCTCTCGCACGTCCTGCAGGCTCTGGCGATTGAGACGGCCGAAGCCGGCGCCGAATGGCTTCATCGCCGCCTGCGGGAGGCTTGGGGTTTTCCGGATCCGCCGTCGTTGACGATGCGGGATCGATTTCGAGTCGCGCTACCGATGGAAAGCGTTACAGCTTCGGCTATCCGGCGCTGCCCGAATCTGGACGATCAGCAGGCGATTTGGACGCTGCTTGACACCGCGAGGATATCGGGGTGGAGCTGACCGATGGCTTGCATGATGGATCCCGAAGCCAGCGTGAGTGCGTGCCGATCTTCCACCATTCCGACTGCGTCATCTTTCAGCGGAAGAAATTGAAGGCGGGGTCCGGCCTGCTCGTTTGGTGTGGGGTCGGCAGCCGGTACTGCGGTGGCTCGCACGCGATGCGTCATGGTCGTTTTTATCGTTATAGGGCGAGCGCCTCGCCCGCCTGCAATCGTCCTGTGCGAATGGCTGCGCGGACCACGCGAACGCTGCTGGCCAGTTAAGGCCACCACCGAAGAGCTGTTTCCTCGTGAGACAGCCGTGGCGGCGTGCGCGATCGCCCACGGCGGCGCTTTGGACGCTGAACCCCCAGGACTTCCGCGACATGCCGGGCTCCACTTACCGCTGACGTGCCTTGAGCGGCCACGTCGGTTTCTCGACCCTGCGTCGGACGCGATTCGATGATTCCTGGGCTGGCGTTGTAAACTCTCCACGGATCGAAATCCGTCTGAGTCTGCGGAGATTCTCGAATGAATGCGACTGGCTTCTCCGATTCGCTCGGCCGCGACCTGCGTTACAGCCTCGCGCGCGCTGCGCCGTAACCCGATGTTCACTGCCGTGGCCCTGCTGACGCTGGGCATTGGGATTGGCGCGACAACCGCCGTCTTCAGCGTCGTCAACAGTGTGCTGATCAGGCCGCTGCCCTATCCGAACGCGGACGAGCTGGTTGCGCTGCAGCACACGGCGCCAGGGGCTCCCGGGCTTGCCACGGCGTCCGGCGACCTTCGCCTGTCGCCCTCGATGTATTTCACCTATGCCGAGCAGAACCGCACCTTCAAGGACATGGGCGTGTGGTTCGCCAACCTGGCGACTGTGACCGGACTGGCGGAGCCGGAGCAAGTCCGGACGCTCGGCGTACGTACCGACGGCACTCTTCAGGCGCTCGGCGTTCAGCCCGTCCTCGGACGCTGGCTGTCGCAGGCGGACCAGACGCCCGGGGGCGCAGGAAAGGTGATGCTCAATTACGGCTACTGGCAGCGGCGCTTCGGAGGCGAGACATCGGTCGTTGGACGGAGCATCACGGTCGACTCGCAGTCCCGTGAAATCGTGGGCGTCATGCCGACGGGGCTTTCGGGTTGTCGGACGCCGACCCGGATTTGATCGTGCCGACTCCCGTTCAATCGCAGCCAGTTGATTCTGCCCCCGTTCGCCTTCCAGGGCGTCGCCCGGCTCAGGCCGGGCTCGACAATCGCCGAGGCCAGCGCTGACATCGCGCGGCTGATTCCGATCTGGAACAGCTCCTGGCCGGCGTTCCCTGGCGTCAACCCGCGAATCTACGAGAGCTGGCAAATCACGCCGGCTCTTCGTCCCTTGAAACAACAGGTGATCGGCAATATCGCCAGCGCGCTGTGGGTGCTGATGGGAACGATCGGCATCGTGCTGTTGATCGCCTGCGCCAACGTGGCGAACCTGCTGCTGGTCGGGCAGACGGGCGACAACACGAGCTCGCAGTCCGCGCGGCCCTCGGCGCCGGCTGGGGTCGGATCGTCAGGGAGCTGATGCTCAGAAAGCGTGTTGCTGGGATCGTTGGGCGGTGCGCTCGACTCGGGATCGCGCACGCGGGCTGCGTGCACTGGTCGCAATGGGACCGGCGACGCTGCCTCGTCTGAAGCGAAATCTCAATCGATCCACGAGCGCTCGCCTTCACGCTGGTCATCTCGCTCCTGTCTGGGCTGTTGTTCGGCGCTGATACCGGCGCTCGGCATACGCGAGTCCGCGGCTCGCACCTTCGCAATACTTCGCAGGGTGGGCGCACCTCGAGCCAGAGCCGGGAACGGCATCGGACACGAAACATCCTCGTCGTGGCCCAGGTCGCGCTCGCGCTGGTCCTGCTCATCGGCTCCGGGCTGATGATTCGCACGTTCCAGGCCTTACGCAAGGTCGAGCCGGGCTTTACCCGGGCGGAGCAACTCCAGACGCTGCGAATCACCGTGCCGCCGGCCCTGGTCCCGGAACCGGAACGAGTCGCCCGAATGCAGCAGGACATCGTCGATCAAGCTTCTCGACGATTCCTGGGGTGAGGTCCGTCGGCTTCGCGACCGGCGATGCCCATGGAAGGGCTCACGCCGAACTGGGATGCCATGAGCGTAGAGGGCAAGACGTACGCCGCCGATGAAATTCCTCCGTTCCGGCTGTTCAAGAACGTCTCTCCCGGCTTCTTTCAAACCGTCGGCACTAGGCTGATCGCCGGACGCGATTTCACTTGGACGGACCTGGATGGCCGCCGCCCCATCGTGGTGATTTCCGAAAACCTTGCGCGCGAGATCTGGGGCTCACCGTCCGCAGCTCTGGGAAAGCGGATCCGGCAGGGCACGAGCACCGTGGGGATCGGCCCGTGGCAGGAGGTCGTCGGCGTCGTTCAGGACGTTCGTGAGAATGGAGTCCACGCGCCAGCGCCCACGATCGTACTGGCCCTCGATACGGGAAGCGCTCACACCGGCTGGGCGGATGCAGGTGAACGTCAGCCGCGCGATCGCGTTGGCGATCAGGAGCGAACGGGCGGGCACGGAAGCCTTCCTGAACGAGATGAGGCAAGCCGTGTGGTCGGTGAACCCGAGTCTCCCACTTGCCGCCGTGCAGACGATGCAGGAGATCTACGATCGCTCGATGGCGCGGACGTCTTTCACGCTGGTGATGCTGGCGATCGCGAGCGCCATGGCGCTGGTCCTCGGCGTCGTCGGCATCTACGGAGTCATTTCGTACGCGGTGTCGCAGCGAACCCGGGAGATTGGGATTCGGCTGGCGCTGGGCGTGCAGCCGGGCCAACTCAAACGGATGTTTGTTCGAGATGGGCTGACGCCTCGCCGGTGTCGGCACGGCAATTGGGCTCGCTGCGGCGACTGGGCTGACGCGGGTGATGTCGTCACTGTTGTTTGGAATAAGCGCCTTGGATCCGGTGACGTACGCCGCCGTGCCAGTTGTTTTGCGTGATCGCGACATTGGCCGCCAGCTATCTGCCAGCGCGTCGGGCGGCAGCCGTGGATCCCGTGGAGGCCTTGAGGGCGCGAGTAAGATTAGGATCTGTGGGGTCCGCCTTCAGGCGGATTCTGGTCCGGTCCGGCTAAAGCCGGACCCCACTGCGGCGGTCTATTTCTTCTGCAACTCCTGGAAGATCACCCCGAAATTCGCCGCCTGGACCGCCGCGGCCGCCGGCCAGATCGTAGTCCTTGAACTTGTCGGGCAGCTTCGAGATCCGCCATGGCTTGCTCCGGCGTTTTGTTGGCCTTGAGTGATTCACGCGCGTGCGCGAGGAACAGCCGGTTGAACTCGCCGTAGTCGGCGAAGTCCTGCCATTTCATGACGGTGCTGTGTCCGGTGATGACCGTATCCACGTTCTTGATGCCGCTTGCAGCCTTACCGATGGTCTCGCCGTAGGCGATGCCGCTGCCGCCGTTGTTGACGTCGATGAGCGGCTGTCCCTTCCTGGCAAATGCATCGCCGGCGTGCATCACGCGGGCGTTTCGGAACGACGACGAACGCGAGTCGCCATTGGTATGCGCTGCGCCGTAGTAGTACAGGTCGACGGAGTCGTTCCCGCTCAGGAGCGTCAGCTTGTCCTTATAGGTCTTGTCGGGCAGGCCGTGCTTCTGGCTGGGTCCTTGAACGCGTCCATCTTCTCCATGTTGGTCTTGGTGTTTTCCTGAGTCACGATCTCGACCGACGCGGGAAGAAGTCGTTGCTGCCGGTGTGGTCGCCGTGCGTGTGCGTGTTGATGATGCGAGTGATGGGCTTGGTCGTCACGGCTTTCACCTGATCGAGAATCGCCTGTCCGTTGTTAGCCAGCTTGGTATCGACCAGCACGACGCCGTTAGCGCGTGACGAACGCCGCCGTATTCCCTCCCTGTCCCGGGATCATGTAGAGGTTGTCAGCGACCTTCTCTGCGCGGCGCTGACCGGAGGAAAGTTGCGTGGGCCGCCTCGACTCTGGCCCGCGGGCGCAGCTCCACCGGGCTGCTGGCCGGCCTGTTGAGCTTGCAGGCCAGCTCCGACCATGGCGATGACGCCCAGTTCCGACGATGACTCTGAGCATCAGCAGGCGTTTCATGTTGTCCTCCCAAAAGCCAAGCCTTGGGCCGATCCCCGTTCAATACGTCCGTACTTATAGTTCGTTTACACGCCAGGCCTACCTATCCGTATCCAGCCTCATGAGGCGTGAAGCGCTTGCCGGAGTCGCGAGGCGACCAGCGCCATCGCTTCGCTACCTTTCGGAATGGCTCCGCTGAACGACACAAACGCGTGAATCGTGCCCTCGAAGCAGCGGTATTCCACCGGCACGCCGGCGCTTTTCAGCTTGTCGGCGTAGACCTTCCCTTCGTCGAGCAGGACGTCGCAACCCGCCGTGACAATCAGCGCGGCGGAAGTCCCGCGAGGTCTGGGCTCAGCAGTGGTGAGGCGCGAGGATCCTTCGACGTCCTGCTCGGGGGCGTTGAAGTAGAGCGACCCAAACCACTCCATTTCCGCCAGCGACAGGAAGCTACTCCGGTCCGTCGAACTGCTTGCGCGACGCATAGTCGGCCTTGAGATCGAGATCGACGGCCGGATAGAGGAGCGCCTGAAAGGCGATCTTCGGTCCACCCTTTGACTTGGCGAGTTGACAGACGACCGTGCTCAACGTGCCGCCGGCGCTGTCGCCGGTTACCGCCACACGCTTCGGGTCGCCTCGAACTCGCCCGCATGATCGACCGCCCAGCAAAATGCCGCGAAGCTGTCGTCTACCGCGGCTGGAAATTTGTGCTCGGGCGCCAGACGATAGTCGACGCTCACGACGATGGCCTCGGCGTGCTTGCAGTAGAAGCGAGCGATGGCGTCGTGCGTGTCGAGATTGCACAACGCCCATCCGCCGCCGTGGTAGTGCAGCACGATAGGCAACGGCTCACGGCTCGCTTTCGGAGTGTAGAGACGGATCCCGAACTCGCCCGTGGGTCCGGAAATCTTCCGATTGATGACCTCATGAACATCGGCGAGCGGCCCACAGAGCTGAGTCGACAGACCGTTCACGGCCGCTCGAGCGTCGCCAATCGGCAGCTCCCAGAGAGGCGGGCCTCCGAACGAGGTCAACAAGTTCATGAATTCTTTCGATGCGGTGTCGAGCGCGCATTCGCAACCTCCTGGGCCGCAGGCTTCGGCCTCAAGTGATTTTCCTGAGTAGCTTCCGCCTTTCAGGCGTAAGAGAGCCGCTGGCGTTGATCTTCCGGCTAAAGCCGGAAGCCACACGCATTGATCTTTCCGGCTGAAGCCGGAAGCCACAGGCGATTGATTCACAGCCTCCAGCTAAAGCGCGTTCAGAGCCGCCTTGACGCGCTCAGGCGTAAACGGCACTTGGCGGATCCGTGCGCCGGTGGCGTCGAAAATCGCGTTGGCGATTGCCGCCGGGACGACCGTAACGGCCGTTTCTCCTGCGCCCATGGCCTTTCCGTCGGGCCGGTTGATCAAGCACGGTTTCGATCGTCGGAACATCGGCGCCCAGGTACAGCGGCCGGTAGGTGCGCCAGTCGATGGACGTCACCTTCTGGTCGTCCCACGTCACCTCTTCCGAAAGCGCCCGGCTCATACCTCTGAAGCGCGCCGCCTTCGAGCTGGTTCTTCAGTCCATCCGGGTTTGAGATCGGGCCACAGTCATTGGCGATGACGAGCCGCTTCACGCTGACGCGACCGGTGTCCTGGTTCACTTCGACTTCTGCGACGACCGAACAGTAGCCGTTGTCGCCTTCGTAGAGGACGCACGAGACTCCGCGGCCCGCTGCCACGCCGGTCCGCGCGCCACCAGGGCGCGGTGACGGCCTGGCTTGCCAACCCGCGGCCTTCGACGCCGACCTTACGACCTCGCTCAAACGGGGATCGCTCAGGTGGCGGAGGCGGTACGCAACCGGGTCGGCCTTGACGGCCGCGGCTAACCTCGTCGATGAACGACTCGTGCGCGAACGTATTCTGCAAGCCGTTCGGGAGAACGGAGAGGTCCGGTCCAGAAGGACGACTTGACGTTATGGGTCAAGACCCGCTGGCTCGCCACATTCCCTGTCCCTCCACATCGTCCGCCCACACATCCGGTGACGTAGGACGGCACTGCGTTGCTGTTGTTGGCGAAGCCACCCGGATCGAGGGCGGGCGTTCTCGGGGTGAATGGAGCCGGCTGAAAGCCGGCGAGAAATCCGGTGACGACGTTGCCGGGGTTCGTCGCGCCGGGCCGGCCGCCGAGCGTTGGCGACCATGCCTCATGATCCCAAGCGACGATCGAACCCTCTCCATCGAGGGCCGCGCGCTCGTCGATCACGAAGGCGAAGCCGTAGTTCTCCCACGCCATTTCGTCCTTACGCGTCAGCTGCACGCGAACAGGCCTCCCGACGGCTTGCGACAGAATCATCGCGTCGTACGACACGGTATCGGCGCCATTGATTCCGTAACAGCCCGCACCCATTCTGAAAATCACCCGCACGTTTTCGACGGGCATGCCGAGCATCATCGCGGCAGTGCTCTTCAGCGGGTAGACGGCTTGCGTCGCCGACCAGATGGTGGCTTTGTCGGCCTGGACGTCGGCAACCGCGCACGAACTGCCGATCGATCCGTGCATCTGATACGGATAGCGATAGGTCGCTTTGACGACGCGCGCGGCGCTCGAGAGCTTCTCGTCGACGTCCTTCGAGTTCACAAGGAACGTATCGCGCGTCGGCTTCTGATTTCGGAGCAGGTCGTGAAAGCTCGCGATGGGCTGGCAATCCTGCCCAGCGGTCCACGACACTTTCAGTTTGGCGGCGGCTTGGAGCGCCTGAAACGGCTTCTCGGCAACGACGCCGACGAAGTTGTTCTTGACGACGACCTTCACGACGCCGGGCAGGCCCTGGACGGAGGCTTCATCGACACCGGTCACGGTCGCGCCAACGGCCGGCGGCCGGACGACCGCTCCGTGCGCCATGCCCGGCACCCGGACGTTGTGCACGTACTCGAATTGCCCGGTGACCATGGCTGGAAACTCGACGCGCGGCACGGGGGTTCCAAGGACCGTCCACTCGCTGGGGTGTTTGCGCTTGGCGTTCGGGTTGAGCGCCATTGAAAACTTGCGCCCGCCGATCAGCTCACCGTAACCGGCCTTCTTCGAGGGTCCGCCTTGACGCTGATGACTCCGTCTTTGACCGCGAGTTGAGCGGCTGGAACACCGAATCGCGTCGCGGCGATCTGCAGCAGCGCCTCTCGAGCGGTCGCGCCAGCGAGCGCGAGATTCGCCCTGGTTGAAGTTGGTCGGGTGCGACTGTGCGCCGGAAGTGGTGCCCTGATCCGGCGCGAGCGCCGTGTCGCATTGAATCAGCTTCACGCGATCGAACGGCACGGAAAGCTCCTCGGCAATCAGCTGCGTCTGGGCGGTGTACAGTCCGTGACCGAGCTCACATTTGCCGGTATAGGCCGTCACGTTCCCGTCGGACGCGATGGCGATCCACGAGTCGAGCTGATTGCTGCCCGCGCCATCGAGCCTCTGAGCCAGCACGGCATCGGTCGTGGTCCCCAACCCACCTGCCAGTCTCGACATGCTGAAGCCGACAATCAGGGCGCCCGAGCCCTTGATGAAGGATCTGCGCGACAAGCCGGTGCGCTCGAGAGCGGCTGCGCGTCGGCCGTCAGCCGCGGCATCCTGCGCACCCTGAGCACCCCGTCCACCTTGCATAGCTTTGAAAGGTTCATGCCTTGACCCCTGCGCATATCGCTTGATGGCGCGCAAGCATTCGCACGTTCGCTGCGCAGCGGCACAGAACGCGTGGACATCGCCTGCTGAATCTCCGCGTCGCCAGCCTTGGGATTCCGATCGAGGAAGGCTTTGGCCGTCAGAATCACGCTCGTTGATGCAGAAGCCGCACTGCATCGCCTGTTCGTCGATGAAGGCCTTCTGAATCGGATGCGGCTTGTCGACCGTGCCCAGTCCTTCGAGCGTGGTGATTTCCAGATCCGGCGACCGTCCCGACTGGCGTGATGCACGAACGGATGGCCTGCCCTTTGACGATCACCGTGCAGCTGCCGCACTGGACCGAGCCCGCATCCGAACTTCGGCCCGCGAAGTCCGAGATCGTCGCTGAGCACGTAGAGCAGCGGCGTCGCTGTATCCACCTCCACCGTATGCGTCCGGCCGTTCACCTTTAGATCCATGGTTGGTTCCTCGTGTCACGATTCTAAGGCCTTTGTTGCCTTACAGACGGACGCAGCTGGAGACGTACCATCCGCGAGGCTTCTCGATGAAGGCCGCCGTTTCGTTGTGCGCTCGTCGTTGGCAATCGTGGCTGCGGTTCCGCTCGCTCAGGAGCGTGCGGGCACGCCGCGCGAGGGAGAGCAGCCTCAAGCGGTTCGCTCGGGGCGTTCCTTTACCAGGCAAATTGCGCCAGTTGTCATGGCATCGATGCCAATGGAGTGCTCGCGCCGGATCTGACCGTCCTGTGGAGCGCCGGAATGAGCGACGACCGGATCTTCGACACCATCCGCCGTGGTACGCAGGAGCGGAAATGCCCGCTAGCACGGCGCCCGATTCAGATATTCGCGCAGCGATGGCGTATCTTCGCAGCCTGGCGCCCAGCATTCCTGCCGAATCTTCCACGGGGAACGTGGCTGCCGGCGAGGAAAATCTTCTGGACGTCGTGCGGAATCTGTCATCGGGTGAACGGCCGCGGCGGCCGCCTGGGCCCCGGATCTCGCGGGATCGGCTCGAGCCGTGCCGCAGCCGTTTGTCCGCGAGATTCGCGAACCGAGCGCGGCGATCGTGCCGGGATATCAGGCAGTGACGGTTGTCGCGTCGGATGGACAGCGGATCAGGAGGCGCGAAAAAGAGCGAGGACGCCTATTCGATTCTGATCACGGGACACGCGCGAAAGCCTGCGGGGTTGTTTGCGAAAGCCAACGTGCGAGAGGTCGTCGCCGACAAGCGTTCGCTGATGCCTGACTCTCGGCGCCGACCGCTTGGGTGAAGGCGACCTCAACAATTTGCTGCGCTATCGGGCACGCTACGCGGAGGAGCTGACACTGTGCAGAGAGTTTTCATGGCGGTCGCCTTGGCGAACGGGCGCAGGCCGCGAGGCCTGCGGTCGAGGGGCTCAAGACTGGTGCAGCGGTGGTCTTTGCCCAACAGCAGACATCAGTGGCTGGTCGTCTCAGGATCTGCAGAACGGATTGAAGGATCCGACGCGGTGGCTCACGTATTCCGGCGACTACAACGGTCAGCGCCATAGTCCGCTGACGCAGATCACGCCCGACAACGTCCATCGGTTGGCCGCGCAGTGGACGTTCCAGAGCGAAACGATGGCGCTCGGCCGAGGATTCGAGACGAGCCGATTGCTCTGGATGGCGTTCTGTATGTCACGGGTTCTTAACAACTACGCGTGGGCGATCGACGGACGAACCGGCCGTGCGTTCTGGCGCGTACGGCGGCGACCTGCCGGACGACCTGACCACGGTGCGTCGGCGCCGGTCGAATCGCGGGTTCGGCATCCTAGGCGACCGCTTGTTCATGGTGACGCTCGACGCGCATCTACTGAGCCTCGACATGAAGACGGGTGCCGTGCTCTGCGGACATCGAGCTCGCGGACTATCAGCATCGGCTATTCCGCGACGCTCGCGCCGCTCGTCGTGAAGACAAGGTGATCGTCGGCATCTCCGGCGGCGACTACGCCGACGCGCGGGCTTCATCGATGCGTATGAGCCGCAAGACGGGCAAGCGCATCTGGCGGTTCTACACCGGTGCCCGGCCGCTGGCGAGCCCGGCAGCGAGACGTGGCCGGCGACCGATGTCATTGGCGCGCGGCGGCGGCGGCACCTGGGTCACCGGCAGCTACGATCCCGAGCTGAACACTGGTCTACTGGGGCACCGGCAATCCGAATCCAGACTATCTACGGCGACGATCGCAAGGGCGACAACCTGTACACGCGCGTCGCTGGTCGCGCTCGACGCCGACACCGGCACGCTGCAGCTGGCATCTACCAGTTCACGCCGCACGACACGCACGACTGGGACGCGAACCACGTTCCCGGTGCTCGACGGACCTCACGATCGCGGGGCCAGTCGCGAAAGGTCGTGATGATGGCCAATCGCAACGGCTTCTTCTACGTGCTGGATCTGCGTCGACCGGCAAGCTGTGTTCGCGCAAGCCGTTCACGGACACGACACTGGGCGAAGAAGTCGGCCCGGACGGTCGCCCGGTGGTGTTGAACGAAAGCGGCAAGCGGATGTGCATTCCCGACATGCGCGGCGGCACCAACTTCATGCCGCCGTCATTCGATCCGGTCCGGCGATCGTTCTTCGTCACGGCGCGTGAGACCTGCGCCGCGCACTTACGCCGTTCAAGCAGGAGATTCGGCCTGGCGGATTCGTCGTCCACTCAGCGGTGGTCTGCGGCGCATGCAGGATCGCCGTACTGGCGCGCTGCGTGCGATGGATCGCCACGACCGGCGAACGGCGAGTGGAGTTCCGATATCCGACGCCCACCGTTTGCAGGCGTGTTATCGACCGCGTCCGGGCGTCGTCTTCGCAGGTGACAACGAAGGCAATTTCAGCGCATTTGATGCGACAAGCGGAAACCGCATCTGCTGGCACTATCCGACTGGAGCGAACCTGTGGGGCTCGGCGCCGATGACCTACATGCTGGACGGCCGGCAGTTCGTGCTGGTTGCTACTGGCGCGACGCTCGTCGCGTTCGCATTGCCCCTGAGCTGACAACCGGCGAACCGCAAATCGTCCACAGAGCCACGATCGCCACAAGCGCTTCAGCGCTGCGCTGTTGCCGGTGGCGTCTTCAGCGACGACAACAGCTTGGCGACGAACTCCTGAACGGAGGCCCACCCTGAATCCATCGGACGACGGCAACGATGTCGTTGTCCCAGTCTATATAGATGATGTTCGACGCCGTTGCCTTCGAAATACACCGCCGCTTGCGGACGCCGCCGGTAACAGTCTCTTGTTCGTGTTCAGGAACCAGTTGGCGAAACCGTAGTTCGCATTCGCCGGCCCTGGCGTGCGCGCCATCTGCATCCACTTCTCGGAAACGATCGGGCGATCCTTCCACTTGCCGTTGCGCAGGAAGAGATACCCGAACCGCGCCATGTCGTAGGCGTTGATGAACATGCCGCCGCCCCAGTGGCCGCCGCCGGTCATCGACTGCACCCTCCGCCCGTCGAGCTCGATCCACGAATTCTCGTAGCCGTGCCAACGCCACGTGGACGAGGCGCCGATTGGCTCCATGATTTCCTCGCGCAGCACTTCCGGCAGCGGCCGGCGCCAGACCTGAAGTGCCGCCAGGCGCGAGGACGTTCACGCGCACGTCGTTGTATTCTGTAGTGCGTGCCTGGCTCGTACAGCTTGCGGTTCGGCCAATCGGCGGGCTTGCCGCCTTCGGGGCGATCCGCCCAATCCGGTTTGCCCCAGAGCGTCCCCTGACCAATCGCTCGTCTGTCGCAGCAGGTGATCCCACTTGATCGTCTGATTGTGCGGCGCCTCGAACAGATCGACGCCTGGCGGCATGTAGTCGCGCGCGTAGTCGTTCACGTCGTCGAATCAGCCCTTGCTGCCAGGCGAGGCCGACGACGGTCGTAAGGAACGTCTTCGTCACGCTGAAGGTCATGTCCACGCTTTTCGGTTCACCCCATTCGGCGACGATGTAGCCATGTCGGGTGATGAGGCCGTTCGCGGAGCCCGTAGCTTTCACCGGGCCGATCGGCGTGTCGAACGGCTCGGAGCGTCCGAAACGTCGTCGCCAGCGTCAGGTTGAGGTCTCGATTTGCGGGATTCTCGTTCGCGATGGCGAACTTCACCGCTTCGTCGAGGCGCAGGGGATCCATCCCGACGTCATCGGGCTTCTTGTGCTGCCACTCGAAACGATCCGGAAAGTAAGAGCAGCTGCCGGTGCGACAGCCGATCGCGGCGCCGGTGAAGGCCGCGGCGTCTGACCGGTGGCGAGGACCGAGAACGCGAGCCATGCGGCGGCAAGCACCGCTGCCGTTGAGATTTGGCGCATCTGAGTCCTCACTTTCCTTGCAAATGCGGAACGTCTTTCTCGTTTTCCAGACAGGCGTACTCCAACAAGTCCGTGTCCAACGCCAGGTGTTGGCCGAGCACGACCGTCCACGGTTTTGCGTAAGCGCTCCGGTCGTCGACCGTGACTTCCACTTCGAGTTTTCCGAAAACCGGCCGGCGGAAGCGTTCCGTCATCTTGAGGCGATCGGTCAACGGGCTACCGTTGAAGTCGGCCCACAACCCGTTGCGGAAGCCGCGGGTCTGCACGACGAGCGTGTCGCCATCCCACTTTGCCGACGAATAGCCGTTCCATGAAGGTTGTGGATCATCCGGCATTGGACGATTGTCCGTGAAGATCTGCCGGTACTCCATGTTGCGCTCGTGGAGAATGACGAGCAGTCCGGGCGCATGAACGATCTTCTTCGGCAAGGGATGAGCCATCATCTGCAAGACGCCTAGCGGCAGGCACCGGGCGTCAGGGATTGTCCCTTGCCGAAATCGGCCCGTCTCTTTTCGCCAGTTCCCGCTGCCCACGGGCTGGTAAGGCGGTCCATCCTGAGACCCCAGGCGAGATCGAAGAAGACTGGTTTTTGGCGGACCGCCATCCAGTCCTTCGGCGCGATTCGGATCGAAGCCGTCGTTTTCCCACACGCCTGAGAAGTCGGGCTTTCCATCTGATAGTCGCGGGGCTGCTGCCGTGAGGTTCGGTTTGCCGTCGCTCGTGCGGGGCACGCCTGGCGGTTGGATAGCGGATCCACTGTGCCGACGAGGCCAGCTTGCGCTACGAAAACCAGGACAACAGAACCGGCAACGACGAATGTGGCGCATCCTCATCCTCATTTTTATCAGTCGATACCAAACGCCAACAACACATTGCCGAGGCCGGTCGATCAGGCTGACGTAACCGGAATTGATGTAGAGCATTCCGTCCGCGACCACGGCACCGGGACCGTCCATGGCGCCACCGTTTGCCTTGACGCCGTTGACCGTCTCGAATTCTCGATTGGTATCGAATTGCCACACGATCGTCCCATCCGCGCTCGAGTAGGCGCGAATGCCGCCGTCCATCGAACCCGAAGAACACGATGCCCGGAATTGCCGTGACGGCTGCTCCCTGCGCCGCGCTGCAGCCGCGCGCCGTACCGCCACAGTTTCTCGGAGGCTGCTTTGACCACACTTCCTCGCCTGTGTCGAGCTTTGCGGCTCGGATCCCGCCGGGTGTTTGCGACAGCGTCCCATTGACGCTGAAGTACACCTGCTTGTCGTCAGCCGCCGCTCCCCACTGTCCGCCCAATCCGCTTCCCGACTGGTTCGGCATTGCCACACGAGCGGCGCTCCTGCTTGTCGGGATCCAGCGCGTACGCCATCGCCTGACTTCTGCTGGACCACGAGCACGTCGTCACCGTTCGAACGTCTGGCGAGCATCGGCGACATCGAGAAGTCGTGGTCGGGTCCGAGCTTCTCCGGACAATTCGGATTGTCAGGATTCTCCGCCTTGCAGCCGCCTGTCCAGACATCGTTTGGCACCGGCTGATACGTCCAGCGAATCTTGCCGGTGTCGAGATCGAGCGCGAGCACCGCGTCGGTTGTGCGCTGCGCGGGCTCGGCGTAGCCGTTGCCGGTAGCGACATAGACCGCGCGTCGTTTCGCGTCGATCGTGGGCGCCGACCAGATCCCGCCGCCAGCGGGTCCCCACAGCTGCACTCCGTCTTTGTTCGTCGCGCGAGGCTTCGGCTCTTCGACGATCGAATACGACTTCCACAACACGCTGCCCGTGTTCGCGTCCAGAGATGTGACGCTGCCTCGGAACGGCGCAGCATGCGTATTGCGCCCGACCGCCCTGTCCCTCCTCCGCCAACCGCGGCCGTCGTCACGTACAAACGGCCTTCGTGGAACGTTGGAGATCCAGTTGCGCTGGCGTATGGATGGTCGTCGACCTTGCGCTTCCAGATCTCGCGGCCCGACGCGGCATCAATCGCGTAAGCGGTTGCACTGCCGTCCGAGAAGTACACGGCGAAGCCTGACGTGCCAGTTGCATCTCTATAAGGTCCGACGGAGACAGCGGTCCGGATGCCCGCCTGAGCGTGGTAGCTCCAGTTCGTGCAGCCGCTCTTGGCGTCCAGCGCGTACACGTCACCGCTTTCGCTGCCGACGAATACCCGTCCTCCGGCAACGGCCGGCTGAGCCCTGGCTGAGTTGACGCCGGCAAAGCCGAACGCCCACTTCAACGTCAGGCGCGAAACACTGGACGAAGTCAGTCGGCCTGTATCGCCGGGTTGATAGCGCGTGTTCGTTACACCGTTGACCCCACCCGTTCCAGCCAGCGGCGAGGGCAGCTGCGGACATGGGAGGCGGAGCCGACGCGCAGCGGCCTACGGAAGAGGCTGGAGCGGCCGAACCGATCGGACGTCCCGAGACATAGCCGGCGACCGCCCGGCGCTCCGCGTCGGTCAATTCCGCGCCCTGGCGGAACATCTTTCCAGTCGTCAAAGCCGGTCAGGATCACTGGGAGCGAACTGTCCGAGCGCTTCACGGGTCGGTGCACGGGAATCGGCCGGCTGGGTTCACATGGCACGACGCACAGGCCTTCTGAAACACGGCCGCGCCGTCCGGTATCTGAGCGAAAAGTGAGCGTCGCGACCAGGCAGGTGAGGGCGAATGAAGCCAAAACAGCCGACAGAAGCGTTCAGTTGCATGGTTGACCTGTCCTCATCTCGCCAGAATTATAGGTGACGTAGCCTGAGCCCTGAGCTAAGCCCGAGCCTAAGCCCTGAGCCTAAGCCCAGCTAAGCCTAAGCTGAGTTATGATTCCCGCCACCAGGAGGATCGCATGACCGCATCGGATCCTGTTGCCAAAGAAGATCGCCGGAACCTGCACGTGCTGCTTGTCGCGTTGCTCGCGTGGCCTCAGAGCGGCTGAGATCCCGCTGACGACCAAGCCCGAGTGGAGTGGGATTGTCGTCCGGAGCGTCTTGCGCGCATCACCGAAATGATGCAGCGGCGGATCGCTGCCGGCGACGTATCGGGCGGCGTGACGTTGGTGTCACGGAAAGGTCGCATTGCGCACCTGGAGGCGCACGGCTTGATGGACATCGAGTCCAAGAAGCCGATGGCCAAGGATGCCGTCTTCCGGATCGCGTCGATGACCAAGCCGGTTGTCGGCGTCGCGATCATGATGATGCTGGAGGAAGGCAAGCTGCGCATCACCGATCCGGTCTCGAAGTTCATTCCGGAGCTCAAGGATGATGAAGGTCGCCATTGCGCAGGCCAACTGGCGCTCACTCCGGCCGCCGGAGAGGAGCCAGCAGCACGCGCGGTTCTACACGGTTCCCGCCGAGCGCGAGATCACGGTTCGCGATCTGCTGACGCACACCTCCGGTCTGGTCAGTGGTCCGATGAGCACGAGCGAGGCGCGCAAGGTCGCCCGCAAGCCGACCGATACGCTTGGCCGACTACATTCCGCGCCTCGGCGACGACGCCGCTCGAGTTCCAGCCGGGCTCACGCTGGAGCTACAGTCCGGGCGCCGGGTTCGACACGCTGGCGCGCATCGTCGAGATCGCCTCGGGGCAGAACTTCGACCAGTTCTTGCGGCAGCGTGTGTTCGATCCGCTTGGCATGAAGGACATCTCCTTTTATGCGACCGAGACACTCGGATCACGTATGCCTACGGCGTATGACGCGACGCCAGAACGGTCTGCGCAAAGCGGCAAACGGCAACCGGATGATCCAGCCGCGTGTATTTCTCTGGCGGTGGAGGATTGAGCGCCAGCGCGGAAGAGTACTTGAAGTTCGGCCAGATGCTGCTGAACGGCGGCGAGCTGAACGGCAAGCGGTTGCTGAGTCCGAGGACCGTTGAGCTGATGGCCTCGGCGCACGCGCCCGGATACGCTGCCGGGCCGGCCTGTCGGTGAAGCATTCGGGCTCAGCGTTCGAGTGGTGAAAATCATGTGGCCGGCAACTCGCGCCTGTCCGACGGCAGCTTCGGCTGGAGCGGCGCCTTCGGCACGCACTTCTGGGTCGATCCGAAGGAAGAGATTGTTGCGATCCTCATGATCCAGACGCCCGTGCGCGAAATGCGCCCCGAGTTCGAAAACGCGGTCATGCAGTCGATTGTGAAGTGAGGTTCCGCAGCCCTAAAGGGCTGCGCTACAGTACTGGCGTGTGGCTCCGACTTCAGCCGTTGAATCAATCGCCTAGTGTGGCTTCCGGCTTCAGCCGGAAGTTCAATGCCGGCGACCTCTTCCGCCTAAAGGCGGAAGCCACGAGACCCTAAAGGCGGAAGCTACGAGAAATGAGGCGCGTATGAAGCGGCTGACATCGCGTCGTCATGTGTGTAGCGATGACTCTTGTCTGTGCCTCGCTCCCAGTCTCGCCGCAGGCACCTGACGGTGCATCGCTCTATCGAGCCCATTGCGCCTCGTGTCACGACGTGCGGACTCGACCGCGCACCGAGTCGCGACGCGGTTCCGGGAGATGATGCCCGAGCGCGTGCTCGCGGCCATGGAATCCGGACCGATGGTCACCATGGCCGTTCGTCTAGCCGCGCCTGAACGTCGCGCGGTCGCCGAGTTCGTCACGGGAAAGCCCTTCTCACAAGCTTTCAGTACGACGCCGAAACCCGAGGCGATGTGCGGCTCCTCTCCCGCCGGGTTCAACCCACGGTCCGGGCCGCGCTGGGAGAGTTGGGGCGCCAACGCCTCGAATACGCGGTTGCAGACTGCGTCGATGGCCGGGTTGACCGCCGCCGATGTCGGCCGGCTCAAAGTGAAGTGAGGCTTCGGATTCCCGGCGACATGATGGCTTACGCCCAACCGACTGTGGCTGGCGGTCCGTGTGTTCGTCGGCAGCCAGGGCGGCAAGGTCTACGCGCTCAACGCGGCGACGGGTTGCGTGCACTGGTTCGTCGAGGCGCGCCGCTCCGGTCCGGGCGGCCGTGGTGATCGCTCGAATCGACACGGCTTCCGGTGCGCGAGACGCGGCCATCTTCGGCGACCAGGTGGGCAATCTATACGCGGTCGATGCGCGCAACGCGGAGCGCTGCTCTGAAGACGAAACTGGACGACTTTCCAACCGCCCGTGTCACCGGCTCTCCGGTGTTCCACAAAGGACGCATCTATGTCGGGCTCGCGTCGGGCGAGGAGACGACCGCCGCAGTGCCGGACTACGAGTGCTGTCGCTTTCGTGGAAGTCTGGTCGCGGTGAACGCCACGACCGGGAAGCAAGTGTGGAAGACGTGCATGATCCCGGAAGACCCGTTGCCCACCAAGACGAACAAAGCGGGCAAGCAGATGCGGGGGCCGTCCGGCGCGCCTATTTGACGACGCCGGCGATTGACGAGCGCAAGAACGCTCTCTATGTGGGGACCGGCGACAATTACAGCGATCCGCCGTCGCGGATGAGCGACGCGTTCGTCGCGATGGATCTCGATTCCGGAAAGATTCTGTGGTCCAAACAGATGACGGCTGCCGACTCCGTGGAACGTCGCCTACGCCGCCTGGACTAGCACTACCAACTGTCCAGAATCGAACGGCCGGACGTGGACTTCGCGGCGTCTCCGATTCTGGTCACGCTCGGCAACGGGCGGCGAGCGCTGGTGGCCGGCCAGAAATCCGGTGTGGTGCACGCAATCGATCCCGACGAGCAAGGCAAGATTCTGTGGCAGGTGCGTATCGGAACCGGTGGGACGAGAGGCGGTATTCAGTTTGGCTCAGCCGCAGATCGAGTCGAACGTGTACGTCGCGCTGTCCGACATCGGCCGCGTCAAGATCCCGAATACGGACAACACAGAGGCCGATCCAAAGCGTGGTGGAGGCATCTGGGCTCTGCGTCTCAGCGATGGTCAGCAGACCTGGATGACGCCGCCGCCCGGTTGTGGAGACAGAGCACGGTGCGAGCCCTGCTCAGTCGACCGCTGTGAGCGCGATTCCCGGCGTGGCGTTCTCAGGCGCGCTCGACGGACACCTGCGCGCATGCTCGACGACCAACGGCGCCATCCTGTGGGATTTCGATACGGCCGTCACGCGCATCAGACCGTGAACGGCGTGCCAGCGCGCGGCGGCTCGATCGATGGGGAGGCCCTGCGATCGCCGGCGGGATGGTGTTCACGACCTCGGGCTACCACAACGGCGGGGCATGCCTGGCAACGTGCTGCTCGCGTTCTCGGTGGATGGGAAATAGCGAGAGTTCAAGGGTTCAAAGGTTCAAAGTTCGTAGCTCGCTTACCAGATGCCCGGGATGAGGCGTTTGGTTCGTCGCATGTAGGCCCTGTACTCGTCGCCGAATTCGTCGAGCATCATTTGCTCTTCTGGTCGCAGTCGCAAGGCGAAGACCAAAGCCATCGCCACACCGTAAGCTGGGTCCTACCAATCCAATTCGGCAGCACGAGCACCTGGCCTGCTGAATAAACAAGAAGCGACAGGATATCGGATGTCGTACCAGAGGTTGTAGAGTCCCGTTGGTGACGAGCTGGTGCTCGTCGCGGATTCTCCGAGAGTGACGTGGACCAGTTCCTTCCGAGGTCGGCATGCGATCTGGTGGAACAGCCACAATCCCACGGCGAGGCCCGACGCGTGCCGATGATGAAGTTCGCTGGCATGAAGCGGATAGTCCGCGAACGAGAAGACAGGTGAAACAATCCAGAGCGAGCGGCAATAGGAAAGTCAACGTTGCGAATATCAGAAGGCCAATTTCCAGCCCGCCTTTCCTCGTCTTCACCACCTTGATCGTGCGGCTCCGTTGTCCATGTGGTGCACGGATGGCCACCATGGCGACCGTGGAGGCAAGGATCACGAATTTCGCCCACGATGAACTCATGGTCATTCGGTCTTGTCTTCAATCAGCTCACGCAGCGATGTCATCTGATCGCTCCACCAGAGGCCCATCATCCGGCTGAACGCGGCGCCCTCGAGGCCGTGACGCGCAGGGTGGTCCGGTCTGAGCGCGGCCCAGCCGCGATGGTTGACGGTTACGCGCGTCCCGTGCCTGATGGCTCGAACAGCACTTCGAGCTCGGTGCTTTCGTTCGAAGCAAAATTTGCGTTGCGCCACTTGACGACGAGGCGACGCGGCGGTTCCCAGACCGGTGATGCGTCCGGTTTCGACACCTGAGTTCCCGACTCGGTTTCGAACGACTCGAAAAGCCGCCCTCCAACGCCGGGTTCGAAGCAGAGCACGCCTGGACGCCGTCCCGCCAGCCTGTATTTCAGACCGCGTCGCCACCACAGATCGGTCTCCCGGTGAAGACCGCGAACGGCGTCGGCGGGTTTGACCGCCACGAATACGGATACTTTGGCTTGGTCACCGGATGGGGGCTGCTGGACATCGCTCATTGTCGTCGCTTGCGCGCTCTTCTCTCACTGGCGCTGGGGCCCTCCAGCCTTCGCTCGACCTGAATCCTCCCGAGCTACGGCGGACCCGCCGTAGCCTACTGGCGAAGGCGGGCACCCCCGCCGCGAACGGACGCCAATGCCCGCAGGCGCTATCGTGACTTGCGTCGCGTCCGTTCCGCGTGCGCCTGAAGGAGGCGAGCTCCACGGTCCAGAACGCGCTCGACCTGGTCGAGCCAGTCACGCAGCGTCTCGAAAGGCTCCGGCTTGAGCCGATACAGACTGACGCGCGCGTCGTGATCGACGCCGCCGTCCTCGATCAGGCCGCTCCTGCGCAGCGTTCGCAGATGACGGCTCAAACCGCGGCGGACTGATGTCCAGGGCCGTCGCCAGATCGCCGGCTCGTTGCGGCTTCTTGCGCAGCAGATCGATGACGCGCCGCCGCGTGGGGTCCGCCAGCGCGAGGAGTGTCTGATCGAGGCTTGGTCGGCTCGACATCTCGGACGTCGAATTACTTCCTTGAACCTAGCGGATCCCGCACACGCTCCGAGAACCACCAGTAGTGTCCCTCAGGGTCGACGCGCACCATAACTCCGGTCGGCCCAGTGGTCTTCGCCGTAGTCGTGTACTCGCGGGCTCCATGAAGACGTCGTCGCTCCGGCGGCCTTGGCACGCGCGCAGTGGGCTTCCGCATCATCGACATAGAGCATGAGTGACTGCGCTGTTCACTCCGCCAACAGACCGAGGGCTCTTGAACTTCGTTCTGAACATCTGTTCCGGCGGCGCTTCTGTGGTCGCCGAGCCGACCATCACGACACCGTCGCCGAATACGAGCTCCGGAGTGCACGATCTCGTCCCTTGTCGCCCTCGACCTTCAGAGCGCACTTCGAAGCCGAACGCACGGCACAACCAATCGATTGCAGCCGGCGCATCGTCGTAAGCGATCGACGGGCTGATCCTGGGCCATCCTTTAGGCGTATTTTTCATGGCGTCGATGCTCCCTGCTAGAATGTGCGGCTAACGTTGCCGATATCGTTAATAGTTAACACTAAACGTTAAATATAGTCAGTCAAGCAACACGGAAGCTTCCAGCTGCCAGCTGGGAGCTATTGAGAGCGCTCCATTCCTTTCGCCTTGATCACGGAAAGGACACCGGGCGACATGAGGAACTTTAGAAAATCCTTGGCGGCGCCGGCCTGGCTCGCCGTTGCACTCACGCCGCCGGCCATGACGATGTAGCTCTGGACGTCTGCCTGGAAAGGGCGCAGAGCAGTTCAGCGCCCCGAACGGGGAGAATTTCGCTGACGGGGAGAATCCCGAACTCTACCGCACCGCTGACCACCGACTCGTTAATGGCGTCGCCGGTAGCAGCGAGCTTTGTCTTCGGTTTCAGCGCGTCGGCGATCCCCAATCGGTCGATGATGCCCACGAAGGCGACACCGCTTGCGCCTTCCTTGGCGTAGGTAATCGACTCTCGCGTCGAGCAAGAGCACGCTGTGAACGCGTCGACGAGTACTGATGTCAGCCTTGCGCGCGCCACTCTTGATCATCACAGCCAGGCCCGTGCGGGCGATGACGTTGCGAGTGTCGGCGGCGACTTTGCCCTGCTTGATCAGATCGTCCAGCATCGCAGGCGTCAGAATCGTGACGTCGAATGGCGCGCCGCTTTCGATCTGCCGTTTCAGGTTGGCGGCGAGGTCGTAGGTGATGGCGACTTTGTGTTTGCTCGCAGCTTCGAATTGAGGGGCGAGCTCGTCCACCACGGCTTTGATCCCGACGGACGACAGGACCTTGATTTCGGCGGCATTTGAAACGGCGCGCCTGCAACATCAGAAGTCCGAGGCCGACAACGGCTGCAACAACTCGATTAATCGTCATAACGTCCTCTCACATCACGCCAACGGTCATTGTGCATTCTGCATTATGCATTTGCGCTAGACTACCGTGCATCCCGACCTTCAAACGCCGCCCGCCACCCCTCCCGGTGCAATGGGCACTCGGCCTCTTCATGTATGGGGGTGATGACCCCTGCCCGGTGGAGCCTCGAAAGCTTCGGCTACGCCGAACGAATGCTGAAAGCGGCCGGTTCGCGCCGCGAGCGCGACTTGCGAAGAAGAACCCGTTCCGTGGATACGTTCCCGGTGAACAAGATGTTTTCGTGATGACCTTCGCCAAGAGTGGCACCAACTGGGCGATGCAGATCGCTCATCAGCTGATTTACCACGGGAAAGGCGAGTTCGATCATCTTCACGACATCGTCCCCTGGCCCGACACGCTCCGTGATGCCAGGACCGCTGAAGAAGTATGCCATTCCGCTGAATGACGCGACCCATTGGCAGACATCTCCAGAGCGGAAGCGAGTGATCAAGACGCATTTCAATTGGGAACTGGTCCCGTATTCCGAACGCGCGCACTACATCGCCGTGATCCGCGACCCGAAGGACATCTTCGTGTCGAACTACCTGTTCATCAGAGATTCGGTGTACGGCGCCGCCATGCCGTCGGTCGACACATGGTTCAAGCTGTTTCTCTCGCGCGATTTCATCCTGGGCGGCTCGTGGGCGGAAAACACCGCCGGCTACTGGGCCGAAGCGCCACCGCCCGAATGTCCTGATCCTCTCCTTCAAGGCGATGAAGCGCGACTTGAGAGCTGCGGTTCTCGAGGTTGCTGATTTTCTGGACATTCACGTGGGAGACGACGTGATCGCTGAAGTCTGCCGGCGATCGACATTTGCCTACATGAAGCAGATCGATCACAAGTTCCGCATCGGAAAGGTCATTCCGTGGCTGACGGAAGGCGCCATGATCCGCAAGGGCGTGCAGGGCGGTTCGTCCGAGCTTCTACCCCGTCGCGGCAACGGGAAGTGGATGCCTATTTCATGGCCGAGCTCCAGCGGTTGGGATCGGACTTTCCGTATCAGGAGTTCTGTGACATCGCGCCATGATCGCCGGAAGGGCTTCGTCGTCTGGTTCACCGGCCTGTCGGGCGCGGGTAAGACGACGGCGGCGAGGTTGCTCGAGCAGCGGCTTCGTGCGTCAGGGGAGCGGGTGGAAGTTCTGGATGGTGACGTCGTTCGAACGCGCCTGTCGAAGGGTCTCGGGTTCAGCAAGGAAGATCGGGACGAGAACGTCCGACGCATCGCCTTCGTCTGCGAGCTGCTGTCGCGCCACGGGGTGATCGCAATCGTCGCGGCGGTGTCGCCATATCGAGCCGTTCGGGATGAAGCGCGCGCGCGGATTCCGAGATTTTGTCGAGGTGTATGTGGAATGCCCCTCGACGTGCTCATTGAGCGCGATACGAAAGGCCTGTACCGAAAAGCGCTTGCTGGCGAAATTCAGCAGTTCACCGGTATTTCCGATCCGTACGAACCTCCCCTTGCTCCAGAGGTCGTCACTGCATTCAGCTCTCGAAACGGTCGAGGAGAGTGTCGAGAACGTGTGGACCGCGCTCGAGAGTCTCGGCCTGATCCGAAACGGTTCCATCGAGCCTGCTGAGTCGCAGTCACGCTGAGCTCGCGTTGCGCTCATTAATGAAGAGTCTGAGGCAATGAAGAGTCTGAGGCCTTCGAAGTGGTCCCATCGTTGCAGGGTGGGCCTGCTTTGGAGGTCGCATGAAAAACCAATCTGGGCAGGAACGTGTGCCGCAATGTTCGCCATCGCATCCATCGCGATGAGCGCGCAGAACCCGCAGAGCAGCTCGACCCGCAAGGTCGCAGCGAGAGTACCGATCGCAAGGTCACCGTCACAGGATGCTTGAGGCGGCGCCTCCAGGGCGCGACGCCGGCAGCTCCGGCGGCAGAAGCCAAGAGCGATCAGTGCTGGCGCGGCAAAAGCATTCGTGCTCACGAACGCCGCGGCATCAGCGGACGCCCCGGCCGGCGACGCCGCAGCGCCTCGAACCTTCCGTCTCGTGGCAAACGAGGCCGCGCTCAGATCCTCACGCCGGAAAGAAAGTCGAATTGACCGGAACCGTCCAGGATTCAGACAGCTCGTCGCGTAACTCGAGTTCCGCGTCAACGGCTGACTCGTCCGCGCCTCAGTTGGTCGTGGAATCGGGCAAAGTGCTCGCCGAAAAATGCACGGAGTAAGGGGCGGCGTCAGCGCCTGATCTGTGAGCTGCGCTCCAGTCGCGTAACCGTGCGCCTTGGAGCGTAGCTTACACAGTCAATCTCGCTTTTGACCAGCACGGCACCCGTCGACATCGGCTGGACACTGCGCTGGTAGATGGACAGGTAGCCCGTCGATTTCGGGAGCTTCGGTTCGCCACGCTCGCGCGCGGCGCGCTGACAAGCTCCGTCTCGGAAATCTCGAGGTCGAGCACTTGTGCGTCCACGTCGATCGTGATGCGGTCGCCGTTCTCGACCAGCGACAGCGGTCCGCCGACGGCCGATTCAGGCGAGACTTCGGCAACCGTCAATCCTTTGAGACATAGTCCCGAGAGCTGGCCGTCGCACACGAATGCCACCTCGTCTTGAAGCCCAGCCGCGTCCAGACGCGAAGACCACTCTGCGACGCCGAGCCCGCCATCGCCGGTCCACCCTTCGGTCCCATTCCGCGTACGACGAGCACCTGTCCGGGCGTCACCTCGCCGCGTCTGGATCCCTTCGATCGCGACGAGGCCGATTGTCGTAGACGCTGGCCGGACCGCTGAACCGCGTTTTCCGAGCGGCGTCTGCGCACGCCGAGCTTCACGATCGCGCTTTCGGGTGCCAGCGATCCGTGCAGGACGACAATCGGCGGCTTGTCGGCGAACGGCCGATCGAGCGGCCGGATGACGTCGTCGTCGTGACGACAGCCGTCGGCGAGGTTCTCGCGCGACCGTGCGTGCCGGTGACCGTCAGCGCGTCGACGATCGAGCAGCGACTCGAGCTGCTTCATCAGCGCGCGCGCGCCGCCCGCCGCCTCGAAGGCTTCGATCGTGTCGGCTGCCGTTCGGGGCGACTGCGCTCAAGACCGGAACCTGTATCGCCGAGATCGTTGAACAGCCGGAAGACATCCACGTCGACGCCGGCTTCGACCGCCGTCGCCTGCAGATGCTTGATGCAGTTGATCGAGCCGCTGACGCGCCAGCACCGCCGCCGCGGCGTTGCGAAACGCGCCGGGCGTAAGGATGTCGCTGCGGTTTCAGATCGTCCCACACCATCTCCACGATCCGACGTCCCGATCGGCGCGGCGAACTCGAACATCTTCGGGCTGTTGGCGAGAACCGGCGCGCTGCCGGGCAGCGCTCATGCCGAGCGCTTCGCACGACGATGTGCATCGAGTTCGCCGGTGCCCATGCCGGCGCACACGCCCGGCCCGCCGATCGCGTGGTCGCACATGCCGCGCAGCGTGTCCTGCGACAGCTTGCCGAACATCGCCTGCACCGACCCGAGGAACACGTCCTCGATGTCGACGTGCTTGCCCTCGTAGTGGCCGCTCGGCTGATAGCCGCAGATGACGAGGATGGTCGGGATGTTGAAGCGTCCGGCCGCCATCAGGTGGGCGGGCGGCGTCTTGTCGCACGACGACAGGCAGATCATGCCGTCGAGCTGCGCGCCCTCGACGGCGATCTCCATGTCGTTGACGATGAGATCGCGGCTGGCGAGCATGTAGCCGCCGCCGGCGCCGGCGCTGATGATGAAATCGCTCGGCGCCGCGGTCCGGATCTCGAAGGGCAGGCCGCCCGCTTCGCGCACCGCCTCCTTGACGACCTTGGCGATGCCGTCGAGATGGCTGAAGCAGATCGCCAGCTCCGGACGAGCTGTTGACGACGGCGATCTTCGGCTTCAGCAAGTCCTCGTCGCGTCAGTCCGAGCGCCTTCCACTGCGCCCGCCGCACGGCCTCGCGCGGCGAGCCCGGCTCGAAATTACTTCGCAGAGGTTTCTTCATGGTTGTCTCGATTCGGCGTAATCTATCGCAAAACGATGGCTACCCTGCCACGCATGTTGCTCGCCGGCCCAGCCGGATGTTCCTGAACTGCTCGTCCAAGCCGTGCGTATCGACACTACGTCCTCGGGCTCCTGACGCATCTGCTACGTCGATGAACACCGTCGATCGGTCGACAGGTGCTGGCGGCATCGCTCCAGGCGATCAAGCGCGAGTTCAGCGCCAGCGACTTTCAGCTGGGCATGCTGACCGGCCTGCCCTTCGCGCTGTTCTATTCGACCATGGGCATTCCGATCGCGGCCTGGGCGGATCGGTCGAGCCGCCGCAACGTGCTGGCGCTGGCGGTGGCGCGTCTGGAGCGCCATGACGGCGCTCTGTGGAATGGCGGTGAACTTCGCGATGCTGTTCGTCGCGCGCGTCGGCACTGCCATCGGCGAAGCCGGCGGCAGCCTGCCATCGCACTCGCTCATCTCCGACTACTTCCCGAAAGCTCAGGCGCGGCACGGCCTTCGCCATTTTCGCGCTGGCGGTTCCCGATCGGGACGTCGCTCGGCGCGGCGGTCGGCGGTTGGGGCAATCAGCACCTGGGCTGGCGGGCTGACGTTCATGCTGGTCGGGATTCCCGGCCTCTTGCTCGCGCTGCTCGTGCGGTTGACGGTCATCGAGCCGCCGCGCGGCATACGCGGACGGTTCCGCGCAAGGCATCGCGAGCGGCCGCGGCGCCGCGCATGTTCGAGGTCTGCGCTTCATCTCTGGGCCGCCACGTCGTTCCGGCACATGAGCCTCGCCACCGCGCTGCACTCCGGTCGTGTGGTGCGCAGGCGGCGCGTTCAACAACGCGTTCTTCCAGCGCTCGCACCAGATGACGGCGTCGCAAGGCCGGCTACTGGATCTCGCTCTTCGCCGCGATCGGCGGCATCGGGACGTTTCTCGGCGGCTTTGCCGGCGGATCAGGCTGCAGCCGGCGGCACGAACGACCGGCGCTGGTATCTGTGGGTCCCCGGCATCGGCGACGCTGGCCTGGTGCCGTTTCAGTTCTTCGAGCTATCTGGCGCCCGATCGGTCGGTCGTCGCTGCCGGCGTTCGCCGTCGATGATGTTCATGGCCGCGGCGTTCTTCGGTCCGTCGTTTGCGATGACGCAGGCGCTCGCCACGCTGCGAATGCGCTCGGTGGCGACGTCGGTTGCTGCTGTTCGTGCAGACGCTGATCGGGCAGGGCATCGGTCCGTCGCTCGTCGGATTCATCAGCGATCGGCTGAACCCTTCACTGGGCGCGGCGTCCCTCCGCTACGCGCTCGTCATCGTCGGCCTGGTCAACGTCTGGGCGGCGCGTTCACTACGTCTGGGGCGCGCGGATGTTGCGGCAGGACTTGGAGACGACGGAACGGCTGGCGGCCGCCTGATAGGCCATGGCCTCAGGAACCTCGAAGGGCCATGAAACTAACTGACTCCGAGAGAAGCGATGCTCGACGGCCGCGATGGGCAAGGCGCAAACAGAAGGCCATGGAGCTGCTCGTCCGCTACGCCGAGGCCCTGGGTGCCGAGCGATTCGTCGACACGAACAACGTCGCCGGCGTGCCGGATCGGCGAATCCGTTTCTCCAGAACTACTACATGAGCGCCGGGCGGAGGCGAGCACAGCGAGTACGACGTGATCTTCTCGCGCTTCGATCTCGATTCCGACGAGCTGGTCGAAGTGCCGCAGGCCGCCGGTGCAGACCTGCTGTCTCCAGGGCGGCGCCGATCCGAGCACTGGCAAACCCTCGGCACCAAGCCGCAGGTGTTCAAGATCTACCAGGAGCGCGAGGCTTTCGCGGCCAACCATGGCGTCAGAGATTCTCAAGACCTGCACGCCCTATCTGGCCGGCAACGTGCCGGCGAAGGGCGAGCACTGCGCGTGGATGGAATCCTCGGCCGTCGTCTACGGCAACTCGGTGCATCGGGCGCTCGAACCAACACCGAAGGACGCGAGAGCACGAGCGCGGCGATGCTGACCGGCAAGATTCCCGATTGGGGACTTCACCGGACCGAAAATCGATTCGGGACCCACCGCATCGACGTCGAGTTGAACGTCGAGAGCGTGATGGACTGGGGCATGCTCGGCTATTTCGTCGGCGACATGGTCCAGGAACGGATCCCGGTCCTGATCGGCAACTACGGATCGGCCGGATCTCATCCGTCACAAGCACTTCGGCGCGGCGGCGGCGTCATCCGGCGGCGTCGAGATGTATCACCATCGTCGGCGTCACGCCAGAAGCCGAGACGCTCGAGATGGCGTTTGGGCCAAACCGAGCCAGTCGAGACGTTCAGGTACGGGAAGAGCCGAACGACGCCGGACCTACGATCAGCTGAACGCCAATGGCAGCGATCCGGATGTCGACTACGTGATGCTCGGATGTCCGCACTACTCGCTGGAACAGATCCGCGAGGCCAGCGCGGTTGCTCGACGGCAAGCGGATCAGCGCGAACTGCAAGCTTTGGATTTTCACGTCACGCGCGGTCAAGAGCGATGCAGACGCCGAGGGCTACACGAAAATCATCAGCGATGCCGGCGGTCTGTTGATGACCGACACGTGTTCGGCCTTTGCGCAGGCCGTTCCGCCCGGCACGAAGGTGGTCGCGCTCGACTCGGCCAAGCAGGCTCACTATCTGCCGGCCATCATGAACGTTCAGGCGTGGTTTGGATCGACGAAGGACTGCATCGATGCGGCTCTCAGTGGGGTGGAGTAGCGACCCTGGCCTGGCCTCTGCGATAATTACTCACCCCAACCGGAGGCTACAGTCGGCATTGACCCGAGTGCTTTGGCGCTGCGCTCGTGCTCGGCCTGCTCGTTCGTGTCGCGACCTTTCCCGCTGCCCGGCCACGGGGACGTTCTCACTTGGAAGATCTGGAGCCATGCCGCGTCGCATGACGTCACCGCCATGTACGGTGTCCGGCGGCACACCGCCGACGCGGGGTGTCGTCACCTGGGAGACCGCTGGTCGACGGTCGATTATCCGCCTTTCTTCTTGTAGTACGCCGTCGTCGGCCGAATCTACGGGGCCCTCTTTCCCGGATACCCCGATGGACCGGCACTACTCGCAGCGGTAGAAGCTTCCAGTCCCCTACTTCGCGAACATCGGGCTGACGCTCTTGTTCACTTCACCGTGCGGCGCGTGACCAGCGCCGGTCGCCAGTGGGCCGCCCTCTCATGCTGGTGGAACCCCGCGACCTTATTCGGTGGAGAGATGCTGGGGTACGTCGTCCCTCTACTTCCTGCCCGCGATCGGCGGCCTGGTGCTCGCCCACTTCCGCTACTCGTGGTGGGCCGGCGCCCTGTTCGGCATCGCGGTCTGCACAGAACCACCAGGGCATCCTCATCGGTCCAGCATTTGCGCTCGCCCTGTGGCAGAGCGACCGGACCCTCGGCATCGCTCGAGCCGCGCTGGCCGCCTGTGGCGTAGTCCTGCTTATCATCCTGCCGTTTGCGCTGAAAGGCGCGGTGGCCCAACGTGGCTGGCCGTTTGGCTCGTTCGATGCGCGTCGCGACACGATGTCGACATGCGCAGCAAATATCGGGTGGGATCATCAACTGGGCGCTGCACCTTTGGCGGCTGTTCCTCGCTCCGGAGCTCACTTTCTTGAGCCTTCATGCAGCAGATACGCGGCCGCCAGCGGGCATCACGCGTTTCCGCGAGCTCGGCTATCCCCAATCGGCCGATCCGGCCGCGTCGCTGTGACTCACAGCGGCGGCCTGGGCTCTGTGGGTCACGCGGCGCTCACGCGAGCTGGCCATCGCCGCAGCCGTAGGGGCGTTCACGATTCACGCATTCTTCGTGTTGAGCGTTGGCATCCACGAACATCACCAATTGTTCGAAGTGCCGCTTCTCGTCCTTGCTGCGGCCCTTCGTCCAGGTTTCCGCCCTCCTGTTGGCTTCGCCGTCAGCGCCACAGTCGCGCTGAATATCAATTATCTGTATGGCGTGGGGCTCGGGCTTGGAGGCAACGTGCCCCGGATGATCACCGGGATTGATCTCATTGTGCTCCTCGCGCGTTCGCCAATCTGGGCGTGCTCGTCTGGTTCGCACGCCTACTGTCACGCGAGGCGCGAACCGCCCTGGGAGGAACGGGCGCGCCAACACCCGCGTAATGCGGACAATCGTCTCGCGTGCGACCGACTGCCAGCATGGGACGCATGCTATACGCCTCGACCGACGACCGGCCCCTCGTTGAAGGTAAGCTCCTGAGCCTGCCGCGCGATCGTGGTCGACCTATCCACGCTCAGGGCGATGTCCGGCGCTTCGTGCCAGAGGAATAGGCATCTTGCCCACCCGCTAGCATAGAATCTATCCTCATTCGTTTCTCAGGACGCTGATGACACTGGCAGCCGGGACACGACTCGGACCATATGAATCCTCGCCGGCATCGGCGCTGGCAGGATGGGCGGGTCTATCGCGCGCACGACTCCGTACTCGGGCGCGACGTGGCCATCAAAGTCCTTCCCGACGCGTTCCTGTTGGATGCCGGAGCGAGTCGCGCGCTTCGAGCGCGAGGCGCGCGTCCGCCTCGCTCAACCATCCCACATCGCCTCTACCGCCACGGCTTCGAACGGGCAGCTCAGCTGCGGGGCATCGTCACTCGAGCTCGTCGAGGGGCCGACTTCATGGCGGATCGTTTGAAGGCCGGTGCAATCCCCGTCCAGGAGGCGTTGGCTATTGGGCGCCAAATCGCAGATGCGCTCGACGCCGCGCACGAGAAGGGGATCATCCATCGCGATCTCAAACCGGGCAACATCAAGGTCGGCCCCGGCGGGATTGTGAGTAGTAGCTCGACTTTGGCCTGGCGAAGATGGACGCGGACGACGGCTTGTCTGTCGATCCTGGAGTCAGTCGCCAACCATGGCAGATGGGAGAACGCGACCCGGTTTCATTCTCGGAACGGCCGCGTACTAGGCCCGGAACAGGCTCGCGGAAAACCGACGGATAAGCGCACCGATATCTGGTCGTTCGGCTGCCTGCTGTACGAGACGCTGACGGGCCGGATGGCGGTTTGCCGGCGAAACCGCCTCCGACTCGATCGCGGGAATCCTCGGCCGCGACCCGGATTGGGCGACTATTGCCCACGGCAACATCGGTTCCCGTGAGGCGAATACTCCAACGATGTCTCGAACGGGATCCACGGAGAGCGTCTGCGAGACATGGGGGATGTGCGTCACGAGCTCGATCAGGCGCTCGTTGATCTCCGGCTATCCACGACCTCCAGCGGGGCAATTTCTGAAGGAAGCGGGCGGTCGGAAATTTGTCGCGCCGGTGGGCGGCGTCCGCGGCCGGCCTGATGCTGGCAAACCGGGCTTGGTCTCGCGAGTGTCTTCTTGCTTCGCCAAAAGGCGCCCAGGCCAGCCGTCGTCGAACCACCCCTCCAGCTGACTGATTTCAATGGCTCCGCCATCCATCCAGCGGTTTCGCCGGACGGCCGGATGGTGACGCTTCATTCGCGGCGGTGTGTTCGCGAACTCCGCGTCTCGCGGGCAGATTTACGTCAAGATCCTGCCCCAGGGAGAGCCAGTCCAACTGACGCGGGATCCGTCCACGCAAGAGCAACCCGTGTTTTCGCCTGACGGGGCGCGCATCATCTACACGTCCCTGGCAACCGGGGTTCAAAGTGGGATTCCTGGCAGGTTCCAGTGCTCGGCGGCGCTCCTCAACCGTTTCTGCCCAATGCATCGGGCCTGGTCTGGATTGACGATCAGCGACTCTTGTATTCGGAGATCATGTCCGGCATCCACATGGGCATCGCCACGTCGACGGAAAGCCGCACCGAGTCCGGGGCGATCTACTGGCCACGACAAGAAGGCGGCATGGCGCACCGCTCTGCCCGCTCCCCTGATCGGCAAGTCGCTGCTCGTGGTGGAGATGAACGGAGGCGAATGGCTGCCGTGCCGGCTCGTCCCCTTCGACGGTTCATCAGCGGGGCATGCGATTGGCCCGCCCGACGGCCAGTGCACGACGGCCGCATGGTCGCCGGATGGCCGCTGGATGTATCTCTCCTCGAATTCCGGCGGTGGCTTTCACATCTGGCGTCAGAAGTATCCCGATGGGGTGCCCGAACGGATTACTTCCGGGCCGACCGAACAAGAAGGGACCGCCGTCACACCAGATTCGCAAGTGCTGATCACGAGCATGGGTCTCCAACAGGCGAGCATCTGGCTGCAGGAGCAAACTGCCGTTCGCCAGCTCACTTCCGAGGGCTTTGCGATGTTGCCGACGATGCTGCCCGTCGGGTGACCGCATGTTCTACCTGATGCGAACCGGTTCGCGCGGATACGCGAGTGGCGAGCTGTGGTCGCTGAATCTGAAGACAGGTGAAAAAGAACGCGTTCTGCCAGGTCGCGTCATGGCGAACTATTCCATCTCTGCGGACGGCAGACGGGTGGCGTTCATTTCTGCCGGCAGCGAGACCGGCGACGGTGTGGTGGATTGCCGATGTCGATCGCCGCAGTCTGCCGCGGCAGCTCACCCGTGAGGGCGAGCTGCGTGCGCGCCCTGGCGCCCTGGCAGAGTATCGTCTATTGAAGCAATTGAATGAGATTCCGCCACTCTCTATCGCATGCAAGAGGATGGCGCCGGCGCCGAACAGATCGCGACCAAACCGATCGTCAATCTGGTGACCGTCTCACCTGACGGCCGTTTTGCCGTGGCGACCGTTCCGGGCAGGGACAGGGCGGCGGATTGTCGGTGGAATTGATCTCGCTTCGTGGCGAAGAGTCCATGGCCGCCTGTGGTGGTAACTGCCTGGCCGCCTTTGGCCCCAATCGGATTCAAGCACCGCCGATCAGCTGGAGTCAGGATGGGAAATCGGTTGTTTCGTCGGACTGCGGTATGCTCGGGCTGGGCACAGCGAGGACCGTCGTGTTGCCGTACCCGCTCGGGTGTTGCCTTGAAGACGCTGTGGCCCAAGGGCTTGAACTCTGAAGCCGACGTGGCGGCGAATCCTGGCCGCCAAAGTGATCGCCGAGGCGAATGTGTTCCCTGCCTCGAGCGCGTCCTCATCAGCTGTCGTGGAGGCGCGGGACGCAGAGCAATTTGTATCGGATTCGGCTGCCGGATTGAGGCGGACCGATCGCTCGTCGCGCAATGGCACTGCATTCAACACTGTCGTCGAGGGTCTGGACGTTGTGATGACTGAGAGGTCGTGCTCAAAGGCCGGAAAGTCGTTGGTGGCTGCGCCGAAGGAGAGGCGCGCTCGTCACACGAGAGGCCATTCCCGGCTGGGGCGGCGTCAATCCGGTTCGGAGTCATCACCGAAACCCGCCACGAACTTCGGGGACAAACCTTCAAGGACAAGATTCTCGTCTGTCGAGGGGCGAAAGGTTCGTCGGGGTGGTCGGCCATGTTTCACACGGCTCGACTGGCGGGCACCGCGCCGAAAGCCGTGGTCTTCAATGAAATGACGACGAAGATTGCGCTAGGGGTCGTCGTCATGCGGGTGCCAAGCGTCACCGATCTCGACCGCGATCCGCTCGACGTCATCGAGACGGGAGACTGGGTCGTCGTCGATGGCGACAAGCGGCTCGTCGAGGTCAGAAAATCCTCGAATCCTCGAATTCCTCAAATCCTCAATTCTAAGGACATCTAGGGCATTCCGTCGAGGACGACGATGTCGGCGTCGGTCTCGACGATCGGCCGCATAGATGGACTTACCGTCGGGGGCCCACGAAACCTGCCTGGCGATCAGGATCGGCCGTTGTCCGAAATCGGTGAACTGTCTGGGCTGACCCCATCGGTGGGAAGCCCCAGATGTTCGTCGTGCCGGCGTCCTTGAGCGGCATCGTCAGCCAACGATTGTCGGGGCGATAGCACGTAGCCTTGGGGAACGAACGGAATGCGCGATTGAGGGACATAGGCGAACGACTGGGACGGTCCATCCATAGGTTGCGCCTTGTGGATCTCCCCTGAGTGTGCTGACCCGCGGCGAGTAATAGATCGCGGAACCGTCGGAGGAAACTGCGCTGTTCGCAGCGTCGCACCGCACACGGATGGCGGAGCCGCCCTCTACTGGAATCTTCTCGATGCAAAACGTGGGTACGGTTCTCCACATTCGCCGCGATGGTAGTACAGCCAGCGGCCATCACCGGACCAGGCAGCCCCGGCGCCACGCGGAACGAGTTCGCGCAATCCGCTTCCATCAGGATTGATCAGCCATTCACTGTTGACTCCAGAACGGGCCTGAACGATGACGATTCGGTCTCCAGCGGGAGACCAGACAGGAATGCCGATCACAACCGCCGGGTCGCGCTCGAAAGTAATCTGGCGAGCGCTCGAGCCGTCGACCTTGGCGACCCATGCGTTGGCGTGACCGCCGCTGTCCGACAGGTAAACAATTTCCTTTCCATCGGGACTCTGCTGACGGCGTCTGCACCTGACCGGTCTGGGTCGTAATCCGAGCTAGCGTTCTTCACGTTGTCCGATGGCGACCCGTCGACCGGAAATCTCCAGATATCGGACTCCATGCGGACGCGGCTTGCGAACAACTTTCCGGCAGCGGCGACGTCGGGTTCGATGTAAGACACATCTCCAAATGTGAGCTGCCGATCCCGGCTGCCATCGCGAGAAACAGCTCGCAGGTTGAAGATCGGCGGATAGGTCATCGTGCTTCCTGCCGAAGATGCGTAGACGATCCCTGAGCCATCGGGCAGCCACGCCAGGCCTCGGATGTTCTGTGCGTTGACCACCGTCTTTGCCTCACCGTCATCGGCGTCCATGACGTAGATCGCTCTGTTGAAGGCGATTTCGATGGCTCCGGCAAACGCGATCGAGCGGTCGTCGGGCGACCAGCGAGGACTGCCGTATTCCGCGAGAGTCGGCAGTTGTCTGACTCGTTGAATCTTCCTGTCCTCGCGGTTGTAAATCGCGAGAACCACGTGATTGTCCTGAGTCTGGAACGTGGCGATGCGGCGGCCATCGTGACTGATGTCGCCTTCGCCCCGAGACGCGCCGATCAAGCGTGGGCTTCCCACCGAAGCGCCGAAACTTCCCAGAGCGTATTCCTGGGTCGCCCTCCTTTGCGGCGGAGGTCATGTAGATCAATGAATTGAGTCGGGCGCCCAGCGAGGATGCCCGTGGTCCGCGTCGTCTCGCGTAATTTGAAGAGTTGCGCCTCCCGCGAGCAGACGTATCGAAGACCTGTTCCCGCCCATTTGCCAGCGCGACGTATGCGACGGTCTTTCCGTCGGGCGAGACCGCCGGCTGGTCTTCCATCCCAACGAAATCGGTGATCCGCTGTAGCTGGACGCTCGCCGGCGCGTTGGCGACTGGTCGGACGAACAATGCCCGGCCGGCGGCCACGCCGAGGCCCACCGCCGCCAGCGCCCCGGCCGCCATCCAGGGCCATCGCCGAGGACGTGCTATCGGGAGCGGCTGCTGTGACTGGCGGGCCTTGAACTCGAGCCGTCTTCTCTCCGTCGGGCCAGGCGGCGCAAGTCCACCACCATCTCACGCATGGATTGGTAGCGTTCCGCCGGGTCCTTCTCCAGCGCCTTTCGACCAGGAGCCGCAGCGGCAGCGGCGTTGCTTCCGTCAGCGGGGCGGGTGTGCCGTGAATGACGGTCTGCAGCAACTCGAGATCCGTGGCACCGGCGAAGGGCCGCCGGCCCGCCAGGAGCTCATAGAAGCACGATGCCAAACGAAAAAATGTCGCTGCGGAGCGTCGATCGGCTTTCCTTGTGCCTGTTCGGGCGCCATAGCGCAATCGTGCCGACGACGACACCGGGCACGTGTCTGCTCCTCGACCAGGCGCGTCGCATCGCCGCGCCTGCGAGCGCGGGTTGTTCCGCCAGCTTTGCCAAACCGAAGTCGGCAAGCTTGGCGTAGCCATTCTTGGCGACCAGGATGTTCGCAGCCTTGATATCCCGGTGAAGAATCCCGGCCGAGTGAGCCGCCGCGAGACCGTCGGCCACACCGATCAACAGGTGTCGACGATCTGTTTCCACGTGCGCTTCTCCGCCTCTGCCCATTGCGTCAGCGTGCCGCCGTCGACGTACTCCGTGACGAGTACGGGCGGCCGTCGGCCTCGCCAGCTTCGTGGACCGTGACGATGTGAGGGTGGTTGAGCGCCGACGCCATCTTGGCTTCCTGCTGGAAGCGGCGGCGCGCTGATTCGTCGGTGAACTCGAGGGACAGAAACTTGACCGCGACCGAGCGGTTCAGCCGAGTGTCCCGGGCGTGGAAGACCTCGCCCATGCCACCGGCGCCGATACGGTCTTGAATCTCGTAATGCCCGATCTGTTTGGCGCTCATTCCGGTCAGGCGGCGGCATCTTACGACAAACCATCGCGGCAGACCAAAGAGCGAACAGGCGGGCGCTTGGCCGGCCTCAGAAGATCTTGAATCCCACTCTCATGCCAATCGTGGGAATGAGCTTCGTCTTCTCGCTGAAAACGTCGCCTCGAGGCATTTGAATCCGCGATTCCAAATCGGATGATCCGTACTCCGCCTATCCACTCCAGGTTGATTCCGCCTTTGGCCAGTCGCTTTCGGACGGCCACGGCAACTTCGGGATAGAAGAGCCCGGCATTCGCGACGAGATCCGCTTCTTCGGTGATCAGTCTGGGCAGGTCTGTGTTTCTCAATGGGAAAGACGTGGGTATAGTCGAAGCCGTCTCCGTATCGGTTCGCCAGCGTTCTGTCCAAGGTGGTTCCTGGGACTCCGTACAGGATGGAGAACGACGGGCCCTATTCCCCACGACCTGTTACTGGAAATTTCGAAGCTCCTGTAAAGTCTCAGCGTCAGGTATGTGCCTTCATCCCACCTGTCGACGTCCTTGACACCTCCAAAACCGGTGAATGCATAAAACAGCTCACGCCGGACACCCAGTGCAAACCCGGACAGCAAAAGCGTGCTGGGCCTGAACTCCTTGTCGAATTCGAACTCGAGGCCTTGCCAATCGAACCCGATGTCGCTGTAAGCGCCTTTGACATTCGTCTTGTTGAAGTCAAAGCGAAAGCTTATTCGTCCATCGGCTCGAGCGCTGTGAGGGATCAGACAAATCAGGAAGGCGATGGCGACGGCGCGGCGCACCTATTGCTCTCCCGTCAAGGCCTTGAAGAGAGGTCGCTCGATGCTCGGACCGGATTGAACCTGGTCCAGCAGGCCGAAGCCGTTATCCCCTTGTATCGGAATCACCGCCCCACATGGCATACCAGCAAATCATTTCAGGATGGACGGTGTTGACGATGCGAGGATAGAACTCCTGAACCCAGGCGATGTGGTTGTCCGGGTTCGCGCTCCCGGTCTCGGTAACCCATATGCGTTTCCCGCCAGCCGATCGGCGTATTTGTCGATCACCGTCGCGTATCTGCTCAGTGCGTGATTGCTGTAGACGTTGATGGCGACGACGACATCCAGATCGAGTAATCCAAGCTTGAAAAACTCCTCCAGTTCGGGCGGACCTGTGCTTCCACTCCCGAAAGGCGGGGCATTCGTCAGTACCACTGCGGGATACTTCGACTTCACGTAGTTGTAGAGACTCTTGAACTTCGACATGTAGTAGTCCGGCGTGACGGTCACGGGATTGACGTTCGGATCCGGGTTGCTGATCTCGCCCGCAATCTCCCACATGTCGCCCGGATAAATGGCGTGAAGCCGATCGAATGCGGCCTCCCAGCCGGCACTCTCGAGGTCGCTCATGTGCACAATCGCGAAGATGTTCAGGCCCAGCCGCCGCGCCTCGAGGTAATGCATCGACGCCCCGGCCATCGAGGTGGGCGTTCAGGCGGATCCAGCTCATTTTTCCAGCCGCGCTGAAGTTTCTGTACCGCCTGCATCTGGATGTTGAACGGCGGTCCACCCGGACTTTGCACCACCACACAGGGAGCCCAGGCGTACGTCTCATGATCGTTGGGGGCAGAGGTGATCGGAGAATTGGCAGTGGGGATCGACGGCACCCTGCACAGAGGAGAATTGACACGCCCAGGAATCAGAACGCCTCTATGTAGCATCAGCAACACCCGTCAGTCGCAGGAGCTCTCCGGTAGCATAGGTTCACCAAGCCGATAGGTCGGACGGTCGAGCTCTTTCGGATTGGAGCGAGACGCGTAGCGCCCGCCACCGACAGCGTGCAACTCGCAGGCCGCGGGCTGGTGTGCCCGTGGCGGTCGCATCCCAGCCAACCTGATGATGACACAGGGTCGTTCAAACGACTCGGAATTGTCGGCAGCTAATCGTTGGCTCCGATACCCGAGCGGCGAACCGTGCTCGAGTCGAACGCACGTCGAGCAGCATGCGTGGCGACTGAGGCCGGTTCGATCTCAGTCGCAAGATCCGGGCGCGTCGGCATCAGTGCGTTCGAAGGCAGGCACACTCACACGGTGAACGTCAGGACGCTGTTCGAGAACTGCGTTGGAAAAGCCCGCAAGGCAGTGGGCGCCGGGCCGTTCACGACCCTGCCCGACGTGTCGTACTGCGATCCGTGACAGGGACAGACGTACGCGCTGGTTGTCGAATCCAGTCACGGTGCACTGTTCATGCGGTGCAGATCGCAGTCAGGGCGGTGAAGGAATCCTGGCCGGTGTGTGCGACCAGGAATGCAGCCGAGTGAATTCTGCACGAGCGCTGCGCTGCCGACGCTCGCGAGAGGAGACGCCGAATCGATCGTCAGCGAGACCTGGTTGCTAGCGACCGTCGAGCTTGCGGTGGCGAGTTGCGGAACCGAGCCACCTGATGGACCGGCCGGGTTGCTGTCGCCACATCCGTTGAGAATCGATCCGACACGCGGCAACCGAGGCCGCCTGGCAGGCATGAACGCAAAACTGTCGACGTGTTTGCATGGTCCCCGCGGTCGTGCAACCCGTGTGCCGTAAACGCCGCCGCGGTCGCAGTTATCTGGGAACCGTCGAATCTGGCCGCCGCGTTCGCTGAAGAGCCCGGTCCGCGAACATGCGCTCCCGCGAAAGGGCTTACGCAAATCGTCCCCGTCACGAGACAGCAGTGTGCCGGTGTGATGACGGACCCGCCTTCGCTTGCATTTCGAGGCTCGAGCTTCGGCGGGGTCTCGCCGTAGCGCGAAGCGCGCAGGCGGACAGGTGATTTTGGGCCGTCACTTGTCATAGAGTGAGCGGAGGAGATGCCGATGAGCCGCAGAACGCTCGCGTCGTTGGGGGCCACTGCTCGCCATATTGGTTGCCGCCTCAGGCTCGCTCGCCGCCCAGTCGTCCGCCAAGGCCGTTGTGTCGGCGGATGGTGGGGCGAAGACGGCTCACGGCGGCTGCCAACAAGAAGTGGACTCCTCCGCGCACGCCTTGGGGCGATCCGGATCTTCAGGGCACATGGGACTACCGCACGATCACGCCATTGGAACGGCCCGGCGAACATGGCCGGGCGGCAATATTTGACCGACGAGGAAAAGAGCCAGCTTCGAAACGCGCGCCGCAAAACGGCTTGATGAGCCCCCAGACGAGTCCGTTCCCGCGAACACCGTTCATGCGCCGTATTGGACCGACCCCGGACGAAAAGTCCTGGACGACAGGCGAACGTCTTTGATTGTCGATCCAGCCGACGGCAGAATTCCGCCGTTGACCGCCGAGGCGCAGCAGCGAGCGATGATGCGCCGGCCCGCGGGCCGCGAGGGTGGGCGCGTCGACGGTCCCGAGGACCGCAGCTCGCTCGAGCGATGCATCACGTGGGGGCTGCCGACCGCAAACCTTCCGGGCTGTATACAACAACAATATTCAGATTGTTCAGGCACCCGGTTACGTGACGATCACCCACGAAATGGTCCACGACACTCGAGTGATCCCGTTGGACGGTCGTCCACATCTCAACGCCGCGATCCGCCAATGGTTCGGCGATTCGCGGGTCGCTGGGAGGGCGACACGCTCGTCGTGGAGACGACCAACTTTTCGGACAAAACGAACTACCGGGGATCGGGAGCGAACCTGCGTCTCGTCGAGCGTTTCAAGCGCGTGGATACGGACGCGATCGGTTACGAGCTCACCGTCGACGATCCGACGACATGGGTGAGGTCCTGGACGGCGGCGTTCTCCATGAGACCGAGCGAGGGTCCGATCTACGAGTACGCGTGCCACGAAGCAAATATGAGCTTGATGAACATGCTCGAAGTCGCGCGCGATGAAGAGAAAGCTCTCAGTAAAAAGTGGGAAAGTGGAAAGTGGAGTAAGTGGAAAGTCGCCCTTCGTAAACAAGGAGTCAGAATGCGTCGCGAATTCATTGCCGGGTGTGCGGTTGTTGTTCTCCTGCTGGCTGCACCGCCTGTGCGTGCGCACCACTCCTTTGCCGCTGAATTCGACCTCGAACCAGCCGGTCATCCTGCGCGGCACGGTCGTGCAGATGGAATGGGTGAATCCGCATTCGTGGATCCACCTGGACGTGAAGAACGACGATGGAACCGTGACCCGGTGGATGATCGAAGGCGGAACACCGAACACCCTCTTCAGACGCCGGGTTCACGAAGGATGCCCTGAAAGCCGGCGTCGAAATCGTTGTCGAAGGCTATCGGGCCAAGAACGGCGCGAATCGGGCCAATGGCCGGGACCTGATGTTTCCAGATGGACGCCGGTTGTTTCTCGGTTCGTCCGGGACGGGTGCTCCAACCGACGGCCGCGATCCCACGGAGAAATAGCGGGTCTTCCCTCTAGCGAGCGATGGCGCGCACTCGCCCGAAACTCTAGTCACGACGCTCCCGTCATCTACTTTGAGTGGCTCTGTTGGAGGCAGCCCTCCGCTACACTGAGGGCCTGTGCAAAATCTGAAGGAAGACCTGGCCGCGCTTCGCATCGAGCGTGCGCCAGAACGATCCGGTGTGGGCCGTTGGCTGAAGTGGACGCTCGGACTCGTCGTCCTTGCCGTCATCGGCGCGGGGGCCTGGGTGTGGACGAACCGGGAACGGCCAATCGAGGTTCAGACTGCGGCTGCCACCGAACGGGTCGCCGGGACCCAGGCCGCGGTCCTGAACGCATCGGGCTACGTGACGGCGAGACGCCGCGCGACCGTGTCGTCGAAAATCACCGGCAAAGTCATCGAGGTGAACGTCGAGGAAGGGATGGCCGTCAAAGAAGCGCCAGGTGCTCGCGCGGCTCGACGACGCCAACGTGCGGGCGGCACTGATGCTCGCTGAAGCGCAGGTCGAAGCGGCCCGTCGCAACGTGGCTGAGAACGAGGTTCGGCTCGGCGAGGCGCGGCTCACACTCGGCCGTCGGCAGCAGCTCATCAAAGAAGGCATCGCCACACAAGCGGATGTCGATCAGGCGCAAGCCGAGGTCGATTCGCTCGGCGCGCGTATCGCCGCGTCTCGCGAGCAGGTGCGAGTCGCCGAGCGTCAGGCTGCCGTGCAGGAGACCGATCTCGATAACACGATCATTCGTGCGCCATTCAGCGGCATCGCGATTTCCGAGCGATGCGCAGCCGGGGAGATGGTGTCGCCAGTCTCCGCAGGCGGCGGGTTCACGCGGACGGGTATCTGCACGATCGTCGACATGCACTCCCTTGAAATCGAAGTCGATGTCAATGAGGCGTACATCAACCGCGTGACGCCGCGTCAGGACGTCACCGCGGTGCTCGATGCATACTCCCGATTGGTCGATTCCGGCCCATGTCATCACCGTGGTGCCGACCGCCGATCGGCAGAAAGCGACCGTGCTGGTCCGCATCGGCTTCAAGGCGCTGGACCCGAGAATCCTTCCCAGCATGGGCGTCAAAGTGACGTTCCTGCGCGCCGACGAAGAGACGGCGACCGCCTCGGCCAAGGCTGCGGCGAGTGTCGAAGAAGCCCCGCGAAGTCCAACCGTCCTCGTTCCGAAGACGGCGGTTCGCACCGGAAAACGGACAAAGCGTCGTGTTCGTCCGCCGGGACGACCGCGTCGAACGGCGAGCGGTCAAAGTGGGCGGCGCCGACGGCGACAGGCTGGAAATCGCTGCCGGCGTTCGTTCGGGTGAGCAGGTGATTGCGCCGGTCCCGCCGGATCTGAAGGACGGGGCGTTGGTCAGTGTGAAATAGTAGCTTCCGGCTTGAGCCGGAAGCCACCTGACGGAGCGACGAATGAGGGATGGCAACGGGCTGGTGCGAGTCGCTGACGTGCACAAACACTTCAGCCGTGGCGGCGAGCGCATCGACGTTCTGAAGGGCGTGAATCTCGACATTCCGAAAGGTGACTTCCTCGCGCTGATGGGACCTTCGGGCTCCGGCAAGACCACCCTGCTCAATTTGATCGGCGGTCTCGATTCGCCGACCGGAGGCGCCGTCGAAGTGGGCGGCGTCAGGATCAACGAGCTGGGCGGCGGGCAGTTGTCCCGGTGGCGATCGCAGCACATCGGGTTCGTCTTTCAGCTCTATAACCTGCTGCCCGTCCTGACGGCTGAGCGAAACGTGGAGCTTCCCTGCTCCTGACGAAGCTGTCGAAAGCCGAGCGCCGGAAGCGCGTCGCCATCGCGCTGAAGATTGTCGGGCTCACGGATCGAGCCAAGCACTACCCTCGGCAGCTGTCGGGAGGCCAGGAGCAGCGCGTCGGGATTGCCCGGGCAATCGTCACAGACCCGACGCTGTTGCTGTGCGACGAGCCGACGGGTGACCTCGACCGGAAAGCCGGTGACGAGATCCTCGACCTGCTTCAGACGCTCAATCGCGATCTCGGCAAGACGATTGTGATGGTCACTCACGACCCACATGCAGCCGATCGTGCGAAGCGAACTCTGCACCTCGAGAAGGGCACGCTGCTGGAGGCAGTGGCATGAAGTTCCTTCCGCTGATCTGGCGCAACTTGTGGCGGCGCAAAGTCCGGACGATCTTCACGCTGCTGTCGATCTTCGTCGCATTCCTGCTCTTTGGTTTGCTCATGACGATCCGGGCGTCGTTCTCGCTCGGCGTCGAGCTCGCCGGCGTGGACCGGCTGACGGTGATCCACAAGACCGGACTGATCATGCAGTTGCCCGTCTCTTATAAATCGCGGCTGCAGGCGGTCCGCGGCGTCGAAGCGGTTACGCACAACACCTGGTTTGGCGGCATCTATCAGAATCCCCGGAACTTTTTGCCCAGGTCGCGATCGAGCCCGACGTCTATCTGACCATATACCCGAAGTGCGCGTGCCGCCCGAGCAGATGAAAGCCTGGCTGGCCGATCGGCAGGGGCGATTGCAGGGCGCGATCTGGTCGAACGCTACGGCTGGAAGATTGGAGACCGCATTCCCATTCAAGGGACGTTCTACCGACCGAAAACCGGCGGCACGACCTGGGAGTTCAACCTTGTCGGCATCTACGACGGCAAGGGCGGTCCAACGATGGACAACAACGGATTCTTTTTCCGCTACGACTATCTGGACGAAAACCGGCAGATTGGGGAAGGGTTGGTCGGTGTGCATGCAGTCGAGATCCAGGACTCGTCCCAATCGCGCGAAATGGCAGCGGCCTTCGACGCGCTGTTCGCGAACTCCGCAGCGGAAACGAAGACGACCACCGAAAAGGGTTTCATCGACGGCTTTGCGAAGCAGGTCGGCGACATCGGGTCGATCATGATCGCCATCTTGACGGCGGTGCTCTTCACGATCCTTCTGGTCGTCGCCAACACGATGGCACAAGCGGTTCGCGAACGGACGAGCGAGCTTGCCGTGCTGAAGACGCTGGGGTTCTCGAGCGCTCGGATTCTGGTGTTGGTCCCTTGCCGAATCTCTGTTCATCGCCGCCGTCGGAGGCGGGTTGGGGTTGGGGCTGGCCTGGCTCATCGTCCAGCGGGGCGATCCGACCGGCGGTCTCCTGAGCATCTTCGAGCTGCCGAGGCGTGATCTGGTGACCGGCATATGGCTCATCGTTTCGCTTCGGCTGTCTTGGCGGGCTTTGCGCCCGCAATCGGTGCGATGCGTATCAAGATTACCGACGCGTTGAGAAAAGCTTGAACTGGTCGTTATGTCCTGGTTCAGACAGATCGTTGCCGTCTCTGCTGCTCAGCATCCGAACCATTCCGCAACGGCTCGGTTCGTCCGCCGTGGCCATTGTCGGGATTGCTGGCGTAGTCATCGTCTTTGTCTCTGTGCTGTCGATGGCTGAGGGTTTTTGCCGCGTTGCGCAGTGCGGGGTCGCCGAATCGGGCGCTCGTCATGCGAAGCGGCACCGACAGCGAGATGACCAGCATCTTGAGCGGCGCTGAAGTCGAAATCATCAAGCAGGCTCCCGGGATCCTTCGTGACAACCAGCGTGCGCTGGCGTCGGGCGAGCTCCTCGGCACTGATCGACTTGCCGAAGCTTTCGACCGGTTCTGGGGCCAACGTGCCGCTGCGAGGGATCGAACCGGAGACCTTGAAGGTTCGCGACGAAGCCAAGCTCGTCGAGGGACGCATGTTTCGCTTCGGCATGAATGAAGTCATTGCCGGGCGTTCAGCATCCCGCCACTTTGCGGGTCTCTCCCTCGGCTCTGAAGTGAAAACGGGGCAGGTCGGCTGGACTGTGGTCGGCTTCTTTGAAACGGGTGGCAGCGTGTCAGAGACGGAACTCTGGTGTGACGCGCGGGTCTTACAAGGTGTCTACCGGCGCGGCAACAGCTTTCAATCCGTGTTGGCCCGGCTCACCTCGCCAGAATCCTTCAATACGTTCAAAGACTGGTTGACGTCCAACCCGCAGCTGAACATATCCGTGAACCCGGAAATCGAGTACTACACCGAACAGTCGACGACGATCACTACGCTGATTCGCACGATCGGATTCGGAATCGCCGCCCTGATGGGTATCGGCGCCGATATTCGGCGCTGTCTTGACGATGCATACGGCGGTGGCCACGCGCACGAGGGAGATCGCGACGCTTCGTGCGCTCGGCTTCAACACGTTCTCGGTTCTGCTTTCGGCACTCGCCGAGTCGCTCGGCCTGGCGGCCGTCGGAGGTGTGCTCGGCGGCCTCCTCGCGCATTTCGCCTTCAACGGGTTTCAAGCCTCGACGATGAACTGGCGGACGTTCAGCCAGGTCGCGTTCGCGTTTGCGGTGACGCCGTCCCTCCTCGTTCAGGGCGTCGCTTATGCGCTCATTATGGGATTCATCGGCGGGCTGCTGCCGGCGGTGAAGGCCGCACGTCTTCCCATCTCGCTCGGCCCTTCGGGAACTCTGACGCGATCACTTTTCTTCCGCGTTACGCCGTCGGTCCGCGCCCGTCACAGTCCTTCGCTAACCTGAAAAGAAACGTTTGAGCCTCGACGCTGGTCTAATGGGTCACTTTGTCGCCGCTTCAGCACGACCAAGGCGCGCGCCAAGGCTTCGGCGAGCCTCGCCGGAGCTCAGAGAGCGGAGGTGGGAGTGGGGCCGAGCCCCATCTGTTCTGGAGGTTCTTATGCTGACTGGTCATGCCGACTTGCCGCAGTTTTTCATAAAGCCCGATCGACGACGGTTGCCCGAAAGGCGCGCGTCCGGGCTGGGTGGCCGGCGGTCGACCGATGAGATTTCAGACCTCGTGGTCCTGGAATCGGCGCACTCCGACGGATGGGTCTCGCGCCGGGCCCTGGCCACGCCCACTCACGTCGCAGGGGTGTCGCCGGAAGTCGAAGAAGGCGTCAATTAGGGCCGGCCGGCTGCGCTTCCCAGGGCCGTCCACGAGCGGCTCAAAACGAACCGAGATATCCTCCGAGCTCCGGCGCTCGGCCTGTTCGTGAAGCTACGACCTGGGCCTCGAAGTGCCCGTCCCCGGCCCGGCGTGCCGTCGTCCGCCACTCACCGACTTCCGGCACTCGATAGTCACCAGTGGCCGACAGGCGGCGGCCTTTCACGTTGTCGCGAAACATGGCGTCGAGCGACTCGAGCACCTTGCGCCGGCAGGTGCTTGCCTCGATTGGAAACATCAGCTCGATCCGCTTATCGAGATTGCGGGTCATCCAATCGGCGCTCGATAGATAGACTTCCTTGTCGCCACCGTTATTGAACACGAACACCCGCGAGTGCTCGAGGTAGCGCCCAACAACCGACACAACGGTGATCGACTCGCTGAGATCCTTCACTCCGGGCCGCAGCATGCAGATGCCACGCACGTTCAGGCGAATGTCGACTCCTGCCCGCGAGGCCGCGCACAGCGCCTGGATGATTTCCGTATCGACGAGCGAATTCATCTTCGCCCGAATCTCAGCGGTCTGCCCGGCTTCAGCCCACCGCCTCTCACGTTCGATCAACCTGAGCAGTCGCTGCCGCAGCATGGTTGGAGCCGTTACCAGCTTTCGAAGTTGCGGAGGGTCCGAATAGCCGGTCAATGCGCTGAAAGAGCGGAGGCGTCGGCGCCGAAGTCCGCGTCCGACGTCATCAAGCCGAAGTCCAGTACAAGCGCGCAGTCCGGTCGTTGTAAGTTGCCCGTTCCGAGGTGCATGTATCGCCGCAGTCCGGATTTGGTGCGTTTGACGACGAGACAGATCTTTGCGTGCACCTTGTAGTGGCGGACGCCGTAGATGACGTGGGCGCCCATTTCTTCGAGTCGCCGTGCCCACTTGATGTTTCGGCACTCGTCGAAGCGTGCCTTCAGCTCGACGACGACAGTAACCTGTTTACCCTGGTCGGCTGCCCGGGTGAGCCCGGCGACGATGGGTGAGTCGCCGCTTGTTCGGTACAGAGTTTGTTTGATGGCGAGAACGTCCGGATCATCCGCCGCGGCGTCGACCAGGGCGACGACTGGGTCGAACGAGTCGTATGGATGATGAAGCAGTAGGTCTCGTTCGTCGAGCACTGAAAAAATCTCTTCCCGTTCCTCTTCGCTGAGGACTGAAACCGGAGGTCGTGGCGTGTCGCGCAGCTCCGCATAGCCAGGCAACTCGACCAGCGCCATCAGAGCGCGGACGTCGAGCGGCCCAGGCAAGCGATAGACATCAGCCGGTTCGACGCCCACCAGATTCGCCATCCTGTCGTCTGAGCTCGTCGCTGGCTGAAGCCTCGAGCTCCAACCGCACCGGGGCACCACGGCGGCGCTTTGCGAAGCTCTCTCTCGATGACCTCCACGCACGATTCGCCGCCTTCGTCGTCCACCTCGAGCTCCGAGTCTCTCGTAAGTCTGAAGGCCACCGACTCTACGATGGTCTGACCTGGAAACAGTGCGGCGCCTTCCGCGCGGATCAGGTCGTCCAGCAAAACGAATGTAGGCGTCGCGCCGGGCACTGAACGAGTCGTGCCAGACGGGCAGGCACCTGACGATCGCGAGCCGCTGCCAGGTGTCGCCTTCGGCCGCCGCTAGGCAGAACGCGACATTGACGCTGAGTGAGGAGAGCATCGGAAACGGGCGCTCGAAATCGATCGCGAGAGGTGTCAGTGCCGGAAGGACCTCCTGGCGGAAGTGCGCAGCCATCCCGGCGCGCTCGGTCGAATCAAGGGTCGCCACCGCCAGCAGATGGATGCCATGCGCCGAGAGTGAGGGCAGCAACGAACGCATCACGAGCTCGTAGAGAGCATCGAGCATCTGATGGGCACGCACGGAAATAGCCTCGAGCTGCTTGGCCGGGCTCATGCCGGAGGGATCTGAACGCGTATCGCCTTCGAGCACCGCGTGCTTCAACGCCGCCACGCGGACCATGACGAACTCGTCGAGATTGGAGGCCACGATCGTGGCGAATTTGACCCGCTCGAGCAGAGGATTCGAAGAGTCCAGCGCCTCTTCGAGCACACGCTGGTTGAAGGCCAACCACGACAACTCGCGATTGAAGAATGCGTCTGGCCCAGGTGTGATGTCGGCAGTCGTCGTCATGAGCCGGTCCCCACGCTTCGAATGATGACGCGCTTACCGAAGACATCGCTCAGCATGTCCGAGCGGGCCGTCGCCGCCAGGCGCTCCATGGTCATGTCACCCGCACCCGCGACCTCGAGGACCCACCCCCATCCTCGTCGCGGATGCGAACCTCGTCAACTTTTTGCAGGTGCTCGGCGTCGAGCGCGTTGGCCAATCGCAAGAACGCCGCCAGCTTGTTGACGCGGACTCGTTCATCGCGACTCAGGCTCGAGTAAGAGGGGTGAGACTTCTGAGGGAGGCCGCGGCGATGATAGCGGGCGATGTTGCCCACGAGCTGCATGTCGTCGCGGGACAGGCCGAAAATCTCCGCGGCTTGCAGGAGATAAAGGCTGTGTTTGTGGTGGCCTCTCAAGTTCACGAACAGGCCGATATCGTGCAAGAGCGCGGCAACTTCCAGCAGGAGCCGGTCGCGTTCCTTGAGTGCGTGCTCGGCGGCAAGGCCGTCGAACAACTGGATGGCCAGTCGCGCGACTCGTCGTGCGTGCGCCTCATCAACGTGATATCTCGGCACCAAGCGCCGTGGCGCTGGCCAGGACTTGAGAGCTGAAGTCAGCCAGACTCGGTTCTGTGGTCACCGATCCTGCGAGCTCGACCAGCAGACCGGCACGCAGCGAGACGTCTGGAACGATGACGCTGGCCGCGGTGGTCGCCAGAAGAATGCCGCGATAGACGAGCAGGGCAGGCACGAGTGTCGCCAGCGTCGACCTGCGACAGACGAAATCGATTGACGAGAGCCTCTTCGTCACACGTTTCGACTTCCGCGCAGATGGAAAGAAACGCCTCGCGTGGGATTTCCCAGATCCGCTGCTCGTCGGCCTTGACCGCCTGGCGGGCGGCAAATCGCATGTCGCTCCCGAGAGCAATCATGTTCGTGACCCGGCTCAACGACGTTTCGAAGACGAGGTCGCGGATGACGTTCGTGACCCGCTGCGCCAGCAACCGAACGCGTTGCTCGTGAGGGCCGTGCCAGGTCGCCAGCCTCTGGCGAAGACGGATGGCTCCGAGCGGGTAGATGCCGGACTGCGTCGGCTGTCCGCGCTCGAGAAGCGTCAGACCGACACTGCCGCCGCCGACTTCGACGAGGGCGGCGTGGGCGACGTCGAGCACGACGTGGTTCTGCAGGCCTTCTCGGACAGCCAGGTAGGTGAGCCGGCTCTCCTCGGATCCGTCGATGATTTCGACATCCAGGCCGGCACGCACACGGACCCGGTCGAGGAACGTGTCTGCATTGGCCGCTTCGCGCACGGCGCTGGTTGCTACGGCACGGACGTGGCTGACCTGATAGCCGTCCATGATGTGGCGAAAGCCGTCCAGAGCGCGAACGGCGGCATCGATCGTCGCCGCGCCGATCCGGCCGATCGAGAAGGTGTCTTGGCCGAGGAGTAAGCCGCGAGATGCTTCTTCGAGGACGACCGGCCGTTCACCACGCGCCAGTTGTGCCACGACGAGCCGAACGGCGGAAGCGCCGATATCGATGACAGCGGCTGTTTGTTCACCTGACATTGGGGCGGGGGCCGTACCTTTACCCGATCGATGTAACGCATTCGTAAACGATCGCCACAGACCACGGAACCACGAAGGCGCACACACGCTGCTCGTCGAAGTCAATCGCGTGTGTGGCTTCCGGCTTCAGCCGGAAGATCAATGCCGGCGGCTCTTCTTCCGCCTGAAGGCGGAAGCCACGCGAGAAAATTCGCAGGCTACGCAGAACTGCAAGACGCCAGAGCCTGTCGAGCAGGCGCTCGGTCAGCGTGCGTTGTCCGGGCGAGAACTGACGGACCGCCGTCTCACGCGGTGTGAACTGCCGGGCGGCGTAAGTCACGAATCCGACCTGCCGGATCTCGTCGAGAGTCTGCCGGTAATCGTTGAGGAGAGCCGCGGCGAACACCTGTCCCGTCCGACTGGCGCCCAGCGTGGCGGATGTCGCGAGCCACCTGATGCCTTGTGGAGCGCGCCGCACGGCGGACACGGCGAGGATGGATGACGTCTCGAACACCGACCGATTGTGGCGTGCAGATTCCTCCTTGAGTTGTGCCCACACAGCGCGGACATCTTCGCGTGAGGGAGCTTACCAGGCGGAATGGAACGCGCTTCCTCGCGAATCGCCTGCCATTCCCGGCGCAAGCTCGGGACGTCGAGCGGTGGCGTGTTCACCGTAGCGGCCAATCGTGCAGAAGTCCGCTCCAAGCCATCCAACAAGTGATCGACGCTGGCAAATTGCGTGTCTTCGTCCAGCAGGCCTTCCGCTTTGAGTGCCTCCGCAATTTCCGGAATCAGATACCGGCCCATACCGCAAAGATCGGCGAGTGCCGCGAGGACCCATACCGGCGACGCACGAAACGCCACGATGCCGAGCGCTTCGATGGCGTTGCCGGCGGTCCGGCGCATCAGGAAGTTCTCGTCACGTGGATCGCCGGCGGGTAGACGCCCTCGGCGCCACCCACCTGTTCGATCAAGTAGCGAAGCGTGGTGTCGACCAGGTTTCGATAGAGCTGACTGCGGCGCACACCTCTCGGAATGGCCACTTCGCCCAGTTCACGAGCAGCGCCGGCGCCCAGTCCCAGGGTCGAGCGCACGAGTCGCTCTGGGAGAGAGAGCAAGTACGCTTTGACGGCCATGCCTCTCAGGGATCTTACTGTCCGAGCGAAGAACGAAGTGTTCCGCTTCTGGGCTTGAGCCATCTTCCGCAGTTTTGTCGCATGCTCTATGAACGACATGTCGCTGCGACCATCGGAATGGGTTGTCGTCGTCTATTTTCTGTATCTGTTTGTTGCGGCGGTATTTAGCAAAGCGCCGAGCGGGCGCCGTGTGCGGGTCGCGGCGGTGGCTTTCCTTGTAATCGCGGCGGTCCTGGGATGCTCTCGCGCCGATCAAAGCTGGATCCGCCAGATGCGCGATTGGATGCCGATTGTCTATTTGCTGGCCGCGTACCGAATGCCCGCGCTGCTCGTTTCAGCGCCCAGCGTCGGCATGGAATGGAAGCTGGCGGCGTTCGATTCGCGCTGGTTTGGCGGGAAGGAAATAGCCGTTGCGGAACGCGCGCCGCGTTGGTGCCTCGAAGTCCTCGAACTGGCTTACCTGCTCTGTTATCCGCTGATTCCTGCGGGCTGGATCTGTCTGCGAGTCCTCTCGGGCGCTCGGCAACAAGACCAGTATTGGACGGCTGTGATGCTTGCGGCCGCGTGTTGCTACGGGCTGTTACCGTGGCTCCTGACGCGATCACCGCGGACGACCGACGCTGTTCAGTCGACGCGATCCTCGTTCAGAAGGTTGAACTTGCGGGTCCTGGACCGTATGAGCGTGCAACTCAACACCTTTCCGAGCGGCCACGTCGCCACGTCGTTTGCAGCCGCACTTGCCGCTGCCGCGGCCGTGCCGATGGCCGGCGTGTGCCTCGGTTTCACGGCTTTCGCCATCGCGCTGGCCAGCGTCGTCGGCCGTTATCACTACGTCGCCGATGTGTTGGCGGGTGCGGCCGCTTCGGTCGTTGCATTTGCCGTGTCTCGTTTGCTGTGAAATTTGGCCCTGCCTGATGAGCAGGGAAGCGCCCGCGCGAACAACGTGCCGCCTTGATTCGTCGATATTGTGCATGGGAGACTGGCGCGGTTGGGTCGGATGAGGACTGGTCCGGTGCCTATCCGGAGCGCCTTTCTCTGGCTGTTTGCCGCTCTCCTGCTTCCGTGCGTCGCTGCCTGCAGGGCCGAACGGTCGGCGAAACCGGTCCGCCGACGCACGCGCGCTGTCCCGCCTGGATTCCGCCAGCCCCCTACCAACCGAAATTGACGAGGGGCTTGGCGCCGCCGTCGCCATTCTCGTCGATACCTCAGGGTCGATGCGCAACGACTGCGCCCGGCGATCTCGGCCCAGCTTACATCGTGGCGCGCGAAGCGCTCGAAGCGATGTTGGACGCGACCGACGATTTCGTCGCCAGACGGCCCGATTTCCCGATCAAGATCGGCGTCTACAGTTTCTCGAGTTCGGCCTCGACAGTGTCTGCCGATCCAGCCGCACGATCGCGCCACGCGTGCGAGCGGCGCTGGCACAGTTGCCGCGGCCTGGAGGCGGCACGGCGATCGGGGAAGCCATGCGTGCGGCGCGGCCGGAGCTGTATCGTGCAGGCGTGTTCCGCAGCTACTCTGCTGGTCGTCACCGACGGCGAGAACACGGCGGGTCGCAGACCCGATGACGTTGCGCGCGAGATTTTCTCGAAGAGCGAAGGCGCGGTTCAGATCTCTTTGTGGCCTTCGACACGAGCCCCGAGAAATTTGCGTTTCTCAAGGAAGTGGGAGGCGACGTGATTGGCGCCTCCAACGGCGCGGAGCTTCGGCAGGCGCTCAACGAGATCTATCAGGGTCAAGAATCCTCGCCGAGGCGACGAGCGTCGGCGAGCGGAAATGAAAGCAGCGCCAGGTGAAGAGAAGATGACAATTACTAAAGGAGATCCGCGTGATCATCGAAAAATTCTGGTCGGCGTTCGTCGCCCAGCTCAACAAGATCGCCAACATCTTCTGGGAGGCCGATCCGATCGCCCAAATGCAGTATGAATACGACCGGGCGGTGGAGCAGCTCAAAGACGGCCGCGTCGGTCCTCGAGCAGTATCGAGGTCTCGTCGAGCGCGTGACGCCGCCAGGTCTCCGCCAACCGCGCTCACGTGCAGAAGCTCGAGGCGGAGACGAAGGCCTACCTGAAGGCCGGCGACCGCGCGACGGCCGCGAAGTTCGCGCTTGGAGCTGCAGAAGGCGAAAGACGAACTGGCGACGAACGATGGCCAGCTGCAGATGCACGAGACCGCGTACGGCAACAATCTGAAGAAGATCCAGCACGCGAACGAAAAGCTGATCGAGCTGCGCGAGAAGATCCAGAAATACGACGCCGAGCTGAAGATGAGCTCGGCTGAAGCCGAGATCGCGAAGCTGGCCGAGAGCTTCGACATGAACCTGACCACCGACTTCGGTCAGATCGAGGCCGTCATTCAGCAGAAGATCGATCAGAATCGCGGCAAGGTGCGCGTGGCGGCGGACCTCTCCGAGAAGGGCATCGCCGACATTCAAGCCGAGGAGCGGATGCAGGCCGAACTGGCCGAACAGGCGCTGACCGATTTCGAGGTGGAGCTCGGCCTGAAGACGCCGGAAACCACGCCGGTCTCGCAGGCTGCCAAAGACTTAGGGCCGGCGGTCGAGAAGCAGACGAGCTAAGCCTCGAACTACGCGGCAACGATTCCGTATCTGCTTATTAAGGAGAGTTTGCAAACATGGCGAACGGACAGCCGAGACCGGCGTTTTATGTCGCCGTTTTTCTCGTGATCCTCGGCCTCGTCGGGCTGGCAGTGTGGCGGTCTCGGGACGACGACTGGCCCGGTGGAGGCGAGGGTCAGTTCTCGAGCGAGGAGCTGAAGCAGCTCGCGGGCGACGCAGAGAAGCCCGACAGCTCGGGCATCACGACCGTCAAGGAATACAACTTACGTTCCGACCGCGAAGCTTCCAGAAGTCAAAGGCATCTCCAACTACACGCCGATGGCGGATCGACACCGTGCCGGTTCGCGATCAACGTGTGGGCCGGCTGGGGTCCGATCATCTACGCCAACAACGGCTTCAAGGCCGGGCAAGGTGTGGAAGACGCCCGGCGGGAAAAGACTTCAAGGTCGAGCTGCGTCCTGATCGACGACCCGGTGGCGATGCGCGATGCCTTCGCCGCGGGCAATCTGCACGTCGGCTGGGCGACGCTCGACATGGTGCCGCTCTTCCTCGAGGGCTTGCGCAAGGACTCGCGCGTGATGCCCCGCATCTACCAGCAGGTCGACTGGTCGAACGGCGGCGACGGCATCGTCGTTCGCGAAGCGATCAAGACGATGGCCGACCTGCGCGGGAAGACCGATCGTGCTCGCGCAGAACTCGCCGTCGCACTTCTTCGTGCTGAACGCGCTGATCAACGCGCGGCGTGCAGCCCGCGCGAAGTCGCAGTTCAAGTTCACGCAGGACGCGTTTCAGGCCGCGGCCGCGTTCAACGCCGACAAGACGCCTGGCCGGCTGCCGTGAGCTGGGCGCCGGACATCTACAACCTCGAGAAGGTTACGCGGCAACCGATCTGATGATCACCACGGCGACGCGCCAACAAGCTGATCGCCGACGTCTGGTTCGCGCGCGCGGACTTCGCCAAGCGACAACCCGGACATCATGGAAGGTCTCGTCGCGCGGCATTTTCGACGCGATGGAGGATCTGAAGGCGCAGGACGCCAAGCAGCAGGTCGCCAAGCTCGATGGCCACCGGCTACTCGATTCCGGAGAGCGACGCGCCTCGGCATGCTCGGCGACGCGCACTCGACCAACTACGCCGAGAATCGCGAGTTCTTCCTGAACCAGAACAACCCGACGAACTTCGAGCGCACGCTGGAACACGGCGTACTTCCTCTACAAGAAGATCGGCGCGGTCACCACGCAGATCGCCGTTCGATCAGGTGATGGACTTCTCGGTGATCCAGAAGCTGGCGGAGGCGAAGCCAGCTACGCGAATCAGAAGAACGAGTACGACGTGCGGTTCGCGCCGACCACCGCGGGATCGGTCCAGGGCGAGAAGGACGAGATCCTGACCGAAGACGGTCGTCATCCACTTCTTCCCGAACTCCTGGGACATCAACAAGAAGATCACGCGGGCCAGTGGACGGCAAGGACGTCGAAGAGCTTTACGATCCCAACGTCGCGTTCGTCGTCGAGGAGTCGGGCAAGCTCGCGGGCCAGTTACGGCGCGGCGCGCATCGTCATCGAAGGGACACACCGACGGATCGATGAGAGGGCAACTGTTCCCGAAGAGTGCCGTGCAGGAGCTGTCGCTGAACCGCGCGAATGCAGTCAAAGGAAGCCATCGTCCGCAAGTTCCCGTCGCTACAGCCCAACCAGTTCTCCGCAGCGGGCTGGGATGGGACAAGCCGGCCGATCTCGCCGATCGCGGACAACCAGCGCGAAGAACCGGCGCGTCGAGATCAAGGTCTATCCCGCCGAGAGTCCAGCGGCCGCCGTAGATGGCGACCCTTCGACAGGCTCAGGTCGCCCGAGCAACGTCGAGGGGCGACTGCGCTGGGCGCCGCTGTTCCTGCCTGTCGTCTCCGCCCACCGCCGATCGTCAGCGCTGCTGCTCGGCGTCGGCGGGATCGCGGCTGGTCGTCCTGATCTGGTGGATTGTCAACAGGCCGGCGCCGATCCAGAAGACCGGCCTGTTTCGCCCGTCATCCTGCCAAGTCCGCGCGAGGTTCTCGTCCAGCTTTCCGAGCCTGCTGAACGAAAGCGCGCTGGTGCAGAGCATCGCGGCCACGCTCCAAGCGCGTTCTGATCGGTTTCGGACTCGCGGTCCTGGTGGGCGTCCCGCTGGGGATCGTGCGCCTGGCTCGTGGCGCGTCGTCGACGCATCAGGCGCGCCGCTCGCGCTGTTCGGTCGCAACCTGCCCGTCGCCGCGCTGATTCCGCTGACCATCCTGTGGTTCGGATCGACGAAGCGCAGAAGGTGATGTTCATCTTCATCGCCTGCGTGCCCTTCAGTGTACTCCGATGCGCGCGCGCGCGATCGCCAGCGTCCCGGACCGCTACGTGGAAACCGCGTCAGACGCCTCGGGCGCGTCACTCGCTGCAGATTGTGATCGAAGGTGCTCGTGCGCGCTCGCGCCGCCGTGACATTCTACAACAGCCTCCGGCACCTGTCTTGGCATGGCGTTCGGCTATATCATGCTGGCCGAGTTGATCAACGCGAAGCACGGGCTGGGGCACCTGCTGATGACGAGCCAGCGGCGCGGGCTCGTCCGAGCACATCATCCTGATTCTCATCGTCATCGGCCTGCTGGCCTACGGAATCGATCGGCTGCTGTTCTGGTTCCGAGCGCGGGTTGTTTCCCTATCGCCGTGGTCGAGGACTGACCGTGGCAATGTCCCTGCATGCAGTCGTCGAATTTCGAGCGGTCACGAAGCGCTTCGGCGACGTCACCGTCATTCGCGACGTCACGTTTGTCTGCCGAGGACAAGCCGAAGTGCGGCGAGTTCGTGACGATTCTGGGACCTTCGGGTTGCGGGAAATCGACGGTGCTGCGTTTGATTGCCGGACTGCCGCCGCATCATCCTCCTACCGATGGCAGTGTCCTGGTCATGGAGCGAGCCGGTCGGCAGCCCAGGGTCGGATCGCGGCATGGTTTTTCAGGACTACACGTCGTTCGACAATCGAACCGTCGAAGACAACGTGGCGTTCGGCCTCGAGTGTCGCGGCGTGCCGGCGCCGAGCGCGGAGCGTGCGCGCGGGTGGATCGGCGAAAGTCGGTCTCGACGTCAAACGCGACTCGCTCACAAGTACCCGCACCAGCTGTCCGGCGGACATGCGGCAGCGGGTGGCCATCGCCCGGACGCTCATCCTGGGGCCGCGCATCATCCTGATGGACGAGCCGTTCGGCGCGCTCGATCCAGCGACGCGACTGCGAATGCAGGAACTGCTCGTGAGCCTGTGGCGCGAAGCAGAGGCAACGGTATTTTTCGTGACACACTCCATCGAGGAAGCCGTCTATCTCGGCGACCGCGTCTACGTGTTCTCGTCATCGCCGGGCACGATCCTCCGGGAGATCTGAATTGCCGAGGCCGGAACGGCCGCCTGCGGAGGTTCAACGCGACCCGGCGTTTCTCGGATGTCGTGTGCTCGACATCCGCAAGACGATGGAAAAGCTCGAGGGCTCGACACGCGCGGGCGATTGAAGCCGCGATGGCGCGATCCGATTAGCCGCATGGCCAATGCGATCCCGAGTGGTCGATCGACGAACCTGCCGCAAGGCGCCGGTCTGAAGAACTACCTCAAGGAGGCGTTTTTCTTCCGGTGGAACCTGCTTTCTTTCTCGGCGGTACTGGCCGGTGCGGCAATCGCGCCGCTGTCCGACGTGACATTGCCGCTCGTCGTCGCCAGCGAGCTGACATATTTGACCGGGCTGATCGCCATTCCCGCGGTTTCGCGCGGCCATCGATGCCAAGGTGCACGCGACTCGGCGGACCGAACCGGAAGCTCCGGACGGCGCCGCCCTCGCTCGTCTCGATGCTCGCCGGTTTGCCGACCGAGGCGCGGCGTCGCTTCGAACGTCTGCACACCCGATGCGTTGAAATGCGCGCGCATCGCCGTGGCGTGTGCGCGGTGCGGCGGATGCGCAGCACGAATCCGCGGACGAAATTCGAACGCCAGGCTTGATCGATTGCTGTGGTTGTTCCTTCGTCTCCTGCTGTCGAAGACGGCGCTCGATCGGTTTCTCCAAACGATGAGCAGCGAGGCGATAGCGCCGCGCGTCGAGCAGCTTCGAAAGGATCTTGCGGCCGCCCAGAGCTGCAAACGACGAGCGCGTCGTCCGATCGCTTGCAGGACAGCATCGCGATGGCCGAGCTGCGCTCTGGACAACTACGAGCGCGCGAAGAAGAATGCGCAGTTCGTCTCCATCGAGCTCGATCGAATCGAAGGCAAGATCCAGGCGCTTGCGGAGATGGCGGTCAACCGTCAGGATCCCGACTTCCTGAGCAGCCAGGTCGACTCAGCCGCCGAAAGCATGCGACAGACCGAGAAGGCCGTCACCGAGCTGCAGCACCTGACCGGTCTCGCCGACCAACTGCAGGAGCCGCCACCGATCCTCGAATCAGACTTGCGAGAGGTCCTGCGGCATGACGCCTGATCACCAGGACGCTGGCGTCATGACGAAACGTCGGCGCTGACGGCGCCCTGTCGGACTGCCGCAGTGGTTTCCGCCGTGGGCGCGCCAGCTCGCCGAGCTGTACTTTCCGGCACGACCGCGCGCGTTCGTCCTGCACGGCAACACCTACGATTACGTGCAGGTCGCCGAGGACGGTGGACGCCGTACGCGGGCCTGACGGAGTTTCTGGCAGAGCAGCTGTTCGGCCGCTGGTCAGCTGGTGCTGCACTACGACCTGGGCGCGGGCTGCGGGTCGCGGCCGGTCGCGACGAGCAGCGGCTGAAGGCGATGGTCGCGCTCGCCAACAAGAAGGTCGGCGATCTCAGCGCCCTGCCGAAAGAGCCGTGCGGCAACCTTTGCGCTGCTCGATCAGGTTCGTCCGCGGCAACATCATGGCCCAGGAAGCCGACCGCCTCAGCCTTGCGTTCATCCTGGACCAGGCGTCCTACATCTTCCCATCCGGCGAGCCCGGCCGACTGAGCGCACAAGCTTCGTCGCAGCTCGTGACGATGCTGAATTGGGCGATGAGCCCGCACGTCAAGCGGCTGAACATGGCATTTGTGCTCGTGGATGAAAGGCTGTCTGACCTCAGCGAGCGGCTGACCGGCAACTCCCATGTGGCGACGATCGAGGTGCCTTTACCGAATCAGTCGGACCGCGAGCGCTTCATCAACGCGACCGTCGCCCCTCAGGCGCTTTCGACGTTCTCGGACTTCGACGCCGCGCAGTCTGGCCGACGCTGACCGGCGGCATTCCGCTCACCGATCTGAATGTTCTCGTTCAATCGGCGCGCGAAGGCGGGCCGACGGTTGGACGCCGAGGTATTCCGCGCGTCGAAGAAGCGACTGATCGAACGGCAATGCCGCGGGACTCCTCGAGTTCATCGAGCCCAAGTGGACGCTCGACACAGTCGTCGGCCACGAAGCGGCCAAGGCGCGGCTGCAGCGAAGACGCGGCGCTGCTTGAAGCGCGGCGCGCTCGACAGCCTGCCGATGGGATATCTGCTCTGCGGACCGGTCGGGACCGGAAAGTCGTTTCTCGCGCAGTGTGTGAGCGGCGAGATCGGCGTGCCCTGCGTGATGCTGAAGAACTTCCGGTCGAAATACGTCGGCGAGACCGAAGGCAATCTCGAAGCGTGTGCTGTCGGTGCTGCGCGCGATGGGGCCGGTCGTCGTGGTCGTGGACGAAGCCGATGCCGCGCTCGGCAGCCGCGAGCAGGATGGCGACTCCGGCACGTCGAGCCGCGTCTTCGGAATGATTGCGTCGCAGATGGGCGACACGCAGCTACCGCGGCCGGATCATCTGGATGCTGCTGACGGCGCGTCCCGACCTGCTGCCGATCGACCTCAAGCGGCAGGGACGCGCCGAAGTGCACATCCCGCTCTTCTACCCGACCGACGAGAACGAAATCCGCCAGATGTTCGTCATCCTCGCGAAGAAGCTCGGGATCGCGGCTGTCGCTCGGACGACGTGCCGGCGATTCCGCAGCGCGGTCATCTGTCGGGCGCGGACATCGAGGGGATGGTCGGCCGGGCCTGGCGCAAGTCGCTGCTGGCCGGCGCAGGACCACATCACGCGCGAGGCGCTCGCCGAAGTGGTCGGCGCAGTTCATGCCGTCCACGCAGGGCCTCGAGCGCGAGCTGCAGGAAACAGCGGCCATCGTCGAGTGCACGGATCGGCAGTTCCTGCCGCGTGAAATGCTCAGCAAGCTGGATGCGGCTGGCGGACCGCATGACGTTGCAAACGAGGCTGACCAGTTTGAAACAGATGCTCAAGGATTTGTAGCGAACGGAGGAACAACATGGCGCGAACGAGCTGGTTCGATGAAGACGCGGCGCATCCGATGGTCCACGAGCAGGTCGAAAAGCTGGAGTCATTCACCAGCGCACTTGCCGACGGAGTAGTGGAGAAAAACGAGCTGGGCGCGCAGGAGCAGAGGCTGGCTGCGGCCATGAAACGCCTCGAGCCAAAACTGACCGATGACCTGCATGCTCAAGTCACAGAAGTGATGGTCGAGCTGACGGCGTACAACGTGATGCGGCTGCTCCACGAGCTTCAAGCGGAGCGAGCGAGACAATCCTTTGGCGGATAGCAAGCTTCCCTTTGGAAGTTCGCACCGGAAGATCTTTTCATGCAACTGTGGCGCGTTCGACACACCTGGGACCCGTCTCAGGACACCGCGATCCGCTCTGGGCCGTCCTGACCTGGCCCGACAAGCAGGGCAACAAATGGACGATTGAGGAGTTCCTGGCGACCGGCCGTACCGAAGTCGACCGGCTCGTTCAGTATCTCGAACGTGTCGCGCCCACTTGCCCTAGACGGAGTGCTCTCGACTTCGGGTGCGGCGTCGGTCGGGTGAGTCAGGCCTTGGCCACGCGTTTCGATCGCGTCGTCGGTCTCGACGTCGCGCCATCGATGATCGCGCGAGCGCGTGCGGTCAACCGCGTGCCCGATCGCTGCAGCTTCGAGCTGAATCGATCCCGCCGGCTCCGTCGGTTCTCCAACGACAGCTTCGACCTCGTCTACAGCCGAATGGTCCTCCAGCACATGGCTCCGTCGCTCGCTCGCGGCTACCTCAGAGAGCCGGTGGGTGCTGGCGCCCGGAGGGGCGCTCGTTTTTCAGCTTCCCGAACGGATGTCTGCCGATTCAATGCAGCTCTTTCTCAGTGCGCCCGTGGAAGGCAACGCCTGGAAACGCAGGCTGCCGCGGCCGTTCGTCTGGGCCTGGCGCGCGGCGAAGTATGGCGTCATCGCCATGCGGCGCAACTGGGACCATGGAAATGCACGGCATCAACAAGGGACCATGTCGTCACTCTTCTGCAGTCAACCGGTGCGCGCATTCTGGATATTCATGACGATCGCGCGCATGGAACCGATACGCCCGGATTCGAGTACTGCGTGACCAAGCGATTCCAGCCGGCGGCCTTGACCTCCAGGATCGTTCGGGTGTGTACTACCTTCCTCAAGGAGCCTTAGATGCGAAACCGTTTTCGAGGCTCGCTCGCGCTGGCCGCGGTGGGGAGCGGTGCTGTGGTCTGCCGCGCCGCCAACCGCCGGCCAATCCCCGGCCGCGGGCGGTTTCCTCCCTATCGAGCGCCGCGCGCGCGCTCGATGGACATCCAGACCTGAACGGTATCTGGCAGGCACTGGGAGCGCCAACTGGGACCTGCTGGATCACGAAGCGCAAGCGGGTCCGCGTCCGAGGATCATGGGCGCCTATGGCGCCGGAGCCGGCCGGGCAGAGCATCGTCGAGGGGAATGAGATTCCATATCAGCCGTGGGCGGCAGCGAAGAAGAAAGAGAACTTCGCCAAGCGTGCGATGGCCGATGTAAGCGGACGATGAGAAGTGGCACGAGCCGGGAGACCCGGAATTCAAATGTTATCTACCGGGTGTTCCGCGCGCGACCTACATAGGCCTTCCCTTTCAAATCGTGCAGGGCACGAGCCCGCACATCCTGATTGCCTACGAATTCACGAGCGCGACGCGCGTAGTCCGCATGAACTGGAAGGGGGAAGCGCCCACCGACTCGTGGATGGGTTGGTCGCGCGGTCGCTGGGAAGGAGAGACACCTCGTCGTCGACGTTACGGGCTTCAACGACCTGACGTGGTTCGATCGCGCTGGCGATTTTCACAGCGATGCGCTGCACGGCGGTGGAGCGCTACACGCCCGCCAGTCCGTACCATCTTATGTACGAAGCGACAATCGAAGATCCGAAGGTCTTTACGCGACCCTGGAAAATCAGCCTGCCGCTCTTACCGTCGCATGGACAAGAACGTTCAGCTCCTGGAATACAAGTGTGTGCCGTTCACCGAGGAGCCGCTGGTACGAACGTTTCCGCAAGCCCAGCAAGTGAGTCGCACGGAGGCATCACATGAGTTCTCGATTCACCACGACAGTGACGCGAGCCGGTCTTCTCGCTGGTATGTTGGCGCTCGCGTGGCTTCCCGTGACGCTTGCGGACAGGCGGGCGCGGCAGGAACGCCGCAGCCTGATGCGAAGCCCGCCCAGAAGAGATGCGACAGCCTCACCGAAGCCAGCAGCGAAGCCTGCGGCGAAGGCGTGGACGCCGCCTCGGACGCCGTCGAGCGATCCCGATCTTCAGGGTATCTGGAACGACGCCACGAGCACGCCACTGCAGCGGCCTGGGAAGCTACGCGGGAAAGGACGTGCTCACGGACGAGGAGGCGCCCGGATCTGAGGGAAGAGCTCAAGCATGATCTGAACCGCGATCGCCGTGACGGCGGCAACGCAGTCGACGTCAACCGTGCCTACAACGAGCACTGGATGGATGCCAAGCGTTTGAAGGCCACGTCCGACAAACGAACTTCGCTGATCGTGGATCCATCGGACGGCAGGTGGATTCCGCCCTTGGTCAACGTCTCACCGGAGGTGCAACAGAAACGAGCGGAGCGCGCGGAGGCCAATCGTCGCTTCCTCGACGGTATGCCCCACAGTGTCGCCGACATGTCCCTCCCAGTGCGTTGCGTTATTCGGACCGACTCGCCGCCGTATCTCCCGACGATTTACAACAACACGTTCATGATCTTTCAGAGCCCAGGCTACGTGGTAATTGCGCCAGAAATGATTCATAGCGCCCGGGTCATTCCCGTCGATGGCCGTCAGCATATCAATCAGAACCTGCATCAGTGGCTCGGCGATTCACGTGGCCGGTGGGATGGCACGACGCTGGTTGTCGAGACTACGAACCTCCGCCGGGACGATGGGTGACGTTCCAGAATACGCAATCCCGCAACGTTCAAGATCACGGAGCGCTTCACGCGGGGCGATGCCGACACCATCAACTACACCTTTACGGTCGAGGATCCCTCGACGTGGGTGCGGCTCGTGGACGGCGATGATTCCCTGGAACAGGACCGAGGATCAGATGTAATGAGTACGAATGCCACGAGAGCAATCTACGACCTGGTCCATCTGCTGGCTGGTGCACGGTCACGCGCGAGGCTCAGGAAGGCAAGAAGTAAGAAACAAGAAGGCAGGAAGGGCAGGAGCGGCGAAGGCAGCAATCGGAAATGGGACGGGAATCTCGAAGAGAGGTTGATATGGGAACGAAGTTCGTCGCGGCGTTGGGCGTGCTTGCGTTGCTCTTAGCTGCCAGACCGGCGCTGGCACATCATGCGTTTGCCTCGAGTACGACGCGAACAAGCCGATCAAGTTCAACGGGACGGTGACCAAGATGGAGTGGGTGAACCCCACGCGTGGATACATGTTGACGTGAAAAAGCCGGATGGCACCGTTGAGAAATGGATGATCGAGACCGGAACGCCGAATACGCTGCTTCGGCGGGGCTTCACCAAAGCGTCGCTTCAGCCGGGAACCGAGATTGTAATCGACGGCTATCGAGTCGAAGGACCGGCTCGCACCGGGCCAACGGCCGCGACCTCACGCTGCCCGACGGACAGACGCTGTTTCTCGGCTCGTCCGGCACGGGCGCGCCGCACGAAAATCGGGACAAAAAGTAATCGCCTGCGGCGAACTCGGCGTGCTCTGCGGTTGTTGTGATTTAGTCCCTCCGCTCGAGGTTGTCGTGGAGCCGCTGCCGCAGTTTGACTAGATCAACCTGATGCACGGAACCCGAGTCCGGCGAGGTCGAGGCTGTGGGCGGCTGCCGCGCCCATGGCTATGCATGGACCCATCACGCGGATTGCCGACAACGCATGCAGATCGGCGTCGACGCAGCGGCCGGCGGCGACGATGTTGTCGGCATCCTTGGGCACCATGCACGACAGCGGAATGTAATAGACGTGGCCCGGCTCGAAGCGCTCCCAGTGCACGAGTTCCTTGGCATCGTGCAGCTCGACCCACCACGCGCATCGGGCGGCACGGCGTCACTCGGGCGTTCGGCCTTGCGGATGTCGTCGAGCGTCAGCTGACGCGTGCCGACGATCCAACGGGTTTGCCTCAAGCCCGGATTGCCGTACGTGCGGATTCGCGCGTTCTCGAAGATTCGCCGGTATTCCGCTTTCAGGAATCGCATGACGTTGTCAGCCTGGCGGCGGCCCTCGGAAACCATGTGGCCCATGGCGAGAGGATCGAGCACCGTTTCGAGATGCGTGACGTTCGCCAGCATGAAGTCCTTTGCCGGAAAGTGCATCAGAAAGCCGTCGTGTCGGACGAGGCCGTATGCGCCGCCTTTCTTCGAGAGCCGCTCGTGGACCTCCGTGATGACGAGATCTTTGACGGCCGTCGTGGTCGTAGCCTTCGATGAGAAAGTTGAGCGAGCCGTACACCGGCGCGAGCGGTTCTCTCACCTCGAAGCCAGCTTCGTAGGTGAGGCTGGCGTCACCCGAGGCATCGACATAGCCCTGAGCCGCCACGCGGAGAGCGCCGAACCTTGTCGCGAACTCAGATGGACGACACGCCGGTTCTCGACGACGACACCAGTCAGCACGGCCCCGAGCAAGGCCTGAACTCCGGCTTCTTCGACCTTGCGCTCGATCCATCGGCCGAGCCGAACTTCGTCGTACTGGAACGTGATGGTCGATGTCATCGAGACTCGACGGTTGAGCGAACCTTCTTTCGTCAAATCCTCGATCAGTTCGTCAGCAATGCCGTGTGTGATCTGATAGGGCTTCGGGCCGTGCGTGTAGAGACCGATGATCGTGCCGATGATCGATCCAATCGCCTGACCGCCGAGCGCTGGCGCACTGTCGACGAGGACGACTTTGCGACCGAGCTTGGCGGCTTCGAGGGCGGCGGAAATACCGGAAATCCCAGCCCCCACGACACAGATATCCGCGACAACTGTCTTCGTGGTTGCGGCGGATGAGCGCCGCACAGTACGAGTGGTGATGGTTTCGGACATGATTGAAGAGCGGGAAGTCGATTATACCCACGCGCTTCGTTCTGCTTCGGCCGGCTGTCTCGCTAGAATTACAATCGCGTCGTGACCGCGCCTCGCGTCAGATTCGCCCCGTCTCCGACCGGCTACCTTCACATCGGCGGCGCACGCACCGCGCTCTTCAACTGGCTCTTCGCGCCGTCGTGCATGGCGGCGTCTTCGTGCTGCGCATCGAGGACACCGACGCCGAGCGATCGTCCGCAGAAATGGTCGAAGGCATCCTCGACGGTCTCCGCTGGCTCGGCATCGACTGGGACGAAGGGCCGAAGATTGGCGGACCGTACGGCCCGTACTTTCAATCGCAGCGCTTCGAGCGCCATCGAGCGATGGCGGAGCAGCTGGTGGCTTCAGGTCGAGCGTACTACTGCTACTGCACTCCGGACGAGATTGAAAGCCAAACGAGAGGCGGCCGAGCGGGCCGGCGGTGGATGGCGCTACGACCGGACTTGTGCCGCTCTTACACCGAGGAAATCGACGCGCGCGAACGCGACGCACACGCCGCGCGCCGTTCGCGTGCGGGTCCCGACGGCGCACGGTGCGATTCGACGACCTGGTCCACGGGGCCATCCAGATCGAGCGGCGCTCAACATCGAGGATTTCGTCATTCTCCGATCGGACGGTCATCCCACCTATCACCTCTCCGTCGTGTCCGACGACATCGAGATGGCGATTACGCACGTGGTTCGCGGCGACGATCACATCTCGAACACGCCCAAGCAGATCCTGATTTATCGGGCGATTGGCGCCACGCTGCCTCAGTTTGCGCACGTGCCGCTGATTCTCGGTCCGGACAAGAAGCGGCTGAGCAAGCGGCATGGCGCGACATCGGTCATCGGATACGCGAAGCAGGGGTATTCTGCCCGGAGGCGATGTTCAATTTTCTTACGCTGCTTGGCTGGTCGCCTGCGCGCGGCGCGGAGGGCAGGAGAGGCAGGAACGGCAGGAAGGGCAGGGAAGGCAGGACGGGCGGGACAAAAATCGAGAGATTTTCACGCGGAGCGAGCTCGTCGTCGGTCTTCGCCCTCGAGGGGATCGGCGGTGGGAACGCCGTGTTCAACCCCGAGAAATTGGATTGGTTCAATCAGCAACACATCGCCAGGCTCGCACCGGACGAGCTGGCGCGGCGCCTGAAACCGTCTGTTTGAAACGGCTCAGCTGTGGGACGACAGCTATCTGAACGGGCGTCATGCGTGGTTCTTCGGCGTGCTCGAGTTACTGAAGCCGCGCGCGCGACGACTGCAGGATTTCTTGACGCAGGGTCGCTTTTTTTCACGGATTCCATCGAGCATGAACCGGGGGCAGTCGACCGATATCTCGCGCGCGGATGGAATGGCGGAGCACCTTCGAGCCCTGGACGATGCGTTTGCGCAGCTCGCAGATTTCGATGCGGCGTCTCTCGAAACGGCGCTTGCGAAGCGTGGCCGACGCGCGAGGTGTGAAAGCGGCGACCCTCATTCACGCCGTTCGTGTCGCCATGACGGGAACTACGGTCAGTCCGGGTCTCTTCGATGTCGTTGCGTTGATCGGGCGGGCACGAACTCACGTGCGGCTTCGCTCGGCGCTGCGGTTGATAACTCCTTCACACGCGTGAACCATGCGTGTCCACTATGCCTTCACAGGTTCCACGTCCTCGCATCCTGAGAACATTCCCCCGACGCTTTTAGCGCCGATTGTGAGTGGCACCTCGGTTGCAGCCGAACGCTGAGGTCCGCGCGCAAGCTGATCGGTAGCCAAGCTGATCAGCATCTGCGCGGGATTGTCACTGTCGCTGTATGTTCGCGCGAGGCGGATGTCATCCGATCAATCCGCGCGGATCGAGCACGCGACCCGGTCACGCGGAAATTCCTGGAGGGGCATGGTGGCAAAAGAAGACCGTGGATTTGCTTCGATGGATCGGAACAAGCAGCGCGAGATTGCGAGTAAAGGTGGCAAGGCTGCGCATCAGAAGGGCACGGCGCACGAGTGGACGTCGGATGAAGCCCGTGAGGCCGGCCGCAAGGGCGGGAGTCGCTAGTCACCGTCGGAAGGTCGAGGGTGGAAGCAACGGTGCGGGTCCGGTGGCGTTCACGTCACCCGACGATCAGATGATCGACCGCGAGCCGATGTGACGCGATCGTTCCGCGAGAGCCCAGTATCAGACGCGGCGCAGGGTGGGTCCGCTTTTGGACCGCCTGGGAAGGATTGGCTATAATCGACAAGTTCTTGCCTCATCCGCGCACCGCGGCTGGGCACTGGGAGGTCGTCCAACGGTAGGACACGTGGCTCTGGACCACGGTATCGGGGTTCGAATCCCTGCCTCCCAGCCAAATCTCGCTCACTTCTTGAGCTCGGTCGTTTGGCTGTTCGGCTCGTTCCAGGGGCCACCGCGCGCCTCTCGGCGCGACTCGGCACGAATCCCTGCCTGCGCCAGCCAAGTCTCCTAACCCATTAGGGCGCAACCAACTTCTGGATTCTGGTAGCCTCAGACAGGGCGGTAGCAAGAATTGTCGCATTCGGCACGTGTGTGGCGGTTTTCTCCGGAAATCGCGTTTTTCCGCATACCTGACTCCTGGAGCTGCAACACAACGGGCGTTGTGTTCCATTTCTCAGTCGACGTCTTCCAGCCGAGGACGTGAGATAAGCTGCGGACCGTGAGCGCGCGGCGTGACAGCTGGATCGGCTGAGAAGTGGAAACAATACGAGGCCCGTAATTGTGCGGATTCTGGAGTCGACCTCTGGGGGGCACTTTGCTCAAATTCCGTCGCGCTTGCATCGGTGAAGGAGGGCACTGAACAATCTCTGAACAATTCTTTGCCGAACACCACGTATCAACAGGTTCTCATCCGAGCTACCAGCACGAAGAACCCCGAGTCCGACGACCTGAGTTTGCCTGTTAACCGGAGGTTGCTGGTTCGAGTCCAGCCTGAGGACCAAGAGTGCGAAACGTGCCGCGGTCGAGCTCTCACGCCGCCGGGCTCCAGAGCTGCGAGATAATGTTGGTTGCGAGCCCCCGCAAATCCCTTCAATAGAAGCTCAATCACTACAACAGTTTGTGGCGCTGTGATCTCGCGAACACGATTTGAACCCGATCGCTCGGCTATCGCTTGTGCCCAGGTCGTTCGGAAGCGTCCTGTTCCTCAGCGAACTAACCGTCGCCAATGTGAAGGAGCACGATTGGAAGAGCGCAGCTCTCTCGAACTCACGCCGCTGGTCGCCAGAGCTGCAGATAATGTTGGTTGCGAGCCCCGCAACCAAATTCTCTTCTTTTGCATCCAGCGCCCAGCACGCTGCCGCGTCACTGTAGTCAGGCATTATCGTGCGCGAGGGCGGTGGACAGCTCGCGGTGGGCTTGGGCCTGTGCGAGCAGCGCGTTAGCCTTGGCCTCGAACGTCTGCACGGCGTCAGCGCCGGCAGCGAAGCGGGTCGGTGGCTCCTTGAGCGCAGCGAGCTTCACAAGGGCTTCGGCGAGCTTGGCGGGGTCCCCACCTTGCTTTCCATCCATGCTCTTCCAGGCAGCGACGATCTCCTTGGTTCGCTCGGCGTAGTCGTCAATGGTCGGCTGGGCGTAGGTGGTCGAGTCGTTGGTGAGCAGCTCGGTGCGGAAGAAACCGGGCTCGACGAGCATCGTGCGGATTCCAAAAGGGGCGATCTCTGGAGCGAGCGACTCCATCCACCCCTCGATGCCGAACTTCGCGGCAGCATACGCCGTGCAGAACATTTGGCCGGCGATGCCTGCGGTCGAGGAGATGGTGAGCAGCAGGCCGGAGCGCTGCTTACGCATCACTGGCAGGGCGGCGCGAGTGACGTTCATCGGGCCGAACAGCAGCGTGTCGAGTTGATTGCGGACCTGTTCGGGGCTCAACTCCTCGAAGAAGCCGGCGAAGAAGTTGCCAGCGTTGTTGACCAGAACATCAATTCGGCCAAACTTCGCGACCGCGGCCTCGACCGCCGCCTGCGCATCCTGTGGACGGGTGACGTCGAGTTTGATTGCCAGCAGGCTTTCGTGATCGCCCACTGCAGCCGCGACCTTCGCAGCATCGCGGCCGGTGGCGACAACGGCGTGGCCAGCGCTCAAGGCTGCCTTGGCGATGTCGACGCCCAAGCCCCGACCAGCGCCGGTGATGAGCCAAACCTTCTTCTCAGTCATGGAATGATCCTCATCTGGACCACGAGCGACCGCAAGACCCAAACGTTGGGACTCGCCGCACAACGGCAAACTCATCCACGCCGAGGGGTTTAGTGAGGGTCAGGCGGACGTCATGCTGCGCCCTCGCAGGGGGCAGATAGACGCACGAAGCTGAAGTTCGGGTTTGCAGGTCGCTGCAAATTCGAGTCGCTGCAAATCAGGGTGCGGTCGTGTTGCGCCACTCGTTGGCGAGGGCCGTTGGGTGGTCCATGTCGCGACAGTAAGAGGCAGGTTGTGCGCTCGGCGATTTTGCACCTGTCCCTGCTCCACTGCTAAGGTTGCTTCCACGTCACCGTGCCGCTCGTCACCAGAGCCCATGGGAGCGAGGCGGAGCACACCATGTCCCTGAGCGCGTTCATACGCGGCCACCACGAAGAAATCATCAGCGAATTCGCCGTGTTCGCCAAGACGCTGATGCCGCCAGGCCCAGAGATGACCGAGGCAGAGCTGCGCGACCACGCCGAGGACATCCTGACGGCGGTCGTTCAAGACATGAGCATTGCGCAGAGCCCCGAAGAACAGTCCCTCAAGTCGCGGGGCCGCGGCGCCGCCAAGACTATGGAATCCTCTGGGACGCTTCACGCCGACGATCGCATCCAGCACGGCTTCACGTTCCGGGCCGTGCTGGCGGAATTTCGCGCGCTCCGGGCGACGGTGCTGCGACTCTATGAGAAGAGCGGGGAATCGGACCTCACCGATGTCCGCCGATTCAACGAAGCCATCGACGAAGCAATGACGGAGTCGATGGATCGCTTTGCGGTTCAGACCGACCTGTTTCGGGATCAATTCATCGGCGTCCTCAGCCACGACCTGCGCACCCTCTCGGGGCCGTGACTGCGGGCGCCGCCCTCTTGGCTATACCCGAGGACAATCCTGAACGAAGAGGGCCGCGTCGTCGCACGCATCATGAATAGTGCGCAACGCATGGAGCGGATGATCGGCGATCTCTTGGATTTGACGCGGACCAGGTTAGGTGGATCACTGCCGCTCAAGCGACGGCCCGCAAACCTTCAGCAGGTGTGCGAGGAAGCGATGATGGAGATCCGTGCCGGCCAACCTGACGCAGTCTTGCGGTTGCAGGTGAGCGGGGATCTGCGCGGCGAGTGGGACGCTGACCGACTCGAGCAAGTCGTGTCGAATCTCGTCGGCAATGCGATACAGCACGGCAGCGGAACGCCCATCACCCTCACCGGCCAGGAACAGGGCGACTCGGTGACGCTCGCCGTCCACAATGGAGGCCCACCGATTCCCGCAGAGATGCTGCCGTTCGTCTTCGAACCGCTCGCTCGCGGACGCGCGGAAGGTGCGTCGCACAGCATTGGGCTGGGCTTGTTCATCGCGCGGGCGATCGTGTCGGCACACGGCGGACACATTCAGGTGAGTTCATCGACCGATACAGGAACGACGTTCACGATCACGTTGCCAAAAGTCTGAGTAGCGGCGTCCTTGGCGTTGCGTGGGTCGCCCAGGGTAGCATTTTAGGGACCACGCTTGGAGGTCGCCAAGCTGCAGAAATGTTGGTTGCGGAGCCACTGCAAACCGCCCGACAGAAACTGCCGGCAGCGTCCGGGCGATCGCTACACCACCGCGTTCCGGCTCGCGGCTTCCCGAGATGAGGCGTTCGGAGCCAATAGAAACAGCGATCCCGATTTCTTGAAAGAAACGTGAAACTTTGCGCGCGAAAAGGGCCGCCTGCAAACCGGGAGACGGCCCAACGATCCGCACGATATTCCTAACAAACGATACGGACCTAGATCACCGACGTTTCTTCGGCCGCCTCTGGATCACGGTATCGGGGTTCGAATCCCTGCCTCCCAGCCAAACTTTCCGCTCACTTCCCGAGCTCGCTCGTTTGGCTGGTCTGGCCACGTCTCTCGGGACGCACCGCGCGCCTGCAGGCGCACGTCGCGCATGGTTCCGAATCCCTGCCTCCCGCAGCCAGAGTCTCGATCCCCGGGTCGGCACGTCGCTCAACATCAAGATTTCCAAACACTTCAGTGCGGCCGGAGTGACATTTTCGGGCGCCATTTCGTTTTCGTTGGTGGACGGACCGGGCTGCGAACTGCCGTTCGCGTGCTCGACATCCGTTCCAGGTCCAACCCGTCGACACGAGTTTTGGCTGCTGTTGGCGACGGCTACCATCCCGGCGAGCGATGTCACGCGAAACGCCGCTATAATCAGCGCTTTGATTTGAGCCCGGGCGCGCAGCACCGCTACGACGCTTAGGCGGAGGCACAAATGATTGGACGAGCTTTGGGATGTGTCGTCGTGTGCGGGTGTCTGATGGCCGGTGCCTCGCTCCAGGCGCATCATTCCTCGCCGGCGTCTACGACATGAAGGCGGAGAAGGAAATCGCGGGCACGCTGACCGCGATCAGTTCGTGAATCCGCACGGATCGATGACGATCACGGTGAAGAACCCCGACGGCACGACGACCGACTGGACGTTCACGACCGGCTCGGCCACGACGCTCGCCGATCGCGGGATCAGCAAAGTCGGCCCGAATGCGCTCAAGGTCGGCGAACCGTTGACCGCGAAGTTCATCCCGGCACGGAACGGGAGTCCATTGGGATTCCTCAAGTCGATTACGCGGGCGGACGGCACCGTCCTGAATATCTCCGCCGGTAACCCGAACGACTAAACGATAACGGGAGATCACTATGGCTTCTCGAAAAAGAATGATGTGGACGAGTGTCGCGATCGCCGGCGACTCTGACGATCGGCGTGCCGTCCTCGGCCTCTGCGCAGGCTCGAGGCGCAGGCCTGCGGCAGCGCCGGCCCAGGTGGCGTGGCGCCGGTCCCGGCAGCGGAAGGCGCGCTGGTCGGCGGCCGGGGTCGCGGCGCTCCGCTCTACACCCCGGCAGCCGGTGCGAAGGACCTGAAGGCAGTGCTGTTCAACTGGGCCTGGTACATGGGCATGCTGCGGAGCAGTGAGGAATACGACGTGCTCATGACGCTCGAATATCAGGGCAAGGGCACGATGCAAGTGGGTGGGCAGCCCTGCAACGTGACGAAGTACCGAAGCGACATCAGCTATCAGAGCGTCGGGTGAGCGGATCCAGATCACCGGCACTCCGGCCCAACGGCCAGAGTTGTTCCAACGATCGAAGTCCTCAGTGGAGCGTACGCCTGGAACGAAGACATTCCGGGTGCCGAGCTCGTCCCGGGCCAGGGCAAAGCCACGCCGATGCCGGCAACCGTCGAGGAGCGGATGATTCGCCTGTGGTCAGGCCCGCAGGGTGCGTTCAAGGCCGCATTCGCCGGGACGTCGGACCCGCCTTCGATGACCCCCAGACCGCAAAGCTGCCAGCCGATGTGATGACGGTAGGTAAAACGTCTGTCGCATGGGGCAAGCAACAAGCCGGTGTTGACGTATCCCGATCCCGGGCGTCCCGACTGCCATCGGCGACCGCCACACTCGACGACGAAATTCATGGCCGAGAGCGTCGTGGTGAAACACGGCGCGAACACGTACGAGTTCACGTACAGCGACTACAAAGACTGGAACAATCCGCTCAATCCGGCGGAAGCGCTGTACGCCGGCAGGATGACGGAAAAGAAGAACGGCACCGTCGTCCGCGACATTACGACGACGCTGACGGAAACGGCACAGATGTATGTCGTGGTGCCTGTTCCGGCAAGCGTCAAGGCGGCGATCAAGCCGACGAATCAGCCTCCCAACTGGACGATCACGCCCAACAACCCACCGCCGGCGCGCAGATGGCAGCCGTCGCAACGCCGCGGCGGCCGATGGGAAGCCGGACCTGACAGGAGTCTGGGGTGGCGCGCTATAACCCCATCACCGGTGGCGGAACCCGCCGATGTGGTCCAACGCAGACGAAGGTCAACTGCAATATCCCGATGGACAACTTCTGGGTGGACTACGAGTGGCTCTCGCCCTCGCGGTTTGGCGTCATGGGGTCATCCCGTTTACAAACCCGAGTTCTGGGACAAGATTCAGGAACTCGATCAGTGGACGAACAAGTACGATCCGGTCATGACGTGCCAGCCGCTGGGACTCCCACGGCATGGCACGCCCCGGCGGATCATCCAGACACGATAAAGACGTCATCTTCTTCTATGGACCGAATGCCGATTACGGCGGCGGAGCCGCCGGAATTCCGCGACATCCCCACGGATGGTCGCCAGCGGAACCCGCGGACGGCGAACCTGGCAATGTACTACGGGAACAGCATAGGAACCTGGGAAGGGGATACGCTCGTCATCGACTCCATTAATTTCGTCGATACGACGTGGTTGGGACGAGGGGCCTCTTCCACTCCAGCAGCATGCATATCATCGAGAAACTCACACGTGTTGGAAATGAACTCCGATACGACATGACGATCGAAGATCCGGAGGTGTTCGTTGAGCCCTTGGTGATGCCGACCCGCGTCCTGCGCCAGGGCAGGGGGTTTGGCGGCGACGGAATCCAGGCAGAGCGCTCGTTTTGCGAGGTGTACGAAGAGGGCAACGTCACGAATCAGCTTCGACACTAAGAACTGACCAAAAGCAGTGGTGAAGGACAAGAGAGCAACTGCTCTCTGTCCCTTAACTTTGGTGGCGGCAGGCGGAGCCATCGCCCCTCCTAGCCAGGATGGGTCGTGAAGCGGCCTCGCAACCACCCGCCTGACCAGGCGAGGCGATTCGTCGTCTCACTTCTCTTCGAGCCGGTGCATCCTTTCTGCCACGGAGACCGCATGATCGGACGCGATCTGGTCGCTCGTACACAGAAGCAAGCCCAAGAACTTACGTGACCCAGCCTTTCCGCCATCCAGCCTTGCGCTAACCCGCAAACGGCTGATCCGATCGCCTCGCTCGGCTGGGTGAAGAACTTCGCCCCGCTCTCGGTGATGTAGAGACAATCCTCCAGCCGAATCCCGAACTCGCCGTAAATCGCAATCATCGGCTCGTCGCTAAAGCACATGCCCGGCTGCAGCGGCGTGTTGTTGCCGCGCACGAAATTCGTCCACTCGTGGATGTCGAGCCCGATGCCGTGGCCGGTGCGGTGGGGAGGCCCGGCACCATGTAGTCCGGTCCGAAGCCGGCGTCGGTGATGACCTTGCGGGCGGCTGGCGTCTAGACCGCCTCGCACGCTCACACCTGGCCTCGCCGCATCGCATCGAGCCGCGTTGGTTTACCACGTTCCCAGATATGAAGATACCGACCACAGACTCGATTATCGACACCGATACGAATCGCGTCGCACATGTCGTCGATTGCCGAGCGACCGGCCTGGGTGGCTTTCTCGGGGCGTGGCCCCAGCCGGCGGGGGCCGTTTCGCGAGCCGGCGGCTTCAGGGCACGTTTCGGGCGAGCGCCTCGTGGCGGCGAGGCGATTTCCGCAGCGGCCGCGATGAAAGCAGCCAGTTGCCGACGGAGCGCGCGCCTCATGAATCCTGCGGTGCACGACTCGTGTCAGTACGAAACCTTGACCGCCCCGGCACGAGCGGTGGAAACACGTGAACGCGGTACTGAAGCGCCAGCCCTTCGTCGATCTTCACATAGACATCTTGATATCCGCCGACATGCCCGGTGTGCGTAGGATCGGCCGTGATGCCCAGCTCCCCCGGATATACAAGGTACGACTTGCCGACCGCGCCCTCGGGCGACGGCTCGATCACCAGGTTGGCGGTGACATGGTGCGGGATTGGCTTTTCGGGCGTCGCATCCTTGAGCTTCTTGCAGCCGTTCTTGCCGCCGCCCGCCGCCTCCGCCAGCTGGTCCGGTCAATCGACCGGCGATTGCCGACACCCCACTCGAGATGCCGTCCGACGTATAGAGGTCCGCGTAATCGTAGCCGTTGTTCGAGCAGGTATCGAGCGCGAACGCATACTTGTTGACCAACTGCTGGATCTCGATGTAGTCCTGCGGCGTGAGGAGTCGGCGTCTGCGCGCGCGACCGCTGCGCCTCCACGATCGCCAGCGCGGCGAGCGACAGGAGACCGATAACCAGCACGGTCGTCGACCATCGTACGTATTCGTGTCAAAGTGTGCCGCATATCGCCTCCGTGCGTTTGATGTCTGAGCCGCGTTCGGTACGCCTTCGAAAGAAGCCCTAGCGGGTTTAAGTACACCTACCCTTCGGCCATTACAGCTTAAGCCCAATTGACACAAGTCTCTGAACCTGCCGGTCAATGGACCGTTCGTCAGGTCGCCTCAATGTTGCCGATGGGTACAAGGGTGGCTCCGCGCACGGCATCCTGAGGACGAGAACATCGTCGTCTTGAAGGGTACGTTTAGCGTTGGCACTGGAATGTTCGATCCAGCGCGGACACCGGAACATTCCTGCGGGCGGTTATGGCTTGGTGCCGGGTCGCATGAGCCGCTTTGCTTTATGTAGAGGTGAAACCGACTTCTTCGTCGGCATCGGGCCGCGTCTGAACTACTGGGTTCCTGCTGCGCCAAGGTCAAACCTTGAGGTAGGGGGACAGATCGGAACTTATTCGGCAGCGCTCCAGATCTCGGGCGAAACCGTCAGGTCTGTCCCGCCGCGCGAGCTTCACGTGAGGGCGCGATCGTCAGCCGGTAGCTGTACCGGGTGAACGAGCAAGCCAAAGGTTTGCGCTGAGCATCAGCTTGATCTCGGCGTGGATCGTCGTGGTCTGGCTCGCTGCGTCTCGATGTGTACGCAGCCCGCGAACAAGGATTTGTGTTAGCCTCCGCAGAATGGTGCGATTCATCATTGCCATCTTCCTGGCGGCGCAGGCCGCCACGGCAACGCCCGACCGGCTGGAAGTCCTCGAGGTTCGCCCCTCGTTCTTCGTGATCGCTGGCGCCGGCGCGAACGTCGGCGTGCAGGTAGGCGAGGATGGCATCGTGGTGGTGGACGCCGGGATCGGCTGCCGACGCGCCGGCCGTGCTGGCTGCGATCAAGCGCATCTCGCCGAAGCCCATTCGCTACGTCATCGACACGGGTCCTGACGCAGATCATGTTGGCGGCAACGAAGCGCTCTCGAAGGCTGGAGAAAAACTCTTTGCCGCCAGCACCCTGGGCGGCGGCGCTCAGCGGCGACTCAGTGGCTCCGATCGTCTCGGCCGAAGGCGTTCTGCGGCACATGGCGAAGTCCCCGTCCGGCGGGTGGCCGACCGAGGTGTTTCACTATTCGCGCAAATACATGTACCTGAACGGCGAGGCGATCGAAGTGCTGCACCAGCCTGCAGCGCACACCGACAGCGACGTCTTCGCGTTCTTCAGACGATCCGATGTCGTCGTCGCCGGCGACGTGCTCGACACGCGGCAGTTTCCGTCATCGACGTCGAGCGCGGCGGGAGCATCCAGGGCGAGATCGCAGCGCTTAATCGTCTGGTTGATCTGGCCGTACCTTCGGTGCCCGTCGTGACGCGCGAGGCCGGCACGATCGTCGTTCCCGGGCACGGCCGTCTCTGCGAGCAGTATGACGTCGTCGAGTATCGGGACATGGTGACGATCATTCGGGACCGGGTCCGCGATCTGATGAAGGCGGGACGATCGCTCGCCGAGGTACAAGGCAGCCCAGCCGGCGAAGGGATACATGGGACGGTACGGCAACCCAGGGCGGCGCCTGGACGACGGATCGTTTCATCGAGGCGATCTACCGGAGTCTCGCCAAGGAGAAACCTTGAGAGTGTGGTCAGGCCGCCGCTGTGCGTGGCGCTCGCTCGCTGGCGCTCGCCGGACCGACAACCGCGCGCGCGCAACAGCGAGGCGGCGCCGCCGCGAGGTCGGCGCGGGACGCAGCGCCGATCGACCTCACCGGCTACTGGGTGTCGTACGTGACCGAGAACTGGCGCTACCGGATGGTGACGCCCGCCAAGGGCGAGTACCGCCGCATTCCGGCCTCGCCCGCTGCAGCTGCCTCTGATCAACGCCTGGGATCCGGCCGCCGACGAGCGCGCGGGCAACCAGTGCAAGTCGTACGGTGCCGGGAACATCATGAGCGTGCCCGGCCGGCTGCACATCACCTGGCAGGATGCCGACACGCTGCGCATCGAGACGGACGCGGGCACGCAGACGCGCCTGCTTCCACTTTCGCCGCCGCGCGCATCCGCTGTCGGCGCCACGCAGCTGGCAGGGTGAATCGACCGCGACATGGGAACCGGCGACCGAGGCAACGCCGGCGGGCGGCGGCAGCCTGCGCGTCGTCACATCGAACTTGCGCGCCGGCTACTTGCGGAAAAACGGCGTGCCGTACAGCGAGCGCGCGACGGTGACGGAGCACTTCGACGTCGCGTCGCTCGCCGACGGCGGCAGGCTCCTGCTCGTCACCACCATCGTCGAAGACCCTGTGTATCTGACCGGGCCGTACGTCGTGAGCCCGCACTTCAAGAAGGAGGCAGACGGCTCCAAATGGGATCCCACGCCATGCTCATCCACCTGGTAGCCCGCCGCGCAATCGTCGCGTTCCTGCTCGTCGTTCTTGCGGCGAGCAAGGCGTCGGCGCAATTCGACTTCGTCGGCTCGTGGGCGCCCGCTGGGTACCGAAGACGTCCAGAACGACTCGCTGCCCGTGGACTACCTGGGCCTTGCGCTCACCGACGAGGCCCGCACCCGAGCGCTCTCCTACGACGAATCGCAGAAGTCGATGATCGAGCGGCAATGCGCCGGCTGGGGCGCGGCCTACCTGGTGCTCGGTCCCTTCGGCCTTCGAGTGACCAGCCAGACCGATCCCGTGACGAACCGCGTCGTGTCGTATCACGATCGGCGCGTGGGAAGACTGGAACGAGATGGTCATCTGGATGGATGGCCGCCCGCGGCCGTCCGAGCACGCGCTCCACACGCAGGCCGGCTTCACGCTGGGCCGTTGGGAAGGCGGCGCGCTCGCGGCGCGGACCACGCACGTGAAGGCGGGCTTCATTCGCAAGACGGGCGTGCCGTTGACCGACCAGGCCACGATCGACTGGCGCTTCTTCCGCCACGGCGACGTCTTGACCGTCCTTATGGTGGCGACCGATCCGGTGTACCTCGTCGAGCCGGAAATCGTCTCGAAGAGCTTCCGGTTGTCGCGAACGCCGCTCGACTACCGCGCGGAGTGCGTGACGGGCTACGAAGGGCGGGAACCAGGCGACAGCGTGCCCCACTTCGCGCCGGATCAGAATCCGTTCGCCGACGAGTTCGTGAAGCTCTATCACCTTCCGCGCGAGGCCGTGCTCGGCTATCGCGAGACGCTCTATCCGGAGTACCGGAAGAAGATCAAGGACACCTACGTCCCTCCACCACCGTGCACCGAATCCTGTGGGGCTGCGGGCAACTTCGTTCTCCGGCGGTGAGTTGATCGTTCTTCGTGATCTTCGGGTCTTCGTGGTGGCCAGCCGCCGGCAATCTGTCGAAGAGGGAGAGTGGGGGTCTGATAGGGACCTTCAGCCAGACTTCGCTCTGCTTCGCAGCTTCGTCAGGGCTTCAACAACCGACGCGAGTCTGCATTCGAAGGATATTTCCTACCGACGCCTTCAGCGAGGGCAACAGAAGCCGCAAGATGCCACTCAACAGTGGCTCTCGTCGGCGGTTTGACCGCTTCACCCCTGGACGCGGCGCTGCGCCTGGGGCAGACACCAGAATCCTGATAGGCACCAGTCATGATAAAGCCGGATAACGTTCTTCAGGCCGAACGGGCCAAACCAACCGCGGCACGACTCATTACAAACTTTCTCTACAGCTTCCACCGTCACGACGGCTATCATGGCCGCCGGCACGTGCAAACCAATGACCGTCGACCACATGAACGCCATAGGCGCTGACCCCGAGTGCGCCGCTCGAACTGCTCGAGCGAGCCAGGGATGCGGCGATGCCGCCGCTTTGGATCGGCTCCTGACGCGCTACCCTTCGGACTGCCGCAGCGCTGGGGCCAGCGGCCGGCTGCCTCCGCTGGGCCCGTGATCTCTCCGACACTGGGGGATCTTGCACCAGGAGACCCCGTCGTCCAGACGTTAAGGAACATGGGGCCATTCCGGCCGCGGCGCGAAGGGCGCCCAGGCGTACCTTCGCCAAGCCGTGATGAATCGCATCCGGACGAGCCGCCGCCGATCGCGACGGCGTCCAGCGCAGCCGAGGACCTCCGGAGAGCACATTCCAGAGCGTGGACGGAACGTCTCCTCTCCGCGATCGGGCGAGTCGGACAAGCAAGAGACGGGTTAGCGAGCGTGCACGGAAGCGGCCCTCGCCGAGCTGCGTGACGCAGGATCGCGCGAGGCGATCGTCGCTCGCGCTGAGCTCGGGCGAAGGTGGGAGGAAGTCGCCGCCATGCTTTCGGGACAAACCGTCGCCCGCCGCGGCCCGCGTCGCCACACAGCGTGCGCTGGTTCGCCTCGCAGTGAAGACGAACCACGCTCGGTAGCGAAGAGCGATTGATCGAACTGGCAGGCGCCATTGTCGGCGGGACCGCCGTCGACTGGCCCAGTGAACTCGCCTGGCCTCCTGGAACGCCGACGATCGGGAAGATCATCGAGCAGTTGCAGGCGGCGATCGCGGCGTTGGCCTGCGGTTCACCGTTCGCCGGACGACGGCACGCACGACCTGGTCGCTGAAGCACACCACTCGGTCAGAACGTCATGGGGTTCGCCCCAGTTGCGTCGCGTGATCGGACGCGGCAGCTCGGCGGACGATCTACCCTCGCGTGGGATCCCGGTCTCGAGCGCGAGGTAGTCGTGAAAGATCGTGAGAGCGCCCGGAGATCGAACGCACGCCATCTTCCAGGAAGCCCGCCCGTAACGC